>Ga0209542_10000431_pt1 | contig 101279 bp, 85 predicted proteins | sample RifCSPhighO2_01_FD_184028 | JGI IMG/M metagenome (GOLD analysis project Ga0209542, IMG submission 184028) | Soil microbial communities from Rifle, Colorado - Rifle CSP2_plank highO2_0.1 (SPAdes) (version 2) | ecosystem: Environmental > Terrestrial > Deep subsurface > Rock core/Sediment ...
CTGAACAATTTCTTCCATTCCTTGCGACGTGCTTCGACTTCGCCCTTCGACTCGCCGCGCTGCGGCGCGACTCGCTCAGGGCTCCGCTCAGCATGACGTATTTGGATGTTTTGCTTGTATTGTTTGCTTTAACCAAGAATTCATACGAAAGCAGCCCTTGAACCAAGACCTTCTCTTCCCTAGCATAAAGATTATCCTTCCCTCTCTCAAATCATGAAAATACATGCCTACGCCGCAGAACTCCTTGGAACATTTCTCCTCGCTCTCCTCGTACACCTCTCGCTTGGAAGCAGCTTTCCCGTGCCCACTCCCGTCGTTGCCGGTCTCACCCTTGGACTCATCGTTTACATGTTTGGCTCTGTGAGTGGAGCACATGTGAATCCCGCCGTCACCGTGGGTCTCGCGGTGATCCATAAAATTTCGTGGAACGATGCGGCGGCGTACATCGTCATGCAACTCACCGGAGGATTGCTTGCAATGATGGTGGGAAATACGCTCATGGGCACGCAACTCGATGTCATCGCGGGAAATACGCTCTCGATAGGAATCGCTGAGGCTTTGGGCGCCGCAATTCTTGTCCTTGGAGTATCCTCTGTCGTCCTTGGCAAAGCGCCAAAGGAGGCATCCGGACTTACGATTGGAACTGCATTGACGCTCGGGGCGCTCACGGCATCCTCGGTTTCGAATGGCGTTGTGAATCCGGCTGTCGCCGTTGGTATTGGATCCGTATCGCTCGCGTATATTGTTGGACCGCTTGTCGGTGGAGCCATTGCAGCATTCGGATACAGAGCATTGATCGGGAAATCATGAACCATTTGCTCTTGGAATTCCTAACGATTTGAATGCGAAGCTGTATTAGAGCGAGAGCGTGATGATCGATGCAACGGCAAATCCAATGCCAACGGATCGTAGCCATGTGATGTGCTCATGAAAAATAATGACGCCAATGAGCACGGTCATGCATAAACTGATCACGGACCATAGTGTCCCAGTGAGCGACAAATCCCGCTGTTGCATCAGTGCAGGTAACCAGAGGAGTGCGCCGATGATGTAGCTGCAGAGCAAACTCACCAGCAAAAACCAATGCGGTTCGAGGATGTACTTCTTCGAGACATATTCTCCACCTGCAAAAAAGACTCCGGAGAGTACAAGCCACACGAGTGGCGGGAGGGATGGAAATGGCATACGCCAAATCCTACGCTTGAAATTACTTGCGACAAAGAATCTGTTGGAATGGCAGGCGCTGTAGGGATCGAACCTACGACCTTCGGTTTTGGAGACCGACGCTCTACCAACTGAGCTAAGCGCCTAGAGGTGAAGGATGGGTGGAAAGAACGGATCACAACCGAGCTCATTTATTTATTACGCTCCGCTTCGCGGAGCTAGGCAACTGCCTGCCCACCGTAGCTCGCGGAGCGAGCGAAGGTGGGAGCTAAGCGCCTACGTAGGACTATTCTAGCAGAATTACGCTCGAAGTTTTCTACTGCATCGCCCAGTGCCCTCCCCATTTTTTATAGAGAGTTTTGAGGAAAGTGTCCCATTCTTTGCGCGATTTATATTGAGGATAAGGATCTGGCTTGATTGGAGTCTCGGAACTCCAAATAACCTTAAATTGACCGTCTGATTGCAATTGCCCAATGCGAGCGATTCGATGTGTGTGCCTGGTATCTGCATCGATACGGATCGGACCCTCGGGTGCCATGAATGTGAGTCCAAGAGCTGCTTCGCGGATTGCGGTTACATCATCCGAGCCTGCCTTCTTCACCGCAGCGGCAAACATGTGGATACTGAAGTACGCGGTTTCGATCGGGTCGCCGGTCACGCGGTACCTGCCATGCTTATTACGGAAGTTTGTCACGAAACGCTCGTTCTCCTTCGATGGAATACTCTGGAAGTAACTCCACGCTGCGAAGTCTCCCACCATGGTTTCTGGATGCATGCGGCTGATTTCTTCCTCGCTGATACTGAACGAAATCGTGGGAATCTGCTTCGGAGAAATTCCCGCTTTCCGCAGTGCCCTGAAGAAGTCCACGTTACTATCGCCATTGATGGTATTGAGGATGACATCCGGATTCGTCGCACGGATATTTTTCACGATGGATGTAAAAGCGCTCCCGCCTAGTTTTTCGTAGTGTTCGCCGACGACCGTACCTCCCAATTCTTTGATGCGTCCACGCATGATCTCGTTCGCGCTTCTTGGGTATACGTAATCTGATCCAACGAGATACAATTTCTTTCCAAGGTGTTTCACCGCCCAGTCGACTGCAGGAATCATTTGTTGATTCGGTGCGGCACCCATGTAAAAAATATTGGACGACTCCTCCAGCCCTTCGTACTGCATGGGATACCAGAGGATATGATCATATTTTTCGAACACGGGCTTCATGGTTTTGCGGCTATCGGAAGTCCATCCACCAAAGATGGAACACACATCTTGTTTTGTGATGAGAGCCTCTGCCTGTTTTCGGAATGTTTCGGCATCGGATGCACCATCGACGACGATCGGATCGATCCTTCTGCCGAGGATGCCGCCGCGCGTGTTGATTTCATCGATAGCAAGAAGCATGGCATCCACGAGCGGTCGCTCGCTGATCGCCATTGTGCCGCTTAAGGAGTGAAGGATGCCGATGCGGATCGTTGTGCGTTCGAGCGAATTCCAGAGCATGGAGAAAAGCTTTCTCTGCATAGAGGCAACCTCCCTACTTTCGATCATTAGTGCAAAATTTTCTTCAGAGGAAGAAAGGATCGCAATTTTGTCATCGACAATGAACATGGTCATCGGAAATGTAAATTCCTGCGATGCAGAGCGAATCTCACGATGGTCTTTTTTGCTTGTTTCGAGAGAAACGACAGCGGTACTTCTTCGAGGCGTTTCTGTCGTTACCTCGCGCGCACGGATAACGTCGAGTGAAATCTCGGCACTGCTCAGCTTTTCGATGAACTTGCGAAAGTGCTCGCCTCCCACAAGCTTTGCAGTCTCCATCACAGAGACATACGCTTGGAGCGACTTTGATTCCGTTGCCAGAATACTATCAAGCACTGTTCTTGCTCCCTCGGAGCCATCGTAGAAGCGGATTTTCGGCTTTGCAGTTCCCGGGTTTGTAATCGCAGAAAATTGCCCAAGCATCGCCTGCACGCGCTCCTGCTTTGTATCGATGTCCTTCTTCTTATTCTCAAGATACGACACAAGGAGCTTTGGATCGAGAAGAGAAAAATAGATGACCTTGCCTTTAGATGACTTCGTCACAAGACCCTTCTCGAGTAAGTCATGGAGGAGAACATAGCCAAGTCCGCGGTTAATCTCCGCTCGTTTCGAAAGAAACGTAATCGTCTGCTGCCCATGTCGGAGGAGGGTGATGTAAAGCTTTGCCTCTTTCTCCGATAAGCCGATGTCTTTGAGGAGATCTTCGATCATCAAATATGTCTTTGCTGCTAGAAATAGTATAGCACAAAACACTATTTGGATAGTGACAATTTATGACTTAATTATCATAATTGACATATACATAGTTTTATTTGCTAATCATTTACTTCTATGAATAAGGCGGATACCTCTCCATCGGCAGATCAGAAGGGGTATCTGACAACAGACCCAGCATACGCATCACTCTTTATGAAGAGACCGCGATATTACTGCCCTCCGACAAATCCCAACGGAACACTCGCACCTCTCGTTGATAAGCAACTCCATATCATACTTTTACCTTCGAACTACGGATCAAGTCGTGTGGGGAACACCAATACTGCAGGCGGACCCGCGTACATACACGAAATTCTTGAGCCAGCGCTCAAAACTGGCGGCGCTCGGGTGACGACCGAAACGATTCCTGTTGGTAAAATTGTTGATGGTGTCATCGAAGCGAATGAAAGTATTTTTAATGCAAGAAAGCTTGTACGGCTTCTCTCATTTACTCGAGACAGGGTGTATGAGGCGATCATGGAGGGGAAAACACCGATTCTCCTCGGCGGAGATCACTCATCACTCATCAGCACTGCTGGAACTTTAAAAGCTACTCCTGATCCAAGCGACCCACAGTACAGCACGCTCGTCCATCTCCTCTGGGATGGGGATGCTGATTATTTAAGAGACCCTCGCAATGAACCACATGGAATCACCCAAGGGAATGCTCACGGTCGAACAAAGAGTACCCTGGAAGGAAGGGGTCCTGAACCTCTCATGGAGATAATGGATGGCATTCCAAAACTCCGGTCTGAAAATAATATCTTCCTTGGTGCACAACGTGTGGATGATGTAGAAGTTGGTTACTTCGATGAAACAGGAGCTGTCTATCTTGGTCTGGATGCCCTGACGAGCCAGCCAGATACAGTTGATGCTTTTCTTACACAGCTCGTCGAAGGGAAGCCTTTCCATTGGTCTTTTGATCCTGATTTACTCCCCAAGAGCGAACTGATTCTGGATCCTCATCATAAAGCTGGTGCACCAATGGCAGGCATTCAAGGACTTTCATCAAATCTATTTCTTCGTTACTCCCGTGTTCTTGGTAATGCGAAAGGAAATCTCATGTCCATGGAAATGTCCGAAGTCGCTTCAGAATGTGACAGAAGGCACGGAGGTCGTGTGCGGGACATCGGCACTGATGCCATCGTGAAAGTTCTCGGTGCGGGTGAATTGGAGTATCGCCTTGGTGGATACAATCCTTTCGGTGAATAATTACGCCAAGAGCTTCCCGACCTCTTCTTTGAGCTCCTCGACATCCTTGAACTGACGATGGACTGAGGCGTAGCGGATGTATGCGATTTCATCGAGCCTCTTGAGCTCCTTCATCACATCGCGACCAATGGTGGAGCTTGCGATCTCCTTTTGATTCTCACGCCATTTTTCTTCGAGCTTCGAAAGCATGCCACTCACCTTTTCGTCATTCACAGGCCTCTTGCTACAGGCAAGCCAGATACCTCGCTCCAGCTTCTCACGACTGTAGGGCTCGCGTGTGCCATCGCGCTTGACGACGATGAGTGCTGCAACCTCTTGCCGCTCGAATGTTGTAAAGCGATTCTCGCACTTAGGGCACTCGCGTCGCCGCCGCACCGAGCGACCATCCTCACCGACGCGGGAATCGACGACCGAAGTATCCGAGTGTTTGCAGCGGGGGCAGTGCATAATGAGGTGAGGGTTGGAACCTTGGGTTAGGGCTTGGATGATGATTCATACGATGAGCTGCTTCCCCTATCATATGAGAATAGTGCCTTGCCGTACAATCCGCACTTCCTCACCTTCTATGACAAGCACAGTCGAAGGAGGCGCTTTCTGCAGAATACCGGAATCGAGTATGAGATCCGGTTGAACCTCGCGATGTTTAAATTGCGCCACGATCTCCTCTGCACTGTAGGCACTTGGCTCCCCGTGCAAATTTGCCGACGTAGTGCTGAGCAGTACGCCCGAGAGTTCTGCAAGTTTTTGAGCGATCGGATGTGATGAAATTCGCACACCAAGAGATTGCCCATCATTCATCGCTATTCGCTTACCACTTCTCATGGGCAAGATAATGGTGAGCGGCCCGGGCAAATACTTCCGCGCAAGTTCTTCCGCCTTCTCATTCCACTCCACCCACTCCTTCGCAGCGTCGAGAGAAGAAAAAAGCGCGCTCATCTGTACTTCTTCCGGACGATCTTTGAGGAGAAAGAGTTTGCGAACAACATCGGGATTTGTAAGATCACACGCAAAGCCGTAGCAGGTTTCGGTCGCATGCGCGACGATGCCGCCGCTCCGAAGAACGGCAACCGCCTCATTGAGGCCATGATCAGCGGGAAGGGTGCGCATGTTGCACACTCTTTCGCATGGAGGATTTGGTGTCAAACAGTCGGAGGGGCTTTTGGAGAAATATATTTCCACTTCCACGCTTCTCATTCGCTGCTTTGGCGCGGGCAACTTCCCGAAGATGCATGAGCATCTCATATGTTTCGTGAATGTGCGGCATAAAATGCAGCCGCATCATGCTGTCCTGTGCCTCCAGAGTAATCGTGCCGAACCCGAACAGTTTTTGAATAATGCTGTGCTGCGATTTCATCATGTCCTGCAGCATCGAGAGATCGATGCTCTGATGATCGTCGATGAGGAGCAGTGTTTTTTTGATGCGGTGAATTTTGCGATCGGTGGCAACAATGACATAGAGAAAGTATCGGTAGAAACGCGCGAGGAATTCAATGTGGGCGAAAAGGAAGAACACGGTAAAGAGCGTCAGGAGCGCCCGGCGCGTGAGCGGATCCTCGATTGGCACGGGGACAAAGGTGAGGTATCCGAGTCCCGCAATCAGTACGTTCCATGCAACAAGCTTTGTGAGCGGCCACAGGAGCCGTATGGAATGCTGATAACAGTAAAAGTGCAGCTCCTCATCGGCATGCTGCCCCTCGAAATCCATATCGGCCAGTAGTTTTGAATGCACGATCACCATAGGAAAATGTGGGCAGCAGTAATGACACTCAGTAATAACGTCGTATGGAGCAGGGCAAAAATGTGGAACATGGCCATGGAGATGTGCGGACCTCGATGAGCCATCGTATTCGTCGGTATGCTGATACGAATAATTCCCCGATGAAATAAAAACCACATAGCAGCCTCCACGAGGAGAACAAAAATTGCCCACACAGCGAGAACAGCGATGAACATGGTAAATTCTCATTTTCCCCTCTTTGAAGAACGAGTCAAGGAAAGCGACGCTTACTTGGACGATATGGCATAGCGCTCCATCACCTCTTCGATCTTCTTCTCCAAGATCGTCGACATCGTCACCGTGAGCTTGAGTGGAACCTCCTGCGATCCTATTTTGAGCTGAATGCGCTCCTTCCCAGGGAAGCGCTCAAAGACACTTTTGAGTTCGAGGAGAAGCTGTTTTGGTGCTTGCTCTGGAAGACTGATCGTATGAATTCGAATACCTGTCGATGCACGCGCCTCCGATGCCAGCGAACGCTCTTTTCCTTTTTGCTTTTTTCCTTTCACTGCACCCTTCACTTCTGCTCCTTCGGAAAATACATCGCCTAATTCCTTCAACGGTTCTTCGACTGGCATGCCCTTAGCGATGAAAGAGGCAAGATCTCCGACAAGATCGGCTGATGGCGCAGCAACTTCCTCGGCAACATGCACAATCTCACCCGCAATCACATTCCCCTCTTCATCGAGTATTTCCATCGCTTCTGGCTTATCGAGGCTGAGCCGCATGATCTTAAGGCCGTTCTTTGCTTCCTCTTCGTCAAAGAATCCTTCCTCTTTTGCCCGTTCGACCATGCGGGGGAGCGATGCCTTCTTCACTGCATCAGCACGGATTTGCATCACGCCGCCACGGTAATCCAGAATACCGCCAACAACGAGCACAGTATCCGCATCCGTCAGCCATTCCGCAGCATGCGCATAGACTCTGGGGAAGAGCGTAATTTCGATCTTACCTGTTGGATCCTCGAGGAAAACAATGCCCATCGTATCCCCTTTCTTGGTGGTGATTTTCTTCACGCCTTCCACAATGCCTGCAACCGTGACTTTCTTTCCGATGTTGTCGCGGGTGAAATCGCGTACAAGCTGCGCTTTTTTGCCAATGTATTTAGTGAGCCCTGCGAGCGGATGGGAGGAGACATAGAGTCCCAGCGTTTCTTTCTCCCACTGGAGCTTTGTCGCAAGCGGAACTTCTTTCGTCGCGGGAAATTTGATCGAAGCAACCTGTGATGAATCCTCCATCTGCGAAAAAAGATCGGTCTGCGCGGTCGCGACATCGCCGGAAGCATGGCTAAAATCCGCGATCTTGTCGTAGTTTGCGACGAATACCTCACGGCTCCCAAGGCTATCGAGTGCGCCGGATTTTGCGAATGCTTCGATGAGTTTTTTATTGAGAAGTTTTGCAGGAGTCCGCTTAGCGAAATCTTCGATGGAAGAAAACTTCCCACCTGCCTCGCGAATCGCGATGATCTGCCGGACGGAACTCTCCCCCACTCCTTTGATCGCTGTGAGTCCAAAACGAATTTCACCCGTCGGCATGGCCGTAAAGTGGGCAAGAGACTGATTGATGTCGGGCGGCAAAACATTCATCCCCATGCTGCGGCACTCTTCGATTTCGATCGCAACGCGATCCGTATCATCAGCATCGGCGGAAAGCATCGCCGCCATGAATTCGGTCGGATAATTCGCTTTGAGGTAAGCGGTTTCGTACGCGATACGCGCATAGCACGCACCATGGGATTTGTTGAATCCGTAGCCTGCGAAGGGTGTGATCACATCCTCAAAAATTTTCTCCGTGAGCTTCTCTGCATATCCTTTCTCTTTTGCACCTTTGAAGAACTTTGCACGCTGCGTACTGAGTTGTTCTTTGATCTTTTTACCAATCGCATGGCGAAGAACATCAGCCTCTCCCAGTGAAAATCCGGCAAACGTTCGCGCGATCTCCAAAATCTGTTCTTGGTAAATACCGATGCCGTACGTCGGCTCCAAGATCGGTTTTAAGTCATCGTGGATGTACGTGATCTTCTCCTGTCCGTTCTTACGCTTGATGTACGAAGGAATCCACTCCATCGGCCCCGGGCGGAAGAGCGAAACCATGGCGGTGATATCATCAAACTTCGTAGGCTTGAGCTGCTTTAAGTACCGCCGCATACCGCCGGATTCCAGCTGAAAAACTCCGGTGGTATCCGCACGCGAGAGGAGTTCGAATGTTTTTTTATCGTTCGTGGGAATCGCATCGATATCGATCTTGATGTTGTGGAGACGCGCGATAATTTCGAGCGCGGTTTGGATGACGGTGAGGTTTTTAAGTCCGAGGAAATCCATCTTGAGGAGACCGAGTGCCGCAAGCGGTTTTGCAGAATACTGCGTGATGATCGTCTCCTCATCTTTCGGCGCACGCTGGAGCGCAGTGTATTTGACCGCGGGTTCTGGTGTAATCACAACGCCGCACGCATGAACCGAAACATGGCGTGCTTTGCCTTCGAGTTTGAGTGCAGTCTCGATAATCTTGCGATACGTATCATTCCCATCGCGAGCGGTTTTGAGCTCCGGCGTATGGAGCAGCGCATCCGCGAGCTTTGTGCCGGGACGATCAGGAATCAGCTTCGCGAGTTCGTTCATCTCGGCAAAGGGAACGCCGTACGCGCGGCCAACATCCTTGACTGCGGCGCGCGCAGCAAGAGTCCCAAATGTGCAAATCTGCACCACACGGTCGCGACCATACTTTTCCGACACATAGCGGAGCACTTCGTCACGCCTCGTATCTGCAAAGTCGAGATCGATATCCGGCATCTCGATGCGTTCGAGATTGAGGAACCGCTCGAAGATGAGACCATGCTCCAATGGATCAAGCCCCGTGATTCCAAGACTGTAACTTGCGAGCGACCCCGCCGCGGAGCCACGGCCCGGCCCCACCGTGATCCCTTGGCTTTTTGCGTAGCGGACGAAATCAGCGACAACGAGGAAGTACCCGGAGAATCCCATTTGATCGATGACTGTAAGCTCGTACGTGAGCCTGTCCTTCATCGCTGTCGTCACTGTGGCATACTTCGTTTTAATCCCCTCTTCGCAGAGCGCACGGAGGAACGAGTGCTCCGTCTCGCCTTTGGGAACCGTGAATGTGGGGATCTGATACTTGCCGAATTCGAACGAAACGTTGCAACGATCCGCAATCACGCGCGTATTTGTGAGTGCGTCTGGCACATGACTGAATGCAGCTTCGAGTTCTTCGAACGGGCGCATGGAAAAATCGGATTCGATCATCGAAAATCTGTTCGTATCATGGACATTCGCATTCTTTTGGATACAGAGAAGAACATCGTGCGCCTCGGCATCTTCTTTTCTGCAGTAGTGGCTATTGCACGTTGCAACAAGCGGTACATTCAGCGCATGGCCCATTTTGATGAGCTGTTGATTAATTTCCGCTTGGCCCGGAACCTGCGGCAAATCCATGAGTTCGAAGTACACATTCTCATCCCCAAAAAATCCGCGGTACTTTTCGACGAGTTCCTCGACACGCGCTTGATCTTCTGCGAGCGCCGCTTGCGGGATCTGTCCACCAAGCGGTCCGCTCAACGCGATGAGTCCCTTCCCGTACTTTGCGAGAAGTTCCTCATCCACACGCGGCTTGTAATACATACCTTCGAGCGCGGCAGCTGTCACAAGTTGGAGCAGATTCTGATACCCCTCTTCATTTTCACACAGCAGTGTGAGGGGGTAACGCTTGGTATCGGCCTTCTCCTTATCGTGCCGCGAGCGCGGAGCGATGTAGACCTCGCACCCGAGGAGAGGCTTGATCCCTTCCTCCTTTGCGGCTTTGTAGAACTCGATAAGACCATACACATACCCTTTATCCGCAAGCCCTACGGCATTATGACCGAGCTCTTTAGCGCGCAGCACGATCTCCTCCGTCGAAGGTAATGCCTCGAGGAGGGAGTAGGTGGAGTGCGTGTGAAGGTGAACAAAATCCGCGGACTTCATAGGGACTCATCATAGCGGACTTTTAATGCGCTTGAGCGATGCATTCGTCACCTGCGTATACCTCTGCGTCGTACGAATATTGCTGTGCCCAAGGAGCTCCTGCACATAACGAATATCCACGCCGTTTTCGAGGAGGTGTGTTGCAAAACTGTGGCGAAGTGAGTGGAACGTGGCAGCTTTTTTGATTCCGGCTCTCTTACATGCCTGTGTAAACACAGCCTGAGCCGTACGAGGAGAAAGTGCACCTCCCCGTTCGCTCTCGAACACATAATCACTATTCTTCCGACCTTCGAGGAGGAGCTGAATCCCTCCCGTAATCTTCTCCGGCAGGAGAGTCTGCCGATCCTTTTTCCCCTTCCCTTCGCGTACAATCAATACTCCCTCCGGTAAATCGATATCGCCAACGCGAAGATTCACAACCTCGCTCACACGCAAACCTGCTCCGTATGCGAGTGAAAGAAGTAATTTATGCTTGAGGTTTTTGGTGGAGGAAATCAAACGATCAATTTCGTTGTGAGAAAGTACCGCCGGCAATACGCTTGGCACCTTTGCATACTTGACGGAAATCGGAACAGAGGATTTGATGACCTCACGGTAGAAGAATTTAATGGCATTGAGTAAAACATGCGTCGTCTGTGCCGCACTCCCAGATTCCAACTTTCCTATGATAAATTCCTGAATATTTTTGATATCTGGTATCTCCAATTCCTTCCCCTTATACGCAAAATAGGTACGGAGCGCATGGAGGTAACTTTCGACTGTTCTGGGACTTAAGTTTCGTACTTTAAGCTCTCGCTCTGCACTCCGGAGAAAATAATCCATCATATTGCGTATACAATACGCCTGTATGGATATAATAAGTCAAATATGCGTATAAAGAGGAGTTGTATGAAATCAGCTCACATTCCCTTTGTGTTTGTAAGATTTTCCTGTTCGGCTGCCCCCCGCCCAAAAATCAATGAGAAACTCGAACGATACCTCGTACAAGCTCAATTATTTCCTGAACCTCTTGCCTACCTTGCAATCCACTTGGCAAGTCAATCGCCGTTTGTGCAAGTTCATCAATTTCAGAACCTGCACTCCGCAATATCTGGGACTTCCTTCCTCGTAATATTTGTCCAAGTTGCTCTGCAGTTGCAGTATCAATTTTTCCTCCAGAGATTAAGGACAGTACAGCCTGTTCATCGTCATCCAGTAAGAATGCCAATGGATAAGAAAGTGCAACTTGACCCTCCTCTGGCTCAAAATCTCTAACATCATCACCTATCTGATAAATAGTGCCTAATGAATGACCGCATTCTGTTAATTGTACTCCTGAAGAATGATCTTGATTTTGCAAAATAGCTGTTGCTGTAAATGGCATGGCCATGAGCGATCTTGTCTTCAAATAACTCCGCTGCTTCAACCATTCAACCCAGCTAATATCATCTGGCTTCTCTGCGATGAGTACATCAGCATACTGACCAGATGCCATATCGATTTTTGTTTGTGTCATCAATTTCAATACAGCTATTTTTTGCTCTGGCGTCAGATTAGCTTCATGTACACATTGTTCGGCTATAGCAATAAGAGTGTGACTAATGGTTGCAGCAATCCCATTGCCAAGTTGTGAATGCAATGAACGACGCTCCTCTCCGCGCACTTCATGTCCATCAGTCATATCATCCACAATCAAGCTGGCTTGATGCACCACCTCTATTGCCGAGGCGAGTTTCAATAGATCATCATCCACTCTTGCCTTTTTGCTTAATGAACCATTGAGAGCCATCAAAAGATATGGACGAAATTGATGACCGTCACTCAGGCCATGCTCTATCCATTTCATGACGATATCTCTCGGATGTTCAGGATAACCGTATTGTACCCTAGAGCGCATTGCTTCCTTGAGTTCGCGATTTTGGCCAGAGGTGTACCATTCGTCTAACTTCATTGAATTCTATTAGATGATTAGTGCTGAATTATGACGACAATCCCCCCAGCCGAACAGGAAAATCCTTACGAATAAGGAGAATGTGAGCTGACATCATACAACAGCGCTTAGCCGGTTCGGCGGAACGGCTTTTTGATAGAGAATGGATGCCGTTCCGCCTCTCCCATATTTTCGGGCTGTAGCCTTCGGCAATTTTACAGCCCGAAAACATCGGCTAAGCGCAGACGTTATATGACATACATCCTTTTCCTTTTGCGGCTGATGCCTTACTGCTCGTAAAAAATCCGATTTTGTTTCCTTTTTGATGAGGGGAAAAGAGGAGTTCGCCACGCTGCGGCGAGGCTCAATTTTTTATAGGGGAAGATGTTTTGTATGTGTGTATTTGTGTACATACCGATCAAGATTGCAGCTGGTCAATAAAAGACTATTATTCTTTCCGAATGGTTAAACGTGCAACAAAACAGGCTCAAAGAGAGGAAGAATTGCCAAAACCAGAGCTTTTAATCAGTAGAACTGAAGCTCAGAAGCAAATCATGGATAGGATTGAAAAAGGTGAAGACCTTTTAAAAGTATCTGTTCAAACGGAAGCAGATTTGGATAAGCTTCATGAAGACAAAAAAATATGGAGTGAGTACAACGCAGAATTGCTTGAATCAATTTTTACCAATAGACGATACGCAGACGAATACAAAAACCAATTCAGCTTTGGCGCAATTTCTATTGGTGGAAGAAACCATCGACAAGAGTTGCAACATTTACATGAAAGCATCGAAACTAAAATCGGAAAATTAAAATCACTTCTTGAAAGGTTGCCTTTAATCAAAGAGAGTAATGCAGCCATTGAAGGTACTGATGATTATTCAGATGAATCGCCAGTATCATCTACTTCTCGTAAAGTGTTTTTAGTGCATGGTCACGATGAAGAGATGAAGCAATCTGTTGCGCGCTTCCTTGAAAGATTAAAACTACATCCAATTATTTTACATGAGTATCCAAATAGTGGTCGTACCCTTATAGAAAAAATTGAGGAGCATGCCCAAGATATAGGATTTGTTGTTGTCAACCTTACACCCGATGATATCGGTGCAATTAAAACTAAACCCGATCAGCTGTTATCCAGAGCGAGACAAAATGTACTCTTTGAATGGGGGTTGTTCATCGGAAAATATGGAAGGAAAAGAGTGTGCGCCTTGTACCGAGAAGGCGTTGAGCTACCTTCAGATATTTCAGGTGTCTTATATACATCGTATGACGACAAAGATGGCTGGAAGCTTAAATTGGCAAAGGAAATAAAAGCTGCTGATATTGATATTGATTTGAATCTGGCTGTGTGAGCACTAGTCTTATGAAATTAATCAAATAATGAATATCCGCCATCAGAAAGCATACTGGAAAACATCAGGGCAATCGCTGAGAACACGAGTGCGTCATGTGCTGTGAGATCGCGTAGGGCGTTCTCTGGGGTTCCATCATGTCGAACATCCGAATAATCACTGAAGAAATCATAAAGGTGGCACATAGATTCGTTCGTATCCTTATGTGGCAGTGCAAGCCCGAGGTGTTCTGAAGCCTGTTTCAACGTCCGGCCTCTTCCGGCTCGCTTTTTGCAGCACCTCTCAAGCAAGTTTGAGGCTGCGCCAAGTACGACCTCTGGATCATCGGAAAAAACCAGAAGCCTTGAAAATCGTTTTTCAAATTTTTCAAATGTGCGTTTGGCCGCCGGATCCGAGTGGCACTGCATTTTCAGCTTCATGACAGCTTCGGCCATAAGTAATGCTGGCTCGTAACCTATCTTCCCGTCATCTACGACATACCGTATGACATTGTTCTTGAAAAACTGTCGCATTAACAAACGAAAGTTCGCAGCCCTTGGAGGAGAAATATGCTGCAATGCGTCATCCCATGCTTCCACCAGTGCAATACAGTCCCTCTCTGACAATTCGTACTCTTTAGCATCAAATGAGCTCAGATACTCCAGAGCTTTGTCGTTATCGCTCAAGAAGGCCGGATCAATGTTGTGAATAATGGATTGGCTGTTCCGGAGCATTTCCACAAAAGTATCCGGATTCGGTGCTGCAAACTTTAGTGGTTCGAGCACCTGCTTTGCAATCTTCGACCAGTGCCAGATGAGGAAAGTGGGGCGCATATGTCTATGTTACAAGTTCGCCTCGGAAAGCCTTGTGAAGAAGAACATCAAACAACTGAGAGATATTTTTACTTTGCACGCTGGCTGTATTGTGGGTGCGCGACAAATTATCTACAAATGATGCAAACTCTCTTTGTAGCTGAATGTTTGGTGCAGGAATTTTTATTTTTTTAAATCTAGCTCCAGAAATTTCTTTAAAGGTTGCCCCCGCCCCCAGCGTTTGCAAGTAGCTATTTTGCTGCTTAAGCCACCAGAATAAATAATGGCTGTGCATTTCATTTCCATTTGGGTTTAAGCTCTTAAAACCTTGATTTGTACACATCTCAGTACCGGCAATCGCTACCTTACCAATAGGTGCGCGGCAGCTCAGTAGAACTGTTCCGGAAGGAAATATCTTTGCGGAACAACTCTCATATCCTTTCTGAGTTATCTTCCTCTGTGATTCATTGATAATAAAAGAATCGTCGCTCAGTTCTGCCGGAGTAACCCAATTAATCCCACCATCCCAATACTCTTTTTCTTTTGTGCTGGGAGTGGCACCTGAAAACACTTCTCCAAGCTCTTGAAGCTCTTTCATCTCCCACCCCATCGGATTCGTTGCCGGATCCCCGAACATCTTCACGAAGAGCGCGGGAATCAAACCCTTCATTTTCTCATCTGCTTCGCGACGCTTCTTTCGTAACGCATCCGCAGCATCCAGTATTTCGACGATTTTGCGCTGGGTGGGGAGAGGCGGAAGGGGTATTTCATATTTCTCAAGCCATACTGTACTCATATTTTTTTGTGCCACGCCTTTCGCAGAACGGATGCAGTCCTCTTCAAACTCGCGACGATTCAAGAAATGAAACAAAAATTGTTTATCGAGCCTTTCACTTGAAACCCTTATGCACGCAACACGCTGATTCAATGCTGCCGGAAGAAAGTCTCTTTGTATCAGCCCAACTCTCCCTACATTGCCAGTTAGAGACATTAGAAGATCGTTCTCATTTAGCTGATATTTTTTTATTGGCTCTCTTGAATCAGATGGGTAAAACTTAGGGTCATCATCAACAATTTCACCCTTTTGTACGTTGGTAATCCTAATAACCCGAACACCAGTATTAACGTAGTTTTTACTCTTGAAAGCGTATCCGTTCAGTATTACAGCAAGATCGCCCACTTTTCGCATCTGCCAGCCAGTGGGCAATAAATCACCAATCATTATTTGATCGAGGAATCGCGTTGATCAATTTGCTTACGTTTATCTTCCGGCAAGCCATCATACAAAGCATCGATTTCTTTTGGCTGCGTGATCATTTTTTCAGCAATAAAATTTACAAGACGAAACAATTTTTTGGCTGACTCAATATCATCACTGATATCAATTTGGCCGGGATGTACAGATTCATTTCCTGTTACACGAACAATATCCAGCGCCTTTTGGACACCTTTAGGGAGCCCTTGTGATACCAATTTGGCAATGTCCTTATTGAGGTCTTTCCCTGGCTGACCAAGTTCTTTGCATAGCTTCTGAATTGCTAAACGTAGTAGTGCAGCTGCCCCACGAGGAGATTTATTAATTATTGATACAGCTTCCAAGTAATCTTTCAAAATATCTTCTGACAGGTCCTTATTGGGTATTTCTATTACTGACTTATCAGGAAAAACCATCTCGCTCCCTCGCCAAAGCGAATAGTCTTCACAGTGTTCGCAAATACAAAGATATAAACCACGTTGTTCTTTAAAGCCATTATCTCGATATTCCACTTGATGCCAGTACTGTCTCGCTTTCACGCCACAGTGTGGACAGTGGAAGGAAGTTTTTTGATATGCCGGAGGAATAATTGACTGATCAGTCATGTTTTATGAAATCTTTTGAAGTAAATCCTGCAGTCCTGCCTCAATCTGCTTCTCAAGTTTAAGCGCATCCTCAATAATTACCTTCGGCTCAGGGTATTCCATTGCCACGAGCGTCTGTGGCTTGTAGCGGGAAGCCGTCAGGTTGAAATCGTTCTCTTTGATCTCCTCAAGGGTCGCATACCATGACCGATCGGATTCCGGCTTGTCCTTCCATTTTGTCAGCAGATCGGGGATGTCATTTTTGTCTTCTGTGGGCTGTCGTTTGTCATCGAGTGAGTATCCGTCCGCAGTGAGCTCATAGAACCAGACCTTCTCCGTCTTCCCGCCTTTGCGAAGAAAGATGATCGACGTTTTCACGCCGGAGTACGGCTTGAAGACGCCGGCAGGGACGGAAACAATGCCCCGGACTTCATTGTCGTCCAGAATCAGTTTCCGCAGTTGTTTGTGGGCCTTCGTGGAGCCGAAGAGCAAGCCTTCCGGCACAATCACTCCCAGACGCCCGCCCGGACTCAGATGATCGATCATGTACTTCACAAAGAGGAGCTCCGTTGCAGTCGATGGCAAATTGATTTCCTCCCGAATGGCCTCTTTGTTCACATTGCCCGCAAATGGAGGATTCGCGAGAATCGCATCGTACTTCCGATCGTCGTCCTTCTGGGTGCAGAGCGGATCGAAGAGCTGCACATTCGCTTGCGGAAGACCGTGCAAGTAGAGGTTCATCACTGCAATCTTGATCATTTCGGCGTCATTATCGTAGCCGTTGATGGCATGGGCTTTCAGGAATTCATGCTGCTCGGGCTTCAGCTTGTCGCCTGAGATATGTCCCGAAGCGATGTCCTCCGCGCTGGTGTTGCGTCCCAGGATGTATTTGTATGCCTCGATAAGAAAGCCCGCCGTGCCGCATGCGGGATCGAGAATGTATTCACCGGGTTTTGGATTCACAATCTGCACCATCATGTTGATAATGTGACGCGCAGTGCGGAATTGGCCATTGGAGCCGCTTGCGCTTAATCGACTCAGGAGATACTCATACAAATCCCCCTTCACATCCGTGTCGTACTTTTCGGAATTGTTGTAGTCCATCCCATCAATCGTTTGAACAACGGAACGGAGCGTGGGGTGATTGTAAATCTTCAGGTGGGCTTGCCGGAAAAGCAGCTTCCCGACGCGGGAAAGCAGAGGGAGCTCGTGTAGCGCTTCAAATGCTTCAGAAAGTGTGTCGAAGAGTTCCTGTCCTGAGAGTCGCGCAATTGTTCTCCAGCTGTACTTCGCAAATTTCCCTGAGAATCCTTTTTCGTATTTCTTCCCCGAAAGTCGGGCAATCTGCTCCTGCTTCTCATCAATTTCCGTCAGACTTTTAATGAACATGAGATAGCTGATCTGCTCAATGCTTGCCATGGGGTTATTCACTCCGCCTGAATAAAGCGCGTCCATGAGCTGGTCAACTTTGCTTTTGAGATCGGAATTGTGAAAATTTGCTGACATAGGTTTAAGAGAGAAGCATGAGCCGAAGTGGCGGGCTCTGACGAATAGTATCAAAGAGCTCTTTCATTTGTGTGCCGCCAAACTGGCGCAGATACGCATCGGATCCTCCGTAGCGGGAGAAAGGCGCATTATCGAGGAAGGTATATTGTCCGGACTCAAAGGCTCGTGCGTATTGCGGGCTGGCACTCAACTGTTCTACGAGAATGCGCAGGAGCTTCACCTGCTGCAGATTAAGGGACAGTTTCGCGGTGAGTGCAGTCACCAACCTGTCGAGCTGCTCTTCAACCGTCGGCAATTGTTCGACTCCGAGCGCCGCTTTTACGAAATCTGTGAGTCCGGCAAGGACTTTGTAAACGCGCGAAAGGTTCCGCTCATTAAAGTACTCCCTCGGTTTGTCGAGAACTTCTGACTGCAAGTACTCCATCAATTCATCCGAGAGTTCGCCCTCCTTCGCTTCTGCAACAATCTGAGGCTTCTCTGCGGCAACGCGCTGAATGGCCTGCTGCCATTTCTCCTGGTAGAGCATGCGATCCACCTTCTCGCCATCAGGACCTACTTCAATGATTTCGGAAAAGTCTTTGAGGTCTGGCGCAGGAGAAACCACGGGCGTTCGTAAGGTGACTCTCCCCGATGCGCCCTCCCCAATCGGTGCGGTTTCCCCCAATTCCGCCTGTGGAACATCTTCCGATTCAGCCCCATTCCCTGTCGGTGCGGGCAAAGGTGCTTCAAAATCATATTTTTCCTCGAAGTACTCCACAACCTCACAGAAGTCATGAATGAGGAATTCTGTTTTCTCGCCGATGATTTTGTCGTTTGCATCTTTGAATGTGTGCAGTCGTGTACCCCTGCCCTTGATCTGGATGTATGTTACGGGCGACGCAATCGGTCTGGCGAGAACGATATTCAATACCTCGGGACAATCATAACCCGTTGAAAGCATATCGACGCTCACCGCAATACGCGGCCAATAGCATTCAGAATTGCGAAATTGCTTTGCCAGCTCCGATGCATTCTTCACGCGCGATGTGATGACCTCGGCAAAACGACCGTTACTTTCCGGCATCATTTCATTGAATATCTGGGTCAGGCGGACGGCGTGATTCTGGGAGACTGCAAATACGATCGTTTTGCCTATGCTGCCATCGGGTGCCCGTAATGCATTTTCGAGAAATTGCCTGCAGAGTAATTCATTGCGCTTAGGAATAATGACTTTCTTTTCCAGTTGCCCGATTTTAAACGTGTAATCCTCTCCATCGATCTCCGTATTCCATCCAATATCGGACACTGATTCTTTTGTGATCAACGAAAGCATGCGATAAATCTTCGCAGGTACCAGATACTTATCGGTCACCGCATCCTGTATGGAATAGCGGTACGTGGGATTCCCATCTTCGCACCCGAAATACTTGTACGTATCCCGCATAATACGAGCCTCCAGTTGCTTCGGATTTTCAGAGAGCAAATCATCAACATCGATATTTTTCAGAAAATCGCGGGGCGTGGCCGTCAGTCCGATATTTGTCGCCTGGAAGTACTCCATGACCTCTCGCGGTAATTCTCCATAAATGGATCTGTGACACTCGTCATTGAATATCACATCAAAATATCCGGGCGTGAAGTCCTCTTTGTAGTGGATGTTGAGGCTTTGGATTGTCGCAACAACGACATTTGCGCCTCCCCACGCGCCGTGTTGCCCCGGCTTATAGTTTGCAACGCTGTATTTCTGTCTGAATTGATCCTGGAAGACTCCAAAAGCCTGTTTCCTCAGCTCTATGCGGTCAACGATAAACAGTATTCTTTCCGCTTGTTGTGCGCGAAGAAATCTTTCAATCAGCGCGGCAGCTAGTCGCGTTTTGCCTGTCCCTGTAGCCATCTCTAAGAGAAATTTCCTCTTTCCTTCGTCGTATTGTTTAGCAATCAGATCGCTTGCTTTCTTCTGATAGGTGCGACTGGCAATCTCTGTATTGTGCTCAATCACGCTAAGTGGTTTGCGTAGACCCCGCATGTCATCACGCCGCTGCAGATCTTCCGGTGAATAGAATTTTTCAATGGGTTGTGCATCTGCCTGCTCCAAATCCCAGAAATAAATCTGTTCACTGTTCGCAAGAAATACATAGCGGCAGTTCTTTGCCTCTGCATAACCGCGCGCCTGATCTTTCGCAAAATACGGATCAATCGAATCTTTTTTTGCTTCAATAACCGCCAGATTTCTTCCGTTACGATCAAGTAGAAGGTAATCAGCAGATCCCGCTTCAGAGGATTGCTCTGTAAGCACATTCTTTCCTTCTCCCTCAAGAATCCAACCAGATTCTCGCAATTTACGGTCAATAGCTATTCTGGCATCTGCTTCAGTAGGCATATATTTAAACTGGCAATTATATCGTAAGAGTACGCTTTATCTGCCATTGTAACCAACCTGTTTTGTGTGTTGTTTACGTCTGGGCTCCGGGCATTCACCCCTTTAATTCCCTCTGCCCGTCGCCCAGTCCGTCCGTCGATGCCTCAATTAAAACGGTGAAAACAAAATCGGATTTTTTTACGAGCAGTCCCACTGCGGTGGGCAAAAGGAAAAGGCCGTACGATCATATAACACGGCGTATGCGGTTCGTCGGTGGCGCTCTTGAAATAATTTTGGATGCGCCACCTCCTCTCCCATATTTCGCCACGGTAAGCCCTGACGGGCACATTATACCGTGGCGAAACATCGCATACGCCGAAACGTTGTGACGAAATGGCAGAACTTAAGCTTGATAAAACATAAGATTTGCAGTAGCCTGCAGAACTATTATATGGATCCATTAACCAATCTATTTGTATGGAACTCAAACTTGATATCTCTGATGTAAAACCCGAACACCTTACATCAATTGGTAATGATCTGAGCTCATTTGGGAGGCGCAGCAGCAGACAAACCTTCTTGAAGCACAATGCTAATGACTTAAGATATTCTCATTTTAATGAGAATGTACAAACTATGATTCGTAACGCAGGAAGTGCAATTTTCTATACATGTGATGATAGAGTGCAGGTTATTATTCGCCCTCCCGACAAGGAGTAACTACAAAAGTATACTATGAATACAGATCAGTTCTGCCACTTCGTACAACAGCGGTTGTGCGATTCGGGGCTCGGCTCGCCCCTCACCCAAATGCTTTGGCTGTAAGCGCCATTCGGCGTATTTTGTACAGCCTTGCACTTCGCACAAACTTAGACGTTGTGCGAAATTGTGAAAAATCGAAATTACATAAAACTAGACAGGGTCATTATTTCTTTGGATTGGAAAAGCAACGATATGCTTCCTCAACCATTCAAGAAGTGGATCTACATGTGCTTTGGGGATGGAGAATGTCTCAACTGCAGTATCTCCTTCTTTTGAAATGTGAATGAAGTAACGATCATCCAATTTTTTACCATGCGCAGTAATCGATAAAGAGCGGATATTAGAAAATGGAATTGATATATCGCTGGTGATGCTTTCTGGAATATAAAAAGCATTTCCGGTTACATGTATCCATCCCACTTGACCATGGGGCGCAATAAACTTGTGTACGACAATTGCTAGTGACTCCTCACCGTTATACTGTTCAATGGCAGGAGGTTTACTTGATGCTGTTGCCACTTTATAAACCATAACTGTAATAAAGCCGAGGAATAACGCCATTCCTAAATAATATTCCATATTGTGGCCATTATTATAGCGTATTGCACAGCGAGATAAGCCATAGGTACCAAAAAATCTCTAGAGGAGACTCCTGACAATCTCCACAAATTTTGCCCCCCGCTCTTTCGCATTTTTGAACATATCAAAGCTCGTACACGCCGGACTCAGCACAATGGCATCACCGGATTTCGCAGCAGAGCGTGCTAATGTAATCGTTACAGAAAAATTCATGGAATCGGAATTTGGAATGAGGAGATTCGGCGGAATACTCTTTGCAAATGTCGGACCCATTTCGCCGTAGGGAACTATTCGCACACGACGTTCTTTGATGACCTCGTACATCCTCGTAAAATCCATCTTCTTATCTCTTCCCCCAAGGAGAAGAATGAGCGATCCAGTTGGAAATACATTGCACGCGACAATCGCGGATTCGGGAGTCGTGCAGCTTGAATCGTTGTAGTACGTGATTCGCTCAAGTTCCCGGACATATTCGAGCCGATGCGGCACACCTTTGAATTCACGGAGAATTTTGAGAATGTTTGCTTCCGAGACATTGAGTGCATGTGCTGCAGTGACCGCTGCGCGGATGGTGCTTGGATGCGATTTCACGCGAACATCGCTCCAAGGAATATCATTCGTGAACCACTGAACTTCGCTTTCGATTCTTTCAGCAAAGGTTTTGACGATTGCGTCATCGGGATTGAGAATGGAGATGTTGTGATCAGGGAGCCTCTCGACTCGGTCGCTTCGCGACCTCGCTCGAGGAGAGCTTTGTTGATGCGCCACGATTTGCCGCTTCGCCTCTGCGTACTCTTCCATATTCTTATGCCAATCGAGGTGATTAGGGGTGATATTGAGAACGACGGCAATATTCGGGCTGTATGGACAATCGATGAGTTGGAAGGAGGAGAGTTCGAGGATTAAAAAATCCGCTTTTCTCGAGCGAATCCTGAGCGAGATCGCAAAGCGATCGAGCCGAAGGATGAGTCGAGAGACTGCCCCAAAAACGCCTCTCGACTCACTCATCCGTCTGCCCAAGGCAGACGAGATTCGTTCGCTCGAGGAGAGTAGATCCAACCTCGGCACTCCATCGTTACCTCCCCGTTCGACTCTCTCCGTACCAAACTCCGCTTTGAGGAATTCTTCGATGAGCGCTGTGCAGGTTGTTTTACCATTACTGCCTGTGATGCCAACCGTGATACCTGGGAATCCACCGAGAACTTCGATCGTGGAAGAGGTAATTGGAATCCCCCGCTTTTTTGCATCACTGATGAGCGGATGTGTGAGAGGAAATCCGGGAGAACGAAAAAGAAGATCAACACCATTAAGTGATGTACCGTGCCTCAGCTTATCGCTAACCCGTCCGAACGGCCATCGGGCCGGGCGGGTCGCTAACCGCTGATCGCTTACGAGATCATCAAATATAACTATCTCTCGAACCTCCGACTGACTACTCAGCCACTCCGCTACTCCCTGCCCATCGACTCCAAAGCCGAGAATTCCTACGACGAGCTTCTCCGAGGAGCCTGCTAATCGGTATAGAGCGCTTTGCATGGCTTTAGCGTACCTGCGGTGGGATTCGACATAAAGAAAAGAGCCGATCGAAAATGGGGGAAACATTCATCGCGCAAACTCAGTTCTATGGCTCTCAGCAGCGTTTGCGTACAGCCGCGGTTCGTACACATGCCGGAGAGGAATGTGGAAAATCGCCTCGCAAAATCGCGAAGGGGGGGGAGACCGGATGGCGAACCTGTGAGTCCTACGGCCTGTGATGTGAATGCACGAGTCCTCGCATGGAGATTATTTGCAAGATTCGCCATGCGAATCTGCGGATCGCGGAGCGCCAATATGAGGTGCGATTCGCGCGCAATATGTTCGCGGTTAATATCGGACAAATTTTCGGCAGGGAGTGTGAAGCCAAGTATGCCGCTCTCTACGCCAATATCCTGCTCTAAACTTCGTTCATACTCTTTCCACTGTGGCTCTTCCCGCAATTTGATGAATGCAAGAGCTTCCGTAAGTTCGCGTGTGTGAATATCGGAGAATGTGTTCTGTCGTGTGATATCCGATCCCGTGACGACGCCTCCTGCATCCGCAGGCCACCCGAAGCATCCGGATTCTCCAACATTGCCGGCAACGAATGGCAAGAGTGTCAACACCATAAACCGAGGCGGACTAAGGAAGCGCGAAGCGGTGAGCCCTTTCACAAATGCATCGGCATTCATATTCAATTTCTGAATCGTTCCGCGAAAGAGAGGCAGGGCACCAGTGAGTCCGCCGCCGCCTGACCCTTGAATCTGTACGACAATTTTTTGCAGGAGTGAGAGTTCTTGCGCAAACACAGGCGGGAACGGCGCGAGCGTTGCGAATGTGGAGAGGAGAATTTCTTGGCACCCAAGATGTGATATTCCTGTCGGAGCGTAATCCGAGTCGTAGGGACACAGCACATTATCCGCCGCACTCGTCGCCGTTGGCGGAGGCGCATTCATGCCGGTACCAGTGATTGGCACTTGCACGCGCGGATCGAGCCCGAACGCACGCACCTGCCGAAGCTTTTCGTGGAGCAACGCGGCAGCCGCACGATAATGCTCGGATGCAGCAGAATCGCACGCCTCCGCGCTTGTCACAGAGGATCGAATGAGGAGCGCAAGCGCATGTTCCATGGCACGAATGTCGAAGAGGTAACATGCGCTGCGGGAAAGATCACTGATTGGTTCCGTAGCGGCGGCAGAACGATCAACAAAAATCGCGCGGAGTTGCGCTGCCGCTTCTGCACGGGAGAGCTCTTTTTGAAGCGCTGTACATGTGCCGGCACCGGGGCTCGTTTTGCCCGCCAGATCGATCTTCACGGCTTCGAAGAGTTCTTTTATGTAATGCGAATTTGCTTGTGGGAACGCCGGAACAACGAGCGCCGAAGCTCCCTGCGGAAGAAGAAAAGCGATGATGAGGAAAAAGAATCGCATAGGGTTATTGGCAAAGAGTGGAATCATCGAGCGGACATTCTTCGGTGGCAAAATTTATGCGCTCCAAATCGGTGAAGAGCTGGACGGCGGATTCAAGCGAGAGAGAAAGAGTTTGAACGGCTTCTTCGATATATGTATTCATAATGCTCTCTCCCGCGCGGTAACCGATTGCAAGCGTGTTCCCCAGTATCATTTCTCGGAACGAAGATTGGCTTGATTGTTGCACCGAGAGAGCACCAAAAGAGAAACCGAATATGGATGTGAAAACGCTGTTTCCCGGATCGCAGAGGAAGGGAAAATTCCTTCGTGGGAATCCGTTTGCGGCACAGAGATACGATTCAACAGTGCGAACGAGTGCGGATGGGCGATAGGGAGGAATACTGATTGTCGGCAATGAGGGAATCTCGACCGCGGTTACAAGTGCGGCACGCGGCTCCTGGCACGCCGGATAGGACACCACCCCCACCGGTTCAAACGGCATGAGTGGGAAACGATCCGGCATCGTGCGGTGCTGCGCCACGGAACCAAGCGATCCCACCACAAGCTGCACGCCGTTGCCAAGCGAGTTAGGGAAGCGGTTATAGCACCATTCGGGGTGCTCTCCACAGTTCGCTGCGAACGAAAATCCGTTGTACCATGTCCAAATTTTCCATGGAAAGCGGGAGGCAGTATCTCCGCCATACCAATCCCAGTACCACGACCACCACCCTCCATTCCGATACCCGATGAACGGATTGCGACTGGGATCAAGGAGCGTCTCCTGCCACTCATCGATTTGATCGGAACCAATGCGGGAACGCTCTTCCTGGCAAACGATGAGTGATGCGGTATTTTTCGTGTGATTGAAGATCGGCGTGATCTCGTATCGGCAATCAACAGAACAACCATCTCCACTCGTGGTAATACAGAGCGAGAAGCAATCTGCATTCGTCATGCATGCACGCGCAGGATCTCCGTTGCAAGAGCCGGATGTGCTTGTCGCAGGATCCGCTCCCTCGCAGGAACCCGTGGCGCATTCCGTCTGCGTACTGCACGCAATCGAGCGATCATGCGTACACTGCCTACCATCATCGCATTGTTCGCCCGGATCCACATCGCCATTGCCGCATAAACCGAACGTGCAACGCTTGGCACAATCCGCGCGCATGGTGCATGCGCCGCCGGGACACGCGCTCTTGTCAGCCGGATCGCACACTTCACCCGTTTGCGTTCCATAACCTGTGCATTCAAATGGAAGGAAACAATCCCCCGGACACATGGAATCTTCGAACTGGCATGTTGCAGAACAACCGTCATGCCTGGCACGGTTACGATCATCGCACTTTTCGCCGGCGGCAGAGTCGATGACACCGTTGCCGCAAAGATCCGGCCGCACCAGCATGCACTGTATGCATCCTGCTCCCTCGTGATCGCATTCTTCCTCGCCTTGCACTCTGCCATCACCGCAAAGCACAGGAGCCGTGCATTCGGCGGTGCAAATAACTTTCTTGGAACTTGGATCGATTCGATCCTGCACAATGCAGGAATCAAAACCGCAATCTTTATTTTCTGTGCAATGGAGCGACGAATCTCCGGCGCACGTACCGGATGCGGCATCGCACGGCCCAAGAGAACAATCGATGTCATCGGTACATTCCCTTGTCGGCACACGTGCGCAGTGTTTCCCCGGATCGCAAGACTCTTTATAGAGGAAAGAATCGATCGTCACGGCATCCGCAATGCCATCGCCGCAGCGCGGCAATGTGCAATCCGCACGACACAGAGCACTTGGATTCATGGAATTCTCCGCACCGGCATCGCACTCTTCTCCAAGACCAAACTGGGCAATGCCATCGCCGCAATACTCAAAGCGACAAAGTGCGCTACAACCATCATCATTAAAATCATTGCCGTCATCGCACTGCTCGTTCGTTGCATCATCAACTTCGCCATTCCCGCAGAAATTTTCTTTGATGCACCATATGCCGCAGCCGTCGCCAGCAATGCGGTTACCATCGTCACACTGCTCTCCGGCATCCAGCAGGCTGTTGCCGCAAAGATCCATGAGGCAATAGGTGCATCCATCGAGCGGTGTACCGTTGCTATCATCGCATTCCTCACCTTGATCCAAGGTGCCATCGCCGCAATACGGTGTATCGGTATTCGGTGGTGACGGCACGCGCAGGCAGCTTGTTGTACAGAGAGATCCCTGCGTACCGTTCTTTGTGCCTGCATCGCATTCCTCATACGGTTCTGTTTTTCCATTCCCGCAAATGGCAAGTGGCTCGATGTGGCACGAGGCATCACATCCGTCGTTCGGCACGGGAACGCATTCGATCTCATCGTCTGGGCTTGGGAAAATGTTGTCGATACCATTGAGGTCGCAGAATGTTCGGCCGGGTTCCCTGCGACAGTATTGTGCCGTCGTAATGCCATCTCTCCGCCGACACGCTCCGCCGTTGTCGCATTGTTCGCCAATCGTGATGAGATCATCGCCACACACAGGCTGCTCTGCACCGGCCGGCCACTTGATTGTTCCGGCGGCAAAGTCGAACCCTGCTTCTAATGCGCATGTACTGCTGCAGCCGTCGCCATTTTGCGGAGGAAGATTGAGCGACGCCTGGTTATCATCATCGCAACTTTCACCCGGATCAATGCGATCGTTCCCGCATCGCGCAAGTTCGCACGTAGCCGAACATGCATCCGTGATAAATGGTCGCTCCTCGGCTTCTTTAATATCTGCAAGCCACCATCGGGGATCATTCCAATGCCCGTAGTAATCGTATCCGTAATCTCCACGCAGCATTGCAACATGCGCAGAGCTTCCAAGCATCTGCCACTGCTGAAGAAGTGAATCAAATGAAACGTAACTGAAAGGGAAAATCCCCTGGTACCAGCGCCAGAAATTCGGAAGCGTATTCGTCGCATATCCGATCGACCATTGGAAACGCTCCCACGCGGGAACGTTGTATCGCTTCGTAGGATACGAGCCATTCGAAAGTCTTCCGCTGTCGCATACCTCTCCTGTATCCAATATTCCATTACCACAGAGAGAGCATGTCTGCGCTCCATTCGTTGCGGCACCCAATGTTTGCACGCCGACGAGCGGTACCTGTACGAACGAAGCATCAAACACGCGCGGCGTGACGTACCATCCTCCACCCGATTGATACTTCTCTTTTCCTGCAGTCCAGTTCGGCACGGTTGATCGCCCTGCCGGCCACCTGCCATCAAGCCTGTACCCCTCCGAAAACATAAGCACTTCGCTAAGAAGATCTCCACGCCGTTCTCCGCTTGGATCCTTTCGTCCATCGCCGCACTGCGGCGCATCGTGTGGGAATTGGCAGAACGGCGTGCATTCGATCGTCAGGTACGGATGCATCTGATCGCACTGTTCGCCGGGATCGATTCGACCATTGCCGCAAAAATCCGGTCGTTCGAGGTGGCACGAGGGCGCAGAACAACCATCGCCGTTCACCTCGTTGCCATCATCGCACTGTTCGCCGGGATCGCGGTAACCATCGCCACAGGGCATGGCGCGCACCTTGCAATATGGAGTGCAACTCGGCACGCACTTCGCCGTGCAATCTTCATCCGAAAGGCAAATAAAGCTGTTGCCCTTGGAGCACCGCTGCGTCATGCGGTTGCACGTGCCAAGATTGCAGACCGCATCATCGCTTGTGCCGAGTTTGTTATCGTCACCATACGCATCGCACTCCATTAAGCCATTGCCTCCCGCGTCATCGGGACACACGCCCGCTGTGGACGCCGAGTAATCACATTCTTCATCATCCGCCGTACCGGGACGGGAATCCGTTCCCTCTGGATCCACCACCTCGTTGCCGCAGAGCGTCGTTTCGCGCCTGCATGCTCCAGTGCAACCGTCGCCGGCCAGGACATTGCCATCATCGCATTCCTCTCCATATTGATCTTGCACCGTGCCATCACCGCATCCTTCGTTCCGACAGGTAAGACTACACCCAAAACCGCCGCGCGCCGCACAGATGCCTTTCGCACAATCTGCATTCGTTTTGCAAAGTTCACCGGTCTCGCACGTCGGCACATCACACTCTTCGGTGGAATCGACCACTCCATCACCGCAACGGAAGTTTTTGCAATCGATGCGGCAGGCATCAGGTTCGGTACTACTGTTCAACCACTCGGCATCGCATTCTTCGTCGTCTAATGTTCCGGGGAGTGAATCTCTGCCATCGGCATCAACCACTCCATCGCCGCAAAATTCCATCAGACATGCGGCATTGCATCCGTCGCCATCTGTCGTATTGCCGTCATCGCATTCTTCTTCACACTGCCGTACGCCATTTCCACAACCAGCAAATCCCGTGAGGCGACAACGATTATCGCATCCATCGCCGCAATCCTTGGGAACGCACGAAGGAGATTGCGGCGTACAAGTACCACCGGGGCAATCCGCATTCGAAAAACACGCTCCACCGCCATTCGAACACACAAATGCGATTTTTGCGCAGGCCATATTTCGCACATCGCCTGTTTTACACGCGATCGGAGAATTGGATGCGCCGGCAAAGCATGTGCCGCCATCGTCGCATGCTTCATCATCTGCGGTTCCCACAACGTTATCGGATCCATCCGTATCGGTACTGCCATCCCCGCAATACTCCATTGTGCAAACATCGCTGCATCCGTCGCCGGAAAGAGCATTGCCATCATCGCATTCTTCCGTGAGGCTCTTGCAACCATTTCCACAAATATCGTCATTGCAATTTTGAGGATTCGGAGGAAGTGGAATCGTGCAATGGACAGTGCATGCAAACCCGAGTCCGACACCATTCGCACCCGTGCCGTAATCACATGCTTCGTGCCCCTCCCACACGACTCCGTCGCCGCAGATTGCCGCACGGCAACGGTAGCAAGCATCAGTGGAAGTGCCGTTGCCATCGTCGCATGTTTCGTCATCCGCCGTTCCCTGCATATTGTCGATACCATCCGCATCGACAATGCCGTCGCTGCATTTTTCGATTGCACACAACGATGAACATCCGTCACCGCTCACTTCATTCCCATCGTCGCATGTTTCTGCGAGACTCGTCTGGATAATTTTGTCCCCGCATTTTTCGACTCTGCAACTCTCGCTGCATCCATCGTTCCCTCTCGAACGGCAAACGCCGTTGCCAAGCCCTGCACAATCAGAGGGAGACCGAAGAGAACACGGGGTACCGTCCTCACACTGTGCACCATCATCACATTCCTCCGGCGCTTGATCCACCGTCGTTCCATCGCCGCAGATCTGAAGCTTGCACTCGGCAGTACACGAGATCATGCCAAAGCTTTGAAGATTGTTTCCTGCACCATCGCGCGCTGTGCAAATACTCTGATCATCGCAGATCTGCCCCAAGAAACACTGTGAGCCATCGGCACAGTGCATACCGTCATCGCATTCTTCTGGAGAACCATTCTCGGTGAGGTACGTAATGCCGTCGCCGCAACGAGTATTCTGCTCGCAGAATCCGTTGCAATTCGATCGTTCGTTGCCCATGCCACCCACCGTTCGAGAACGGCAAATGGTATCTGGCTCCAGCATGCAATAGCCGGAGAGCGGACAATCCTCGTTTCCATTGCAGGAGGAACCATCCTCGTAGCATGTTCCTGTGATTTCTTCCGCGGAACAGGAATAGCACTGTTCGTCGGAGGAGCACGTGCGATACGGATGGTTGGTACAGAACCCTTCGTTCGTGCAACTCGACACTCCGCTGCAGTCTTCTTGATCTTTGCAGGAAGAGCCCTCGATGATGCCGTTCCCCGGCTGGCCGATCCAACACACTCCTCCCGCGGCATACCGACATGAATTCCTGCGCCAAGAATTGATCGCTGCGCTCGGGGCTCCCTGCAAATAATCCGGAATGTTCGTGCAATCGGCATCGGGATTATTCGGAGATGCAATGCCGCACGATTGCCCCGTCACTCTGCAAGTTTTCTCCCATACAAGATTTTGGCAAAGCTCGAGGGAAGAGAGGAAACATGCTCCTCCGCCGATGATGCAGTCGGAAAATTTTCCGCATTCTCTCCCATCCGGACATTCGCGGCGCTCGGAACACTCTTCCCAATACTGCTTTGTACCATCGCCGCAGTAATTGTGTTCAACTTGGCAAAATTCGTCGCATCCATCGCCTGCGTATCTGTTTCCATCATCGCACTGTTCTAATCCCCCTTGCAAAATCCCATCGCCGCAGAGAAGCACGGGGCCGTACACGCATGCACAATTACCACTATCGCACTGCTCGCCTTGATTTCCACTTTCAAAAAGCGCCTCGTACGAACCGCCTCCGAGAATATTTCCGACTCCCGCAAGATCGAGGAGAAGATCGTAGCTCCGCAACTCCGTGGGAGAAACGCCAAGCTGACCATCCCACAGAAACTCCTCTCCGTAGGCCGAAAGCATAAGATCCTGCCGGAGCATATGGAGGGTGCGCTCGCGATCAATTGCTTCATGTACTCCGCGCACAAGCGCAAAGCATTCATCCGGAGTGATGAAATATGTCTCTCCCTCCGGGAGCCGCTCCGGTGCATCCGGTCCGCGCCACCATGGGCGGTATCGAGAGCAGAGTTCTAATCCTGCAGGAGTGGCAATCATTTCATCGCTCGCAAGGAGCGCAACATCGCGCACAAACAGTTTTACCTCGTTCCAATCATATGGAATTTCATCGTCATCGGATGCAAGATCGAATTTTTCTGTGGGAATCGGAATGAGATTATTTGTCCTCCACACAACGAGATCATTGCCGCGCTCCTCAAGCGGCAACGTTCCTACCTTGTGGTACTGAACCAAAAGATCTGCCGCGACCGCCGTCACAATGCGATCGGCAACGATCCCACCGCTCATGACTGCAAGATCCTCCGATTGCAACAACGGTGTATCGAGCGATGCAGTGGAAGACTGGTACAAGCGAGCGTACAAAGTGGTTGATCCTGTCACTGTCCATGATGAAGGGATCTCCCCCACCGCCGTACTGATTGGCAGAGGCGGGATCGATGTTCCCGCAGGTGCAGGGAGCGCTGGAGTAAGCCCCGTTATCTGCCCCTCGCCATCGCATCCGCTCACAAGCACGAGCAGAGAAAGGGAGAACACAAATGCCAGCAGAGAGCGGAGGGAGCGGATCATTGACGGAGCGATGTGCGAGGCTCGCTCAAGCGAGCAGGAAGACATTGAGCAGTATCGGAAACAAGCGACATGGCATTGCGGACATCACCGGCTCCTCGCTGCAAGCATCGGAGCGATGCATGGAGCGGCAGATTTTTTTCGGAAGCTCTAATGACCGAAACAAGCCGATCGAATGTGCTCCTCGCACGCATTCGTTCACGCGTCATGACGCGATCGCGGTCACGAAGAAACTCTCCGAACTCTTCCGAAACCGCATCCTCTCTCCCCGTTGCTTTTGCGTATGCTTCATCATCCTGAAGGAATGAAAAAAGTTCACAATCATAGGTGCGCCACAGTTCGTGGAGCAGCAGCTCGAAGTGATGGTAGGAAAATGTAGGAGCATCCGGTACATCGGGCAGAAGCCGGGCAACCTCGCGTGAAAGAGCTCCCGGAGGAATAATTTCGTTCATGGTCTTTGCATCACACTGAAGCAGCGTCGTTCCCTCGTAGAGACGCATGCGCTCTTCCACAAGCTCTTGCATGGTGTAGTGGTAGCGTCGCTTGATCTCCGAGAGCGGAAGATCTGCAAAAAGTGGACTTTCGCCGCACACGCGAAACCGCTCCGGTCCGCTTTTGAGGAGGTATCCCCGCGTGATCAGAATCAAAAACATTCCCGCCGCAAACACCGACAGAGCCATCGTGATGAATCGATGTCGCCGTGTAAGAAGTGGAGGCCGAAGGGAAGAGAAGAAGAGCGGCATGAATAGCAATGGCTAATTGCAGTGTCGAAGGAGACACGGAATCGGATGAAGAACAGAACCAAAAAGATCCACCATTCCCCTCAGCGGCACGAGGAGGCTTTCGCGTATATCGGCAAGAACAGTCTGGAAAACAGGAACAATGCGCCGCGTGCCTCGTTCTGCGGAATCCTGCGAAACAATGAGTCGTAACATCTGCCGTTCTTCATGGAGAATCTCCTCCGCCCACGCGTTGCATTCGCCTTCCGTACGGTATGCGGAGGGGAGCAGGCTATAGGTGTCCGAATCAAATGAATCGTATGCGCATTCGGGAATTGCTTTCACGCGGAATGTTTCATTGCGGCGATCCTCACTCCACCATCTGCCACGAGCCGCAAACAGTCGCGAACAGCCAAGTGGCTCATGTGCTATCACCATCGAAGCAGCGAGGTCTCCCCTCTGTGAAGAAGCAACCGCATCGCACACAAGATGTAATCTGCAATCCAATGCATGGTAGTTTTGGACAAGATACGGCACAAGATCGCTCGTATTCGCTGCAGCGGTATTGAGCACCGAAAGCGACGACGAGCCAAACTGCGCATCACGGTAGAGATTGACCTCTTCCATGAGCAACGTATGCATGCGATCGGCGCATTCCTGCGGCATGATGGCAAGCTTCTCTTCATTCGTTAGCGGAGGAGTCGCAGCAAATGCACCTCCTGCACCATAAAGGATGACGATCGGCGCAATGACGGAAAGGAAGAGCAGTCGCTGCATTATGGGAGGCGGAATGGAAGATCGGTTTCGAGTCCCGAGTGCGGCTCACGATCGCGAGATTCGATGGTAAGTTCTTCGCGGGGCAATACGGAATGGAATCGAACAGCGGCATTCCACGTATCGATTGCCGTGAGGAGATTATCCTGCAGCGTATTCCATGCAACATCGAGTGCAATATGTTGACGTATGATGCGCTGCGGACGAAGAGTGGAGCAGCGAAAACAAAATGGCGCCCATGTGAGTGAAATATTGGAAATGCCGGAAACAGATGTGGGATAAAAACCGCTCGTGTAGAGCGCCGAGGACCATGCATACGACGGTGGTGCGAAAAAATTCATACCGTATGCCCATCCACCCGCGACAAACGATACGGCGCGCACCGCAGCAGGGTCTCGCGTGGAACCGTACAAATCCGGTTCGCTCACAAGAAAATTCATCGGCGTATCGGATGAATCACAAATCGCAAGGAGATTATCTAATCGCTCTTCGCGCCACGCGAGAAGATCATTCCATACGGGAAGCATGGCAGGCGCTTTCGGCACGAGGAAAAGAGACTGCTGTGGGTCCGGCAGAGTCAAGGCGGGGAATGTAAGATCGAACACTGGTGGGTGGAGCGGCGTCAGTGCAGGAAGCGCTTTGGTAAGTTCGACGATGTCGTGAGCGAGCGTCGCAGGATCAAGTGGCGGAGCCGCAGGTAAGGTCAACGGATGCGTATCGAGTGTGAGCACCGGAACAGTGATTTTTTTTTGCATGCGAAGAGAGGAGAGATCGAATGTGAGATCAGGGAGCGGCGATCCAAGAACGCTGAGCGGATGCCATTGCACTCGTTGATCAAAATTTCCCATCCCCTGCGCAGGATTGCTATCGGCAAAAAGCGGCGGCCCTTCTGGGAGGTAGGCGCGCATGGAACCGCTTAGCATGTCATCGCTGCCAGACGGAAAAAGATTCCATGGCTTGGCATCTTCGGCAACCGGAAGGACGAGCATCCTGCAGGCGGGCACAAGGCACTCTTGCGTCACCTGTGCAGCCTTGCCATACAACGAACGAAGGCGCGTGCGCAATGCGGGAAGATCATTCATGTATGTCACGTACCATGCTTCCAACCGTTTCGCATTTTCCTCTGCCCAAGTATCGCGGAAAAACGTATTGGCACTCTCGATGTATGAAAGAAGTGCATGAACATAGGAGGGGAAAAGCAAACGATACCGCCGGATAGAATCATTCAATGCCCCGTACGATTGCATGACGACGATATTCGCATTAATACGCTTGAGGAGATCGCTGTCCATTGTGATTCCCTGCGCCGCTGCAAGACTGGTCGCTGCATCGCGCCACGCTTTCCACTCTTCGACGCGCTGCTCGATTTCCGTCGCAGAGACCGATGGCGCAAGCACTTCGACCGGAACGTACTCCACTTCGATAATGGGAATCTGCCGAAGGTATTGTGCGGCAAGAAGTAATGCATCAGGCGTGCTGCCGACAAGTTCCTCGACGGGTTCTGGCTGCGAAGGTGAAGAGAGTGATGGGAAAAGTTTTTGGAAGAACGAAGAACCGGCATGTTGCAATCCCAAAGCACCCGAAGGCACAATAAGTTTTACCTGCGGCGGTTGGAGCAGTTTTCCGATCGTCTGATCAAGAGGAGGATATTCCTCAAGTCCGAGAGGAGGCTGAAACACCGGATGCACCACATTTTGAATCGAAACAAATGATCCACGATCAAGCTTGAGTGATTCCATACTGCTATCTCGTGGATGCGGCGCAATGCCGCCCGAAGGAACGGTAAGGTTGCTGCCAAGAACAGGTTCCTGCCTGTCGATGCCATTACGCGGAAACGGCGGGGGATCGTAACGCGTCACTAGATCCGGGAATCCTGCAGGATCGTTTTCGGAATCCACGGGCGACTCGGCATACTGAACGACGCAGTTATAGGAGTAGGGAAATGCCGTAAATTCATACGTCACAGGCAACGCATACGAATAGCAATGAGCAGTGGCGGTCCCGCTGCATTCGTAGCGCCGGTAGGTGGAATCGGCAATGGAACCGGGGCACGCCGTGTGCGGCATGACAGGCAAGCACGACCCTCCATTGCAACGTTCCAGAATACTGCTCATTCCTAAACCATCTCTGTAAATGAGTGTGCAGCCTGTCCCCGTGCATTCGCCGGAGGCGTTGTACTGCGTGCACCAAAACTGCACAGTGCATGCAAGCGGTTCTTTCTCTCTGCTGTAGTACGCAAGTGCGCGCATGTCGCCCGCATGGAGAAGCCCCCCGCAGGAAATAGGATCAGAAAAAGGTTCAGCATTGGCATTCGATACCGCATTTTCGATATCGGATTCGGAAACAGCCGCTGCACTGCCACCCCATAAAGAGAAAATGGGCAGAATGAGGAAGCTATAAACAAAAAACTGCCGCAGCATATAAGGAGGATACGGAAAAATCGGCGGTTTCCGAAGGGGAAATCGCCTTGCAAGTTACGTGAGGAATGATGATACGAGCTACACCTCCACGAAGATCGGCACTACCATCGGCTCACGATCAAGTTTTCTGCGGAACATGCGGTGCAAGCCCGCCACAACCGCCTTCTTCAGAACTTTGCGATCGCTCTCGCCCGTACCCTTTGCATCTTCGTATGCCTTGCGCGCCGTTTTTGCAGCCTCCGCCATGACATCGGTGAGTTCTGATCCAAACACAAATCCACGGGAGAGGATATCGGGATCCGAAACAAGCCTTCCGCTTTTTTGGTACGTGCGCAGAACAACAATGACAACGCCTGCATCGGCAAGCCGCTTGCGATCTTCCATCACGCGCGCGCCTTCGGCGCTTCCTTCACCAAGACCGTCGATCATGATGTCATTCGCTGTGACTCGATGTTTACTGCGGCGCGCATTGAATTGATTGTCGAACTCAAGAATTTCCCCATTACTAAGGAGATGGATGCAGTTATCGTCGTACCCGGCAAGCTTTGCAAGTTCTCCATGTGCAGCGCGCATTGCAGGTTCGCCGTGTTCCGGAATCACGTGCTTCGGCTTTGTGAGCCGCATCATCAGAAGGAGATCTTCCTGGAAACCGTGTCCCGTCGTATGGAGATCAAGGACATCATTCGTCAACACTTTGGCGCCGCGCAAATACAAATTGTTGATCATGGTGGCGACGGCTCGAGCATTGCCGATGATCGGATTGCTGGAAAGCACAACCGTATCGCCCTTCTTGATTGTCACATCGCGATGGATACCAAGTCCCATGCGCGCAAGACCAGCGCGCTCCTCGCCTTGGGAACCTGTCGTGAGAATCATGATTTCACTATCGGGGAGTTTGTCCATGCCGGCAGTTACCTTGCGAATAAGTCCGCGCGGCGCGTTAAAGTACCCAAGATTCTGGGCGATTTCGATATTCGTTTCCATGCTGCGACCAGCGAGGAACACTTTTCGTCCCTGCATTTTCGCAATATCAACGATCTGCTGAATGCGCGTTAGCCTGGAACTGAATGTACTGACAATAAGCCGTCCCGGTGCTCCAGTGATGATGCGATCGAGCGTTTTCGAAATATCGCGTTCGCTCATGGCATGTCCCGGTTTCTGCGCATTCGTACTATCACTGATGAGCGCTAATACTCCGCGCTCTCCCATACCTGCAATATGGGCAAAGTCTGCAGGCGGTTCGTTCATAGGAGTAAGATCGAATTTGAAATCGCCTGTGTGAATGATGGTGCCAAGCGGCGTATGGATCGCAACGCCGGCGGAATCGGGAATACTGTGCGTCACACGGAACCATTCGACTTCGATCTTGCCGAGCTTGATACGCTTGCCATACTCCACAGTTTGGAGCTTCGCCTGCGATGTCAGCTTTGCTTCATCGAGGCGCTTCTTCACAAAGCCCATGGTAAGCTTGGTGCCGTAGCATGTTGGATAGTGGAGTTTTGGCAATAAGTGTTGCACGGCGCCGATGTGATCGAGGTGACCGTGCGTAAAGAGCACTCCCCGGATGTACTTCTCTTTGCCTTTGAGAAAAGAAATATCGGGAATGAGGTAATCGATTCCAAGCATTCCTTCTTCTGGAAACTGGAGTCCAAGGTCGATCAAAAATAAATCTTCATTCACTTGAATAACCATGCAATTCCTTCCTACTTCCTCGAATCCCCCAAGAGGGATAATGCGGACAATAGGATTCTGGCCGCCCTGTTGCGGCTCTTCCTTCTTAAAACGTTTGAACATTCTCTTGTGTGGTAATGGATAAACTTCTCCCGAAGGACTCTCTCTGCCGTGCTTCCCTACCAAGCACCTCAGGGTAGATGTCCCCACCATCATAACATGCACAAGAAATTTGAGCAATGTATTCTTTGTCAAAATAGTGTTTTTTTGGCTTACAGATAACAAATTTTTAGTTCAAAGATGTGAAAAACTCCCTGGAACTTACGGGGTATTTTTTAATGATCATCCTAGCAGTGATCGAAGTAACTGTCGCATGAAACAGATGTGCACAACAAGGGAACGGAGGAATGGAGACGCATCGCAATGAAAATATGTCACGGTGCCAGTTTCCAAAAATTCCTGCGCTTGCGTGCATTCCATCAAACGAGTAGCCTTGAAGGAGTTTTTCTGCGCTATGGCGGAACTCGTCGTTAAAACAACGAAAACAAAAGTGCGGCAAGGCACTCATCTTGCTGCGAAAGTTATTGATGCGGATGGAGGGGAAAAAATAATCACGCTCATCCGAATTGATGGCAGAGAGAAGGAGTGCGACCACTTCGTGCACGAATGGAACCACACAGTGGAGCGCACGCTGGGTCATGCAGAGGATGATCCGGCTGAACGCATGGAAGGAGCACTGAAGGAACTGAACGGTCTTTTGAAGGCTATTCAGATTTCGGATGCAATAGAGGAAGTCAATGCGGTCATTGCTCTCTACGAAACACAGGGAGGAATACTGCATATTGCGCAAGCCGGTCGCGCGGAAGGGTATCTCATTCGCGATGGTTCGGCGGCACAAATCACAGAGCGTTCCAGCGGAGGCGGAAATACAGCGCAATTCCTTTATATCTCGAGCGGCGACATACGAAAACACGATGTGGTTCTGCTTTCGACCGAACGACTCTTGCGCTCGGTCACACCGGCGCAAATCTCCCACGCAGCACGAAAAAAAGATGAACTTCTCGACACAATGCGCGACGTGCTGGAGAACGAGAAAGAGGCTGCGGCACTCGCGACCCTTTCGTATGCGACAGAGGAACCATCTCTCGACGATCTCCCAGCCGCTACGCAACATCAGCCTCGACGCGAAAGGCGCCGCAAGGGACGCTCGCTGCCATTTTCCTTCTCGCTTCCTCGCCTGCCATTCCAGTGGGGAGGGGTGTCGGAGCATTGGCTTAAATGGTTTGGTTTGACCAAATCCTTCCTCATGAAGCATTTGAATAATTTCCAGAAAGATTTGCAGCATCCTGCACGCAAGCGCCGTGCCCACCTCTTGCTTCTCGCCGGAGCGCTCATTGTCTTCATCGGCATTTGGGCAGGGTTCCAGGTGACGACGATGAGCCGCAGAAGCCAGACTCGGTCGGAACTTTCGACACTCGTCGAAAAGATCAACGAAGATATTCAAACGGCGGAAAATCGGCATCTGATGGGTGATGTGGAATCCGCCAATGCCATTTTGAACCGTGCAGAGGAGGAGGCGCGCAACGTCATGGAAAACGAATCCGGTCTCTTCCGTACGGAAGCGCTGGATCTTCTTGATCGCATCCGCGAAAAACGCGAATCAATCAGTAATATTATCCGCCTCAGTCCGACTATTGTCGCAAATCTCACCTCCCGCAATCCCGACATCGCAGCGCGAGGCATTGTCGGAATCGAACGAGGACGATTGATCGTCTATGACCGCCAGAATCTGTACTCGGTCATCGTGAATGCCGTGGATGAACCGCAGCGGCTCGATGGCGATAATTTGATCTTAAATGGAACATACTTCGAACGTTTCGATACCTCAGTCTTCATCACGAAGGACAATCGCCTGATCGAAATTATTGATGGACAACCCACGGCGATGAAAACAGATGATCCTGCGGGATGGCTCCCCGGACAGGATCTTGCAACCTATGTCCGCTACCTCTACCTCCTGTCGCCGCAGAACAACCAGATTCTTAAATATGAGCGGCTAAGTAACCGCTACGGTCCGCCAAGTGAGTACAACGTAAATGGCAGTTTGGAAACCGCGGTTGATATGACGATCGATTCGGATGTGTACGTCCTGAAGACAGGCGGAGAAGTCATCAAACTCTTTCGTGGCGAAACGCGGCCGTTCACTGTTCGGAATCTCCCCGTCGATGCACTCAAGACCACAACCAAAATCGTGAAGGCGACTGATCGTGGTAACTTCTACTTCCTCGATCCGGAGAACGCAAGAATCATCGTCACGCGGACGGATGACGATAGCGGAGAATCGCTCTACTTAAAGCAGTATGTCCTCGAAGGCGATCAAGTGGGAACTCTGCAAGATCTCTATGTGGACCCGGAGGAGACGCAACTCATCATTCTGGATGAAAAGAGGCTGTTCTCAATCAATTTGCAGGAGGGATGAGGGAAGTTAGGTGGGTTAGGTTTGTTACGTTGATGGTCGAATAAGCCTAACCAACTTAATAAACCTAAAACACACACTCTCGAGTACACTGCTCTCTACCCGCCATGCCCCGCCTCCTCGTCTTCGGCACATTCGATCACCTGCACCCAGGTCACAAATTTCTGATTGCCGAAGCGCTCAAGCGCGGGAATCTCTCCATCGTCATCGCACGGGATACGCATGTGAAGGAAATCAAGGGACGTCTGCCGGATCAAAATGAAACCGTCCGCCTAAAGGCGGTGCAAGAAGCCTTCCCTGATGCTCATTCTCTCCTCGGTGATCCACATGATTATCTCGCTCCGATTCGAGAGGTGAAGCCGGATCTCATTCTTCTTGGCTACGATCAAACATTGCCACCGGGAATTGAGGTGACTGATTTTCCTTGTCCCATCGAAAGACTGCCGGCGTTCGAACCGGAGAAGTGGAAATCGAGTCTTCATAGGAAGGGAATTTGATATCAATGAATGATCCATACCATCACTATCGATAGTTTGATGTCGCCAAAGAGATGATGTGGATCGTGATACTGGCTTATGGAAGAGATAAAAATGAGCATACGGTTCTTCGCACCTCCGAACGCTCGCGCAAATGAATGTAGTACTCCAAAGTGCAGCCATGGAAACACGAGAAACACCACCGGCAGGAGGAGTGGAGCTCCTCGATCAGCTCACGGCACAGGAGGTGCAAGAGGCAGTACGGCGTGCACAGGAAATTGAGCTCGCTGCTGCAGCGACTGCTCACACAACGCATGAGCTCGGAAGAGCTGTACATGAGCAAGCAGAGGAAGTGCTGAAAGCAGATACTACCGTGGAGGATGGTCAGCAAGAGCTTGCGCACCTCAGAGAAATCGTCCATATGCTCCTGATTGCGAGAGCAACTGAGCTCGAGGAAACAGCTGATGGAACTCCCGTGAGTGCCGAACGAACGAGGGAGCGTATCCGTGGGCAACTGAGTGGCGTCGTTCTCCATCCGGAGCACACTGGCAGTACTGCTGCTTAGCGCATCATCGGCAATGCCTCTCCGTATGCCTTTGCCGCTCTCTCGTAGAGTTTTTTTATATCAAAGTGCTCCAGCTGCGTTCCTTCCTGCTCTACGACGAACGACGCAAGTGCGGCACCAAGACGGGCACAATCGCGAATTTCCCACCCGAGACCAAGTCCGGTCACAAATCCAGCACGCAGCGCATCCCCTGCCCCCGTAGGATTCACAAGTTTCTCTGCTTCGGTCGCAGGGATTTGGATGCTTTGCTCGGTTGTTTGGACATTGAGTCCATGTTCCCCCTGCGAAACGATGAGGAGTCCCGTGTATTCCATCACTTCGTTCACCGTCCATTCGAGGACATCCCGCAAAAGCGCCCACTCGTAGGCATTGGCAATCACCGCGGCGCTCCCGTGCACCATACGCCGTAAATCATCGCGGGAGAATTGGAGTGATTGCTGGCCGGGATCAAAGATGTAGGGAATCCCTTTTTCTTGGCATGCACGCGTCGTCTGTTCCATCGCAACGCCGTTATGCGGACTCACGAGGACATACGCAGGTCGGTTCTTGAGTCGCAAAAAATCCGGTGGCACAGTTTCTTGGTCTGCACCGGGATGGTAGAACGTAATCTGCCGCTCGCCGCTATCGGTCCCGATGATTGCGGTGGCAGTAACATGCTGCGGATATTCCACAATAAGGGATGTATCGATTCCGCGATCTTTGAGGCGCTTCACGTATTCATCTCCATCGTGACCGATGGATCCTGAGATCATCACCGGCTGCTTGAGCAATCCAAAGTTCCATGCGATATTCGCTGCTGTTCCTCCATGGTGTTTTACGAGGTGCCGCGTCACATAGCCAACAGAGAGCTCATCCAACTTATCAACATCAAGACCATCCACAAACGATCCATCGTAACTGAGGAGCATGTCGTAGGCGATGGAGCCGGTGACGAGAAAAGAGGGCATAGCGACAGAGTACAGAGAGTTTGGTGAGTTTGGTAGATTTTATAGGCTCCGTAGGTTTATACAAGCCAACCAAACTTACCCAACCTACCAAACCTATTCCTGATGAATTCGTTAAGCTCCGGCAGCAAACTCAAGATCCTTATGTCCTCCCACCGTAGAGCGAAAACGCGCATTTTTGTCGCAACCCTCGGGGCCACCGGCACAAAAATTTATTTGATTATAATTATATTCCGCATACGGGATGCAAGAATAAGAAAGAGCTTCATCAGCATCAAGTATTGTGAAGAATCTGCGCGGTCGATCAACATGTGTATGTTTAAGCATCTTACCCATCTGTAGGAATGCGTATTGGTAGCGATCAATGCCATAGGATCCATTTGGACGATTCTCCTTCATAAGACCGATCCGCTCTCGAAATGTGAGTTCTGCGTTATCAAACATTGCAATCCTCATCTCCTCAGCCCCCTCCACGATCGAGGCTCTCCACCGAGTGTTAAGTCCCTTTTCCGACCTAGGAACTCTTGTGTCATAATTTCTTCTATCTGCAAATGCGATCTGATCATCTATTTTATGTTTGTTCATTGATCGAATGACAGACCCAAAAGAGGCTACTGGCATAATAAGGAGGCTCGGGGATTGAAAACGTAATGCAAGCTCAAGTTCGTCACGGCTGAATGATCGACGTACATCTTCGAAAGAAAATGGCGAATCACCCTTATTAAGAAATCCGAAATGATTCAATGTTGCAAGACAATCATCGTAATACTGCGCTTCGAGACGAAGCGCATGCACAAGATTTTTCATTTCCCCTTTGGGATCAAGGCGACTCTGCAAAGTATCTCTTATCCCTCTGAGTCCATCCATTGCCCGTCGAGAAGCCGCTTCCTGAAGCTCCATTTGTAAACCCACTTCACGAAGTGCAGTCTCATAGGATATTTGTTGAGACTCACTCAATGCAGAAAGATCCGTCGTATTGCCATTGCTCAATCCTGCACCCATTGGAATAAATTTAACATCTAATGAATAATTGTCAAGTATCGTAGAGCTGCAATTCCTCATCCATTTGCCACATTCCATGTATTCTGCGCGCATGCGGATCTGTGTCATTGGAACGGGTTACGTCGGCCTTGTCTCTGCGGCCTGTTTTGCAGAAATCGGACATGAGGTTATGGGGGTAGATATCGATGCCACTAAGGTGGAGCGACTAAAGAATGGCGAATGTCCGATCTATGAGCCGGGACTCCCCGAACTCCTCAAAAAGCATTTGAAGGATGGAAAAATCAGCTTCACAACGAATTTGGATGAGGGAATCAAAAATTCTTCCATCATCATGGCGGCAGTGGGGACCCCGGTCGGCCAAGGACGAAGAGCGGATCTTTCGCAAGTCGAAAGCGTGTGCCGCACAATCGGCAAACACACGAACGAAGAGAAAATCCTCGTCATCAAATCAACTGTGCCTGTCGGTACCAGTAAGAAGTGTCAGGCATGGGTGGAGGAGGAAATGATGTCGCGCGGCGTAAAACACCGTGTGCATCTTGTCAGTAATCCCGAATTCCTCCGCGAGGGAAAAGCCATAACGGATTTCTTACAGCCAGATCGCATTGTCGTAGGATGCAGAGAGGAAAGTGCACAAACAGCGATGCGCACACTCTATAAGCCACTCATTGATGCAGGTGCCCCGTACCTTGATATGGACATCGAAAGTGCAGAACTCACAAAGTACGCAAGTAATGCGTTCCTCGCAACCAAGATCAGTTTCATTAATTTTATTGCCGGACTCTGTGAAGCAAGCGGTGCGGATGTGGAGAAGGTAGCGGAAGGAATGGGGCTCGATAAGCGCATCGCACCCGCATTCTTGAAGGCTGGCATTGGCTATGGCGGCAGCTGCTTCCCGAAGGATGTTCAAGCACTAATTAAAACTGCGGACGAGCTCGGAGTCTCTTCGGAACTTTTGCGGAATGTGGAAGCGATCAATGAATCTCAGCGTGATCGGTTCGTGCGGATGGTGGAGGAAACGCTCGGCTCTCTCCGTGGAAAGAAGCTCGCAGTCTGGGGTCTTTCCTTTAAACCTGATACGGATGATATGCGCAGTGCCCCCTCGATTGATATTCTCGTTGCACTGCATGAGAAAGGTGCAACGATCACTGCCTATGATCCAGTGTCTATGGAGGTGGCAAAAAAAATGCTTCCTCCGGAAATCACATTCGCTCAAACATCGGAGGCAACTCTCAACGAAGCTGATGCACTCGTGATCCTCACGGATTGGAAGGAATTCAAGGAATGGAAAACAGAAAAAATCAAAGCATTATTGAAGGGGGCATATGTGTTTGATGGAAGGAATGTGTTTGAGCCAGAAATGATGAGGAAAGCAGGTTTGGAGTATCGCAGTATTGGTAGAAAATGATTTATACTCTTCTCAAGCGAGGAGTCACTCGACTCATTCCGCTTCGCTTGCGCTCAGCGTCATTCGTTCGAGAAGAGTAACTATTCCTCCATGAAAATCCTCGTCACCGGCTCCGCCGGCTTCATCGGGTTCCACCTCTCGCAGGCGCTCCTCGCACGCGGCGACGAAGTCATTGGAATCGATAACTTTAATCCGTACTACGATCCAAAACTGAAGAAGTCGCGGAGCGAGCAACTGGAACAACAGAAAGGATTTACGCTCATACAGGGCGATATCTGCGAGAGAGCAACTGTGGAAAAAGCAATGAACGGCGTCGATCGCGTCGTGCATCTTGCCGCCATTGCCGGCGTTCGCCATGCACTGGAACATCCGGAGGAATATATTCGCAATAATATTGATGGATTTTTCGAAGTGATCGATGCGGCGAAACGCCTGCAGATCGATGGACTCATCTACGCATCATCAAGCTCCGTGTACGGAGGGAACACCAAACTTCCATTCGCCGAAAACGATCGCACCGATGATCAAATTTCACTCTATGGCTTAAACAAGCGCGAAAATGAACTTATGGCTCACACTTATCACGCACTCCACGGACTCCCCGTCACCGGGTTGCGGTTCTTCACGGTGTACGGGGAATACGGCCGGCCGGATATGGCGCTCTTCCTCTTCACGCAAAAAATATTGAATGGCGAAACGCTTTCGATTTTCGGCGAAGGAAAAATGCAGCGCGATTGGACATATGTGGAGGACATTGTGAGCGGCATCGTTGCTGCAATCGATAAAAATTATCCGGAAGAGATCTTTAATTTGGGATCCGGAAGAAAGGAAGAATTGATGGATTTTGTGAGCATTATCGAACAATCCTGCGGGAAGGAAGCAAAAAAAGAATTCCTCGGCATGCAACCGGGAGATTTCCGCGCAAGCTTGGCCGACATCACAAAAGCAAAAACGATTCTTGGCTACGAGCCAAAGACAAACATCGCGGAGGGGATTCCAAAGTTCGTGAGATGGTATCGCGCATACTACAACACGTGATGGTATTGCTTCACTCCCGCCACGTCATCAACCGATTGATCGTGTAATTCCAAAACACGCCGACGAACGCTCCAAGCGTGACGGCGAAGAGATCCGGTGCCCCCTGCGAAAAGAGGAAGGCAGCTGTGGCATAGTTTGCAAGCGCTCCCACAGCGCACGCCGCATTAAACATGAGGAATCCCGGGATCAAGGCAAAGCCGCGAAGGCGAATGTGGGAAAATGTCCAAATGTTATTGAGTAAGAAATTGAAAATGACTGCGGTTTCGATTGCACCAACGACGGCGAGCGAAAAGCCATAGAGCGAAAGTCCAGCTGCATCACGAAAAAATGAGGAAAGGAGTTCGTAGGTCGCAACATGCACCACCACTCCAAGCGTTCCCACGATGCAATATTTCACAAACGTGAGAGGAATATACTTCCCCAGCGTGACATCGTAGATGTATTCCAAAAACTCAAGCTGCACCCTGCGACTCAGTTTGCTCTCGCCATGGAGCCGCTTACCGAACGTAAAAGGTACCTCCTTTGCAGTTGTCCCTTTTGGCATATGAACAAGAAAATCGAGGAGGATCTTAAATCCTTTGGGGTTTAATTTCGGGAGCGTCTCCTCGATCGTCGAACGATTGAGCGCAAAAAATCCACTCATAGGATCGCGGACATCCACTTTGCACAGCATCCGTGCAAGATTGGTTGCAATCCGCGAGAGCATATAGCGCCGTTCGTCCCACTCCCCCACGGAACCGCCTTCGATGTAACGGGAACCGATGGCAATGTTCGTTCCTCCCTTCACGGTGCGATAGAGCTGCGGAAGAATCGAAAGATCATGCTGCAAATCAGCGTCCATCACAGCAAGAATGCCTCCTTTGGCCGCCAAAAATCCTTCGACGACTGCGGAAGAAAGTCCCCGTCTGCCAATGCGTCGAATTACATGCACATCATCACGATCCGTCGAAAGCTCCTGCGCGATGCGCCATGTCTCATCCGGAGAATCGTCGTCGACGACGATAACCTCGTGCGGGATGCCCTTCAACGCTTCCTCGATCTTCGGGAGAAGAATGGGAAGATTCTTGGCCTCATTGTAGGTCGGGAGGATAAGGGAGAGCATATCGACAACAGAATAATGGAGTAATGGAATAACGGGAATGGGAATTCCTCATTCATTGACCCTATTATTCTGTTATTCTGCTATTCCAATATTCTCCTTCATATGAAGATACGATTATTGCTCATATTGTTCTCACTGAGCTTTCTCCTCAGTACACCATCTCTCCTTCGCCTCCCTCGAATCATCCCATTTTTAGATGCGGAGGTGCGAGCCGCTTCTCCATCCATACTGACAGCGCTGCGCGAACAAGGACTCTGGCTTGTCAACACCGATCTCCTGAGCGTGAAAAAGGATGCGGAGGGCGTTTGTTTTACATTCGAGCATCGTTACACGGGAATGAAAGATACATTCCACACAGAACTCCTTACCACCTGCACGTATGACTGAACGCAAAACACGCCTGACACTTGGCTTGATTGTGGCAATGGGCGTACTCCTGCGAGTGACAAATCTTGGCGTTCCCGATTTTGCAACGGATGAAGCGCAGGCGGCACTTGCCGCTTCCGCCGCATGGACTCCGCTTGGCATGGGAATTCTGAATAGTGCGACGATACTCTTTGGGAAACACATCCTCGTCGCACGATCCGTCTCCGCGATTTTTGGCATTGCGTGCCTTCCTCTTGTTTATCTCCTCACGAGGGAAATGACAAAGAGGGCGGATATGGCACTCCTTGCAACCGCAATCGCTGCACTCTTTCCGACGCATATTCTCTTCTCGCGGCTTGCATATTTAAGCATTCAAGAATGCTTCTGGTGGCTCGCCGTACTGTACACATTCCTCAGAGCGAAAAAACAGAAGATAGCTCTTTGGTACATCCTCCTCTTCGCAGCCACGGTCGCCTCCACGATGACAAAAACACAGGATATTCTTCTGCCCGCGCTCCTTGTCATCGGAAGAATGGTGGAGATGCGCACGAACGTTCTGCGCGATGCCATATCGTGGATTCTCATCATCGCCTGCATTCCCTTCGGATTCTTTTTCCTCACGCATCCCGGCATCCCCGCAACGCTCTTCCTATACGGGGGGAATATGTACGGCGTCTCCGGACCGTTCGCTCGCGTCATCGATTTAGTGACCATGTGGTGGAAGCTCCTTGGTATTTATCTTTTGGCAATCATTCTTTGTCTCCAGACACTGCGCACATTTCCCTGGCCATTCCATGCTCTCCTTATCGTCGGCGTTTTCACGGGGTATCTGCTTGGACCCGGCCACGAATACTACGCAACGCACCTCGTCTTCTTCAGCATTCCAATTGCCGCTGCGCTCCTCCGCGCAGGCTCCTCCCTGCGCGCTACTGCCATGGGTCTCTTCGCGGCCTTTACGCTCCTCACACTTGGACCAACTTCGCTCTTCCTCAATCCTTGGACGCATCACCTCTACCAAAAGACAGGATTCTGGAACCAGAATGCCGCACGAGTAAATGAGGTTTTGAAGGATGAAGAAACAGTGACAGTTCTCGGTGATGCGGGTCATCATCTCCGTTGGTACTTAGCTCCGCGCATACTCGTTGGACGGGAAATGACCCCGCCATATCCCACGCAATATTTGATCCTCACAAGCATTGCAGAGGCACCGAAGGCAAAGGGCGGAATAGTCGTCCTTTCGAGCGAAGAGATGGCTTTGGTACAAATAAAAAATCATTGATTTCACTCTGAGAAGGATCAGAGTGCCTTTCGAGCATTGCCCTCGAACACATGGAAATGCATCCATAGGTAATTCCATGCAGCGCACGAAAGGATCGCAATCGCGCGCGCGAGGATGTACCAAAGTTGCAGAGGTACTGCGAGCACCCAGGTGACGATGTTCACCAGAATAAAGCTGAAGGCATACACGATGATGAACTTCATCCCCTGTTTTGCATGTGTGCGATCGGTATTGCGGAATGTCCAGTATTTATTCATGAGGAACACATTCACGAGGACAATGAGCGTGACGAGCGGACCAGTGATTGCGATCGAGAGCGAGAGGACTTCGACGCAGAACGCAAAGAGGAGAAGATCGATGCACGCATTGACTACTCCCGTGATGAGGAACTTTGTAACCTGCAGTGCATGGCGATGGAGATTCGATGAGCGGATGAGGAGCGTTGCAAACAAGCTTTCAATGACCTCGTTGAGTCCAAGATTCGACCGACCATGCCGTCTATTAGTGAACACGGAAGGAATTTCCGCAATTTTCATTCCGGCTAAAGCAAGCTTGTACGTGACCTGCGGGATCACCGTGAACCCGACGCCATCGATTGTAAGATCCGGAAGAATCGCAAGCGCGCGATGTCCATAACAGCGAAAACCATTCGTATAATCACTCACACCCACCCGAAGCACAGCATTGACATAGATATTCGCGCCGCGGCTTAAGAGGTAGCGACTCATGGGCCAGCCGACGATGCGGCTCTTCGGAAGATACTTGGAAGCAATTGCCACATCGGCGCCGTGATCAAGCTCCGCGAGGAGGCGCGGGATATCGTTCGCATCATGCGAGAGGTCGCCATCCATTTCGATCGCTGTGTTGTAGCCATGGCTTCGCGCATAAGCAAAACCTGCCATGCACGCGGACCCGCGACCCGCCTTCCCTTCCATACGGACAAGTAATGCCAGACGATCACCGTACACCGCCTTCAGTTCTTGCACACGCTCCGCTGTACAATCCGGTGAATGATCGTCCACAATCAATACATCGAATTTCATTGGCAGTGCAAAGAGCCCCTGCAGCAGGGAATCGATATTCTCACGCTCGTTAAATGTGGGGACAATGATGAGGACGCGCGGCATAGCCGGATGCTAGACTACCGCCGTGACGGCACAAATGCCACCAAAGGCTTCGGGGGAATCTGCGCAGGGCAGTACCATTGCCGTCCTCGGCCTTGGTTTTGTTGGCTTGCCGCTTGGCGCCACATTTGCAGAGCTTGGTTTTTCGGTGACTGGAATCGACGTATCGCCTCGCATTCTTTCACAACTCGAAAATCGCAAAGCACCGTTTGAAGAAGCGGGACTGCAAGAGCTGCTCCATACGGTGCTTGGAAAAAATTTATCTGTCGCAAGTGCTATGGCGCCAAAAGCTCACAATGTGTACATCGTCGCAGTCGGCACACCGATCGATGATGTAACGGGCGAACCAAAGATGGAGTATGTGCAAAACGCTGCCGCGATGATCGGGGCAGCGTTAAAAAAAGGAGACCTTGTCATCATGCGCTCCACGGTCCCTGTCGGCACAACGCGCGAGGTCGTTCTCCCGATCCTCGAACGGGAGAGTGGATTAAAGACCGGCGCTGATTTCGATCTCGTCTTCGCTCCCGAACGGCTGGTAGCAGGCAAGGCACTGGCAGAGCTCCGCGAGCTCCCCCAGATCATCGGCGGATTCGTTGGTACCGGCGATATCGAGCGTGCAGGAACTCTCTTCCGTTCCATGACGCCGAATATCGTGATCGCCGAGAATTTGGAAGCTGCAGAACTTGGAAAATTAATCGATAACACCTACCGCGATCTCCACTTTGCCTACGCAAATCAAATGGCAATGCTCGCCGAAAAAATCGGCGTGGACCTCACGCGGCTCGTGCATGATGTGAATAATGGCTACAAGCGGAACCGCATCCCCGTGCCAAGTCCCGGCGTCGGCGGCATCTGCCTGAAAAAAGATCCCGGCCTCCTGATCGCCACGGGGAAAAAATACGGCTACCACCCAAGTCTTACGGAAACGGCTCGGCTGCTGAATGCAAAAATGCCGGAGCATGTCGCTGCACGGATCATTGAACTTTTACGGAAGGCAGGGAAGAGTTCAAAGGGCGCACACATCTTCATCCTCGGCTTTGCATTCAAGGGCAAGCCCGTGACCTCCGATACGCGCGATGCCCCGACGGCGGGAGTCGTCCAAGCATTGCAAAAAGAAGGGTGCAGCATCTCTGGCTACGATCCCGTGGTCTCGAAGGAGCATTTCCAGAGCCTCTCCGTTGCTCCGCTTTCGATCGAAGAAGGATTCAAAATGGCCGATGCAGTTGTCATCATGACGAATCACCCCGAGTTCGAAACTCTCCCTATTGATGCGCTCCTTGCATCGATGAAGAAGCCGGCATGCTTCTTCGACGGTTGGCATCTATTCGATCCCGAGAAGATGAGAAAAATTGAGGGGATTGTATACGCCGGCGTTGGCAATAACTGACACATCGTGCCGCCAAAAACCCGCTATACTCCTGCAACCAATGGCTCAACCAATCCTTTGCATCGTCGGTCTTGGATACGTCGGCCTCCCGCTTGCTTATGCATTTGCAAAAGAGGGATACGAGATATGCGGCTTTGATGTGAACGAAAAACGGATTGCGGAATTGCGGAGCGGTCATGATCGCACGAATGAACTCCCGGAGAATGCGCTCACAAGCGTCACCATCGCATTCGGTACCGATCCTGCCATTATTGCGAAAGCAGATGTCGTCATCCTCGCTATTCCGACTCCCGTGGATACAAAGAATCGGCCAGATCTCACGCTCCTTAAAGAGGCAACCAAAACAGTGGGAAAGCACATGAAGGCAGGGGCGATCATCGTCTACGAATCCACAGTGTACCCGGGGGTGACGGAAGAACTCTGCAGACCGATTCTGGAAAAACAATCCGGCGGGAAAAAGTTTTCGCTCGGCTATTCGCCGGAACGCGTGAACCCGGGAGACAGGGAACACACTATCGAAAGAATTGTGAAGATCGTTGCGGGCGAAGACGCGCAAACGCTCGACACGCTCGCCGCGCTCTATGGCAGCATTGTAAAGGCCGGCATCCACAGAGCACCGAGCATTAAAGTGGCAGAGATGGCAAAAGCGATCGAAAACGCGCAGCGTGATTTGAATATCGCCTACATGAACGAAATCGCCAAATTCTGCAATCGCATGGGGATCCGCACCAAAGATGTTTTGGATGCTGCGAAAACGAAATGGAATTTTCTCCCCTTTTCCCCGGGCCTCGTCGGCGGCCATTGCATCGGAGTCGATCCGTACTATCTTCTGGAAAAGGCAAAAGATCTCGGCGGAAAAATGCCGATGGTGACAGCCGCTCGAAAAACGAATGACAAGATGCCGATCTTCGTGTGGGAGCAGATTGTGGGGGCGCTGAAAAATCCGAAAGGAAAACGCGTGCTAGTGCTGGGGCTGACCTTTAAGGAAGATGTTCCCGATGCGAGGAATTCAAAATCTATGCATGTGATCGAACTCCTGCAGAAATCAGGTTGCATGGTGACGACGCACGATACGTATCACCACAATCATGCGTTCGAAGGACTCTTCGATGCGATCATTCTCCTCGTTCCGCACAGGGAATACCGTGCCATGCGTCCTGATGATTTCCGGAAAATTGCCAACGATTCTTGTATCTTCTACGACCTCAAATCTGTTTTTGAAAAGGAGGAGATGGAAACCGCCGGATTCCGCTATCTCGCTCTCTAGCATATTATACTATTCAATTGAATAGTATAATATTGATTCTCCATCCCATGCAGAAGCCGATCCTCACCATCATCGTTCCGGTCTATAACGAAGGGCGCACAATCGAGGAAATAATGAGAAGAACTGCATCTGCCCATCCACATGCAGAGATTGTGTATGTGGACGACGGCTCGCGCGATACATCGCTCGCATGTATGAAGTCGCATGCACGTCCGCAGGACAAAATCCTGACAAAGGAAAATGGCGGCAAGGGCTCCGCGATTCGGCACGGCATTCCGCACGCAACGGGAAAATTCACCGTGATACAGGACGCTGATCTCGAGTACGATCCGCAGGAGATTCATACATTACTCCGCGAAGCGGAAAAGAATCCCGGAGCCGCGATCTTCGGCTCGCGCTTTTTGGTGAAGAATCCGAATCTCTACAAGCGCTATCTCCTCGGCAATAAGATAGTCACAATGATCCTCAATCTCCTCTTCCACGGGAACCTCACCGACAGCTATACCTGCTACAAACTGTTTCCGACAGAAATACTTCAATCGCTGCAGCTCTGCTCCAACGGCTTCGAAATCGAAGCGGAATTCTGTGCGAAGCTTTTCCGTGCACACATACAAATCCTCGAAGTACCGATCCGCTACTCCCCGAGGAGCCTTGCGGAGGGGAAAAAGATCCGTTTTAGCGATGCATGGAAAGGCGTTGCCACTATGCTGCGCGTACGATGCTGCCGATGAAGATTTTGCTTGTCACAAATCATGTGGCGGGAAACGATGGCTGGAGCCGTTATGCGATGAACCTGCGCGATGCCCTTGTCGCGCGCGGCCATACGGTGATTGTCGAAACGCCGCCAAAACCGCTCACATTCCTCACGAGACCGTGGCGATCGTACTTCTTGTCACGAAAATTGAAACGCATCATGCGCGACGCCGCCTGCGACGTGCTCCACATTGCAGTCGAACCGTATGCGCTCGCGGTCTTTTTTCTTCCAAAGGCGATAGTGGAGAAAACCATTCTCACAGTGCACGGCAACTACGGCATTCGTCCGTTCCGATTGCGAATGACGCGATGGATAATGCAGAGAGTATTTTCACGCATTCCCCGCTTCATCACAGTGAGCATCTACACAAAGAAGGCCGTCATCAAAGAGCTTCAACGCCTTGGCAAAACAACACTTGCTCAGCGGTTCGATTCGCATGCGACGGTAATCCATAACGGTATTCCCCTTCCCCTTCGAGAGCGTAGAACCTTAGAACCTCACACGAAGAAGCATATACTCCACGTCGGAGGCGTAAAACCGGCGAAGGGCGTAGGAGAAGCCATCGAAGCCTGTGCACTCTACAAAAAAACATACGGAACTCCTTTTCACCTCACGATCATCGGCGCCTTCTGGCGCGATCATTACGTACAGGGATTGGAACTCCTCATCCATGAAAAAAATCTGAAAGACTGTGTATCGTTCCGCGGACAAATTTCCGATGCGGAACTTGTGGAGGAGTATCGGAAGGCGGATCTCCTCCTTGTGCCATCGGTCACCGTGGACACTACATTCGAAGGCTTTGGATTGGTCTATTTGGAAGCAAACGCCTTCGGCATTCCCGCCATCGGCCCGCATATAAGCGGTGCGGCGGAAGCTATTAAAGACGGCGTCAGCGGATACCAGATCGATGTCTTCCGCCCCGAAATGATCGCCATGCGCCTCCACTGGATACTGGATGAAGGGAAAATCAAAGCGGAAGATTGTAGAAAATGGGCGGAAGAACATAGTATGAAGAACGTGGCGGAGGAAGTGGAAAGGCTCTATTCCGCCTCATGCTGAGCGGCGCCTAGAGCTTATCGAGGGGCTCCGGATTCCGCTTGGCATGACGTATAATGTCAGCATGTTCGATCTCGATCACGCACTCACCATCGCTACAGAAGCCGCCAAAAAAGCAGGTGAGAAAATCAAACAGGGATTTACGGATCCAATCGACTTCCACTCGAAGGGAGATATCGCCGACCGAGTGACGCCGGTCGATATTGATGCGCAGAAAATCATCCAAGAAATACTCTTCGAAGAATTTCCCAATATCGGGTTTCTTGGGGAGGAAGGAGATGAAGCAAAGAGCGAGCAAGTGGATAACGCACAGCGGTGGATCGTCGATCCGCTCGATGGCACCATGAACTTCACCCGCCGCATTCCTTTCTGCGGCGTCATGATCGCCTTGGAACAGAATGGAGAAATCGTCCTTGGTGTGCTCCACTTCCCTGCATTCGATTGGACCTACACAGCCACGAAAGGAGGAGGCGCCAAAAAGAACGGCAGACCGATTCGTGTGGGAGGATGCGCGTTGATGAAAGACGCAATGGTGGCCGAGATTTTTTCGGACCGCGAAGCGCGCGGCAAACAAGTAATGTATCCGCCGGTTGCAGCGTACCGACGGTTCGGCAGCGCGATTACATCACTAGCATTCCTTGCCGAAGGCATGATCGATGCCACGGCACTACGGTGCAGCATATGGGATGTCGCAGCGGGAAAAATTCTCATCGAAGAAGCAGGCGGCAGTATCAGCATCCGGAGGGATGATCCCCGCGATCCCTCGTCGGTCCTCACATGCATTGCTTCCGTGCCCGCCATTCATAGCGATTTTGTCTCCTCCGTGGAACACATACTCACGACGATCTCCGCATGATCAAATTCGATGCCACCCATCGCAAACGATTTCCGATTATTTGGCTCACGGGCAACACGGGTGCAGGGAAATCCACGCTCGCCTTCGCCATGCGAGAATATTTTAATGAGGAAGCTCCGACAGATTCGCCGATCGCCCGCCGCGTCATCGTGCTCGATGGCGACGAAATGCGCGATGTGATTTCGCGCGAGGAGGGGCTTTCTGCAGTGGATCGCCGCCAACACAATCTCCGTGTTGCGCGCCTTGCGGATCTTCTTTCGCGGCACGGCTTCTTCGTCATCGTCTCTGTCATTGCGCCGTTTGTTACAGTGAGAAAAGAAATTGATGGCATCTGCAAGCCACAATGGATCTATGTGAAACGAGGAGGGCTATCCTCCGGAGATCGGCCGTACGAGGAACCAACGAGCGCACATCTGGTCATTGATATTGATACAGTTGACGAAGATACGGCGGTGTACATGCTGCGGAAATGTATAGAGGAGAGTGTTCTATAATCCAATCATGCCCTACCCCGATTTCCTCGGCATTGGAGCAATGAAAGGCGGCACTTCGTGGTTGGATGCGAACCTCCGAACACATCCCAAAATCTGGATGCCGCCATGGAAAGAACTCAAGTACTTCGAAAAAGGCATGCTCTCCCGCGAGCCAGCAAGCAATCTCCGAAGAATCACGAAGTTTGTGCAACCCTCAGTGCGCACAGTGTTTTATGCGCATCCGCTCTGGATGCTCAAATTTTTCTGTCGAAAGAAAACCGATGCGTGGTATGCCTCGCTTTTTTCACCGAATAAGAATCAAATCTGCGGAGAAATAAGTCCGGAATATGCAAAGCTTGATCGCGAAACTGTGGAACACATCCATGCACTCATGCCGAACCTTAAAATTCTCTTCCTCCTCCGGAATCCGGTTGATCGCGCGTGGTCACATATTCTCTGGGATTACTGCGGCGGCGATGGGAAGCATAACCTCGGCACTATCGATCTTGATTCTTGCATCCGTCATGCGGAGAGCCGTAGTTCCATGGTACGCGGAGAGTATTCCAAGACGCTCGAAGTGTGGGAATCGGCGTTTTCGAAGGAGCAAATATTCATTGGATTCTTCGAGGAGATGCGTGATGCTCCCGCAGAACTCCTGCAGCGCATCCAAAAATTCCTTGGTGTGCCGGAATATATTCCGGAAAGTATAACGAAGAAGGTGAATGAAACACCGGGACCGGCGATGCCAAAAGGACTCAAAGAACGACTCGCAAAGCTCTACCTCACCGAGCTTCGCAACCTGTCCAATCGATTCGGGGAACCGACCAATACATGGCTTACGGATGCTGAGCAGTGTCTCCAAAATGCTGGATAAGTTTCTTTTTGATGGCATTTGAGAATGTGTGAATACAGGATTCTTGCTCATCCTTCGTGACTGTACGGAAGCGCTCATCGAGGTAGCCATCGAGCGAGACGGCATCGAGCGCTTTGAAGAAGAGCCGCACTTCCGGTAGTCGCGGCTTTGCACCTTCGTTAAAGATGGCATGAATGGCACGCTTGCAATCTTCGACCGTATGGACGCGGAATACACCCGGGGCGTACTGCTGGCTCCAGTGCCCAAACATGATGATCGGAATTCCGCGGAAGAGGGATTCGAATGCAACCATGCCCGTACCGGTAGCAACCGCAGCCGCATGGGAAGCGAGCTGGTAAGTGCTAAATGTGCGGGAAATAAATCGTACGCGCGGAATGGTAAGGAGCTCCTCAAAGAAATCATGATCACGGCAACGACCATCGGGGAAATATTTCTCCTGATGCGGATGTTCTTTTACGTACAACAGCACATCCGGTGGAAGGAGTGCATGGAGCATTTGCACGACGAGCATTTGTTCGGAATAGGCTCCCGCCATGGGGCATGTTGAACATTCCGGCTGATGGTGGAGCGGCACATAGACGTACTTTGCAGAGAGATCAGGCTTGATGACATTCTTCTCGTAGAACGCAAACATTTTCTTGGCTCGTCGCTTCCTGTACCAAAACCGTAATTTTTCGATGTATCGCTCCGGCTTCAGTCGGTTTTTAATAGAAGATTTAATCTTCTGGAGGAGGAGAACCGGATTCTCCTTCACTTCATCCAACGCTTTTGTTCTCGCATGGGCAAGTGGATCTTCGTTCGCGAACATGTAGTAGGGAGGCGGAGGATCTTTATCTTTGACAAGTTGCTGCTGAAAGTACGTCTCTGCTTTTTTCGAAAGAGAAATCTTCAGCGCCTCTTCATCGGAATATTTCGCACGAAGTTCCTTATAGATTCTCTCTAAGTCTGGAGAAAAATCTTCCCAGTGTTCAAGACATATGAATGAATCTGCAAGTGGTCCCGCATGAAAGAGGAGAATGGTAGGAATCTTTTTCACTCGGCAGATCGCATAGATCACGTAGGTTCGGAGCCTGTGCGGAAGCGTGCAGGAAAGAAAAACATCAATCTTGTATTCTTCGATCATGTGATTCCAGTAACGCAAAAGTCTGAGGTACCGCCTACGGCGATCGCGATAGGTGAACGCTCTCCCCTTATTCTCGTCGCGCTCCATCATTTCTATAAACACCATTTCGTGAGGCGCCATCTTCTCGATAATTTCTTCATCCAAAGGGCGGAGGGCATTCCAGTCCGTCTTCCACATATGAGGGGGGTATTCCCAAATCAACTTTTCGCAGGGAACCGTTGGAAGATTCTCCTCGCTGCCTTGGATCGAAATGCACGTGCCAATTGTAAAAGGCTCACAGGCACGCTTGATTGTCTCCTGTCCGTGGAATCCGTCGAACCCGTTCACAATGATATTGAGCTTCTTCATGGCAAAGCACGGAGAGTATAGAGAAGACGGACTCCCTGCGGAAGGAATTAGGTGACGAGATCTACGGAAACGGGGGTGCCGCGTGCAATATCTTTTGCAGCATGTTTTCCTAAAACTTCCGGAAGATGTTTTGGCAAAAGCCCGTATCCCGGACGGGTAATTTTCACATTTTTCTCAGTAAATATTTCTCCCATTTTCATATCCGCAATCACAAAGAGAGAAGGACGGAAAACTACACTCCCCTTCTGCCCGCCAGCGGGGCCGTACTGCATGGTGCCGAGCGCTTCGTGAGTGATGGTAGCCGACGCAGGGTCACGCTCCGCCGCGCGGATCTGATCCACCATTGCACGAAATTCCTGCGGTTCCATGGAGAACGCACTATCTGGCCCCTTATCTCTCTCGCGATCAAGCACAAAATGCTTCTCGATGATGCACGCACCCTGCAAGACCGCCGTGACGGGGACGGCGCTCCCCGGCGTATGATCAGAGAGTCCAACGGGAACCCCGAATCGCTTCATCATATCCGGAATGGTGAGGAGATTCGCGTCTTCGATCTTTGCTGGATACGCACTCGTGCATTTGAGGAGCGCAATATCTTTTGCTCCGCAGCTCCGTGCCGCGTCCAGCGCCTCGGTGATTTCTTCCTGCGTTGCCATACCGGTGGAGATGATCATCGGCTTCCCTATCTTTGCAATTTTGCGGATGAGCGGCAAATGCACGATCTCGAACGAGGCGACCTTGTATGCAGGAACATTCATCTCCTCCAAAAAATCCACTGCCGTATCATCAAACGGAGTGGAAAAACAATCCATACCCAAGCTCTCTGCAAGATCTTTGAGCTCCCTCTGCCATTCCCACGGCGTGTACGCTTCGCCATAGAGTTCGTATAACGTCTTCCCCTCCCACAGCGTCCCCTTGAGGCAATCCACAAAGTACGCATTCCGACAGTTGATCGTGATCGTGTCCGGCGTATAGGTCTGGAGCTTGATGGCATCGGCGCCGGATTCCTTCATCGCATGGATAATTTCTTTTGCCTTCCCCTTGTCATGCCCATGGTTCGCGGACATTTCCGCAATGATGTAAGCGGAATGGCCCGTGCCAATGCGACGCTTGTTGATGGATATTTCCACGGCGCAAGCATAGCTTCCTTTGATGATTTCGTGGAGGAAATTCTCCTTCGACATCGTTTTATAGAATCTCGTTCGCCTGCCATACTGTGCGCATGAAGCGCATCCTGATAACCGGCGCATCGGGTCTCCTTGGGGGGAATCTCCTCCTCGGACTTCCGAAGGATTGGGAAATCGTGGGCATCACCCATACCTTCCCACTGAGGGAGGATTCGAATCGGACCATTCTTCAAGCGGATCTTGAGCGTGAAGATATTGCCGTACTCTGCAAACCCTGCGAACCGTTCGATGCCATCATCCACACAGCCGCACTCACCAACGTCGATACGTGTGAGAAGGAGAAGGAGAAAGCAATGCATTTGAATGCGCGTATTCCGGAAAAACTCGCGCAGTATGCACATGCGTCCGGCGCGCACCTCATTCATATTTCCACCGATCAAGTGTTCGATGGTAAGAAAGGTCACTACACCGAAGAAAGTTTGATGAATCCAGTCAATCACTACGGAAAAACAAAAATGGAAGGCGAGGATTGCGTACGAAAAAGCGGGTGCATGTCGACAATCATTCGCACAAATCTGTTTGGATTCAACGTGCAGGAAAAGCATGATTTCGCAGGGTGGATCCTCAACTCTTTGCAAGTAGGAAAAGAATTGGAGCTCTTTGAAGATGTTCGCTTCTCGATCATTCTGGCCAATGATCTTGTCGATGCCATCGCGGATATCATCGAACGGAGGCTGACGGGGACTCTCCACATCGGCTCCGTTGATCAGTGCTCCAAATATGAGTTTGGCTTGCGACTCGCAGAGACGTTTGAACTTTCTACAAATGATATCCGAGCGGCATCGGTCGATGATGTTGGCCTTACGGCACGGCGCCCACACGATATGACGATGGACGTTTCTTTGGCTTCGAAGAGCCTCAAAAATCCCCTACCAACGATCGATCGATGCATTGCGAAATACAAAGAACTTGCCGATAATGGCTTCTCCTCACTCCTTCGATCTCTCCGACCATAATGACCCATGTACATCCTTGGAATCAGTAACAGCATGGACAGTAACGTCGCCCTCCTGAAGGACGGCGAGCTCATCTTCGCCGCAGGCGAGGAACGTTTTAGCAGAGTAAAACAAGATGATAGTTTTCCGCAGCGTGCTCTGGATGCGGCGCTCCTCTTTGCCGGAATCGCACTGGATGACATCGATGTCGTTGCGTACGGTTGGCACAAAGGTTTTCCCGAGGAACACCTGAAGGCGTACGTGCAGCGGTGCATCGATATCGAAGCAACAGGGAAGGAAGCAAAAGACATTATGGATCAGCGAATTCAGATTGAAGCAGAGCGCAGCCTCGCACGGAGAGCGGATTTTGATCGAAGAATGGAAGAACTCGGACTTTCCGATCGAGTCGAGTACTTCGATCATCACGTCTCCCATGCCGCCACCGCCTACTATCCATCGCCATTCGAGGAAGCACTCGTCATCACACTGGATGCCGCAGGCGATTACAGGAGCGGCACTGTCTCGGTTGGAAAAGGGAATAGCCTCACAGAGGTTTCCTGCAACTTCACCTTCGACGGCCTCGGCTTCTTGTATGGGCAGATCACAGAGCTTCTTGGCTTTAAGCCGCACCGGCATGAGGGGAAAGTAACGGGTCTTGCGGCATTTGGGGACCCGAAGCCATGCCTCCCCATCATGCAGAAGATGGTGGAAGTGAAGGATGGAAAGATCTACGGCCTCCTCCACGAATACTTCAAACCCTTCTTCTACGAGCAAAAAGAATCGCTGAAAGCCGCCCTGAAACCCCACACCCGCGAAGAGATCGCAGCAGCACTCCAGAAACATCTGGAAGATGTGGTGACGGAGTACATCTTGTACTACGTACAGAAACACGAGATTGGAAACATCGCCTGTTCCGGCGGCATTTTTGCGAATGTGAAGATGAACCAGCGCATCCGCGCACTCAAAGGAGTCACGGATCTTTACGTGTTCCCACAGATGAATGATGGGGGCCTTGCGGTTGGTGCCGCAATTCTCTCATCCCTGCAGCACGGTGAATTCCGCAAGCGTCCGACGAGTATGTACTTGGGTCCCGCATCCACGAATGAAGAAGTAGAACAGATAGCGAAGAAGTACGGCGACAAAGTCACGCTCACGGCATTTTCGCACGATGACCTCGTTATGAAAACCGTGGAGCTCATCGAAAAGAATACTGTCGTTGGACTCTTCCAAGGACGAATGGAATACGGACCGCGCGCACTGGGAAACCGCACTGTTCTCTACCATGCGAAAGATAGGAGTGTAAATGATTGGCTGAATACCCGTCTTCGCCGCACCGAATTCATGCCCTTTGCACCGGTGACGACGATGGAACTTGCCCCCCAGTGCTTCCTCGGGTGGAATCCGTCGCATGTCACGACCAAATGGATGACAGAGTGCTACGATGTTACAGAAGAATTAAAAACAAACGCCCCCGCGATTGTTCACGTCGATGGCACCGCCCGCCCGCAGATCATCGCGCGGGAAGATAATCCATTTTACTATGATGTCATTACCGCGTGGCACAAAAAAACCGGTGGCCTCTGCCTTATTAATACCAGCTTTAACGAGCACGAAGAGCCGATTGTCTGCACGATCGAAGATGCAGTAGAGAGTATGCTGGGGGATAATGTGGATTGTTTGGTAGTGAATGGAAAATATTTGATTAATAAAAGATAATGCGTTTACTGCCGAAATTTCATCTTTATGGCGAAAATAATCCGGATATTGAAAAAGATATCCAACCCGAATTGAAGTTGAGAAAATGGACTGATTTGAGTGTAAATGAAAAGAAAATTGCATTTCAAGAATTAGTGAATCGAGGGTGGATTAGGGTCGATTCAAAGATTCTTGATGCAGTTGAGCATCTCAATGAAAATTTCCTAAGAGAATGTCCTGGCAAGAATTTACATAATATACCACCTTCTCGAAATATAAGAAGTATTGGAAATGAGCATGAAAGAATTGACGCAGCATTGGAAGATTTTCATGAGATTTTTGTAAATGGAAAATCCGAAGCAATGATTTTCCGCATGCTTACTGTATTTGCAAAAGATCACATCGATAGATATGCCTATGGGCAAGCAACAAGAGAAGTAGATGCTGTAAAGCGAAATGAACATCTAGAAATGGCATTTAGAGAATTCGATAAATTAGCTTCCTGCCTTAATCATATTTTCAAACAATTCTGTATAGATGCCACTATCACACGTGGTGGACTTGTCCCTCAACAAGATGCTCGAATCGTTGAGCAAATTTACAAACCAACACTTCTTATTTTATCTGATCCAAAATGGAAAACTGTCAGTGATGACTTGGCTCAAATGTTCGCAGACTATCAAGAGCAAAACTACCCTGAAGTGATTACGAAAGGTCACAGGATTGTTCAGAGATTTTTGCAAATTTTAGTTGGAGAGGAAGGAAAAAACGCAAAAGGAGAATTGGCTGATCTATTTAAAAAGGCAAAAGAAGTAAACATAATTCCTGTTAACCAATTCACAGAACCGATTATCCGTGTCTTTCAGGGTTTTATTTCTTCAGAACGAGCAACTAACAGCACAGCCAAACCAACGACCAAGGTTACGACGCCTTCGGATGCACTTCTTGTAATGAATGTTGTAATGGTATTTCTACAACACTGCTTACAAAAGTGATTAATTAAAACATACTAGAACCCCCTCTATACCTCTCCCATCCACACACTCCCTCCCCGCTTCACTCAAATCAGCACGTTCTTGATTAGAATCAACCAAACGTTGAATAGTGGATGTGAGCTCATTAACAGAAATATTTTTAAACCACCCCACATTCACTGCAATTTTCTCCTCACCTAAAACCTTCGCCGCTGGTTCCTGATTATCGGCAATCACTCCTGTAATGAGCGGGAGACCCATGTAGAGAATTTCCCATGTGGTGGAGCCCGTTGCGGAGATTGCAAGATCGGCCTTTGCCATGAGCGAGGACATATCGGAAGAATTATTGATGAGAGTGATATTTTTGGCTTCCTTAAGCTCTTTTTCTATTTCCCCGCGATGAGGATTTGCACCGCCGAGAACGGCCGTCACGTGAATATCTTTGATCGGTAGCAGCGCCTTCAAAATCTTTAACGTCATATTCTCTCGATCGGATCCACCGAGTGTCACCAGAATTTCCTTCGCGCGCTCCGGAATCATTCGCTTGCTTAGATCATGTTGCAAAAATTCCTCGCGGATGAGCGCGTACTTGGGACCAAGAAGAAGTGTTTGTTCTCTTCGAGCCCCTCGACTTCGCTTCGCTTCGCTCGGGACAAGCTCGAGTCGAGAAGCGGATTGTGTATACCATTCTTCCTTTGCAGAAATATTCTGATTCAAGATGATATCGGCATCATAGGCATCGATGTTGCCAAAATCGTCAACGAGTAGAAGTTTAAACTTTGCGCCGTGAATCACCACTTGAAACTCTTTCCCAAATGCATAGCCATCCGCAACGATCCACATGGCTCCAGTCTCTTTTGCAACCTTCACAGTCTCCTCTGCATCTTCCCTACTCCCCCGCTCAAACGTGTGGGTGTGTACGGCACATCCTTCTTTCTTCAAGCGTTCTTCCAGACTCTTCGTATTTTCACACGTCACGAACGTTACCTCTCCCCCTTGCTTCATCACCCCCTGCGCAATCGCAAGCGTACGCATAATGTGGCCGGTGCCGATTTGCGCAGAAGCATCCGCGCGGATGACGAGAGTAGGAATCATGAATCAACACGGTAGATAATTTTTCGCGGCGTGCCGATATCGTAGAACTCTGGACGCCTCACATCGATGCCGTGCTCGAAGAGCGCGTTCTTCACCTTCTTCGTGCTTTGCTCTGCATGTTGGAACAGGTTCCCTGCGGCAACAGCAAGCGCTCCGGCTTCGATGCCCTGCTGAAAGTGTTCCCACTCTCCGGCTCCCCCTGCAGCAATCACGGGAATGCTGACTGCAGCGCTAACGGAAGCGACGAGCTCGAGGTCGTACCCCTGCTTAGTGCCGTCGTGATCGATGGAACGGAGGAGGATCTCTCCTGCTCCCAGCTTTTCCGCCGTTTTTGCCCATTCCACAGGTGATGTATCTGTAAATTCCTGTCCTCTATCGATAACAACTTCATATCTCCCATTCGCCTTTCGAGCGTCAATCGAAATAACAATGCATTGTTTCCCAAAACGCTTTGCCCCTTTCTCAATAATCTCCCCATCTCGATATGCTTCTGTATTTAAAACAATTTTATCTGCTCCTTCTGTAAGAAGTTGTCTCATTTCATCAATAGTAGAAAGCCAGCCTCCTACAGCAAGCGGAACAAAACAACGTTTAGAAAGTTCCCGGAGATCTCGGTGAAATCGCTCGCGGTCTTCTTCTGTTTTTTCGCGCGTAACATCGAGAAGCACAATTTCATCGATCGCCCAGGTATTAAAAAAATCTACTGCTGTGTACGCATTTCCCACAGCATTGGTGTGACGAAAATTTTTACTCTGGATCAGCTGGCCGCTGCGCCAGAGGAGCGATGCTATGAGGCGCTTCTTAAGCATGAGATTGCACGAGTACGAAAAAGTTCTTGAGGATCATAAGTCCAGCGGCTTGGCTTTTTTCCGGATGAAACTGCACGCCGAAGAGATTTCCCTTTTGAACGGCGGCGGTCACTTCCATTCCATACTCCGCAGTTCCAATGATGACCTCGCTCTCCGATGCATCCGGAACAAAGTGATAACTATGGACAAAATAGAAGACGGGGGATTCTTGGAGACCGTTGAAGATTGGAGAAGATTTATGAATCTTCATGCTGTTCCACCCCATGTGCGGCACTTTGAAGCCGTTCCCCTTTGGCTTCATAAGCTCCACCGTTCCCTTGATCCACCCAAACCCCTCATGCTCACCATGCTCTAATCCCCGCTCCGCAAGAAACTGGAGACCAAGGCAAATGCCTAGATAGGGTTTTTTCTTCCCCATCACTTCCTCTGTGAGAACATCGATGAGCCCTTTTTCACGCAGATTTCGCATGCCATCGCCAAAGGCACCGACGCCGGGGAGGATGATGCCATCTGCCTTCCGGATGTCCTCCGCCTTATCCGTCCGCACCGCCTCCGAACCCACCGCTTCGCACGCGTTTAACACGGACTGCAGGTTCCCGGAGCCGTAATCAACGACCGCGATCATGAATGGAGAATAGCAGAAATTATCCGCGCTTGAGGGCGCGGTGCGGTTCGCGAGACTATTTAATAACTCACAAAACACGTCATGCTGAGCGGAGTGAAGCGCCCAAGAGGGCGCGAAACGAAGTCGAAGCACGTCGCAAGCCGAGATATTGTTTCCACTCTCGACGTGCTTCGACTTCGTTTACCTCGAGCCGCGTCGAGAGGCTCAGTATGACCTGGGTGAAGGGCTCAGCGTGAGACAAAATTCATAACACAAAACTTCATCTCACTCCTCTACTCCCATCAAAGCCAAATATATTCCTTATCTTCCAGAATATGATCATCCCGCGAGTAGCTTGGTTGATTATGGGAACGGAGAATTTCGCGATCCTCTAAGAGCTCGCCGCGGGCTTCGTTGACTCCCGGATCTGACGCGTGATTTGCGATGGAATCCTTCACACGCCACTCGCCTTTTGCATCCTTCTCCCAAATCTTCGGATCTCGAAGTGGATCGATGAGCGCAAGAAGCTCTTCCTCCTTCATCCCCACAAAGTTTAGCCATAGATCCATATCAAATGGACGCACGTGATCGTGCTTCTTCACCATCTCGATCCCCTCTTCGCGCGTCATCAGGCCGTGACGAATATCGTGGCTTGCATCATCGGTCGCACGGCCGTAGCCAAATTTGAGGTACTTGAGGTAATCATGGAGACCGTTCGCATGGATATCATCCAACTTATCGTGGAGGTGATGCGTACGCTCGCGCTCGATTGCAGTTTCGAAGTTATACTTTTCGATCATCAGCTTCGTTTGCTTCCGCGCATCCCAGTGGATGAAGTTCCCAAGGTAGATGCCGCGGACCCCAACGCGCTCGATGTCTTCTTCGGATGGATACACAAACGGCTCCAAGTGCTCTGCCGTGACATCTTTGTTTTCGGGATCGTGGAGGATCTCCTCCGGCTCGAACCCGCGCATGCTGTGTTCTTGTCGCACTTTTTTGCTGAACTCAATCATATCCTCTTGGTCATACATGCCGACAAGATCCGAAAACCCGTGCTCACCCCAGAGGATGAGAGGAATTTTATACATCACCGCCGCTTTGATCGGAAAAGTCATAATGCCGGCATGGTAGTGCCATGTGACATCGCCGACTTTTTTCAGCATGAATCGTGAAATCCTCTTTGCAGCCTCTGGACTCGAAGAAAATCGCACCAAGTTGCAACCGAATTGGTACACGAGGTTCGTGAGGTTGCGGATGCCGCGCTTTGTATTAAACGCGTGATTATAGGCAACGAGGAGTGGGCGGAAGCCGATGACTTGCGTGAGGTAATACACCTGAAAAAGACTATCCTTGCCGCCGCTCACGGGGACGATGCAATCGTAGGGACTGCCGTTCTTCCGCGCCTTCTCGCGGTACTCGGTGAGAATTTCTTTGAGCTTCTTTTCCTTTTTCTCCCAATCGATCTCGTGCCTGCTTTCAGTCACGCGGCAGCCGCTGCAGACTCCCTCCTCATCAAAAATGATCGAAGGACGAGCATTAGCCGGATAGCAGCACCGTTTACAGTATTCCATAGGACATGGAGAGTATTTTTGATGGAACTGGAAGAGTCAAGGAATAAGAGCTGCGCTTCATGCACAAAGCACGTCACATTAATGCTAATAGTGATGTAAAAGCGAAGTGCTTCGACTTCGTTCGTGCCACCTTCGGCGACACTCACTGCGCTCAGCATGACGTATTTAGGCATATCGCTTGAACCCCGCTCGCGCGGCTTCTCCGGGAATCATTGTTTGGAGTGTGCCTTCTTTTAGGGCTTTCACAATTTCTGCAAAGACTTCGGTGCAGGAAACAAGGTACTGCTCCACATGTTTCTCGGTATGGGCGAATGTTGCGTAGAAATCCGGACTCGCGAGGAACCCCCGCTCAAGCATTGCTTGCGTAAAGTACGTATGCGCAGCTTGAGGAGAATCGCACTTCATCGCAAAATGTGACATTGGCTTCATGCCGGAAACATCAAGCGAAAGGCCGGCACTCTCCGCCGCTTTCTTCCATCCATCTTGCACGAGCGTTCCCATGTGGATGAGATGTTCATGCACTGCATGCTTCCGATGCTTTTTGATCGTTGCGATCGCTGCCGCGGGACCAACCCTTTCCGACCAATAGGTGGAGCTGATAAATGATTTCTCGGCCGCCATCATCACATCCCGCTTGCCGATAATCGCCGCCATCGGATAACCGTTGCTCATTCCTTTCCCCAGTACTGCGATATCGGGCTTGAGATCGTAGAGGAGATGAGCGCCGCCGCAAGTCAGGCGGAATCCTGCAGAAATCTCGTCAACGATAAGCGGAATGCCGAGCTTGTCCGCAATCGAACGAACTTTCTGAAGAAAATTATCCTTCGGTTCCTGCCCGCGGATCGGCTCCATGACAATCGCTCCTAGTGCCTTCCCCTTCTCCGCAACAATCGCTTCCAATTCTTCTATCTGATTGTAGTGGAAGGGAAGCGCTGTCCCTGCGAGTACCTGTGGCACACCAGCGGGATCAAGCCCCGCTCGGAGATGCCCCGCAAGCGCATCCTGCGATCCAAGTTGCGCCGCGATGTACCAATCGTGCCATCCGTGATATCCGCAGAATGCAACAACATCTTTGCCGGAAGCAGCACGGGCTATACGGATGGCAACAGCCATCGCTTCGCCTCCCGTCCTTGTGTAGCGCACCATCTCCGCCCATGGGTGGAGCTCGATCAAGAGTTCCGCAAGTTCCACTTCTTCGGGCGCATTGAGCGTGCTCATGGATCCTCGCTTAATTGCATCGATAGCCGCAGCATCGACATCGCTATCCGCGACGCCAAGAATGCAGGACCCCACCGCACTGATGCTCATATCGATGTACTTGTTACCATCTAAATCCCACACCTCCACGCCCTTCGCATGATCGTAGTACGATGGCCACCCGCTCGGCAAAAAACGCTCCGGCCTTTTACTCAGGAGCTGCGTCCCCGTGGGGATAAGTTTCTTTGCCTTGTCGTAGAGGTTTTGGCCCTTCATAAGATGAATCATACCCGAGAGCTTTACCCTTGGCGCGCTTCCAGTGCGATTTTGAGCGAAGCGATACCATCTTCGAGTGGTGCAACAGAGGGCTTCCCGCGCTCAATAGCGGAAAGAAAGTGCTCCATCTCATCCTTGTATGGCTGATCCCGGTCCGATTCTCCGGCAAATGATTCCTTCAGGATTCCATCTTCCCCGTAGAGCCGGACACTTGGATCATCATCTTTCTCGTGTGGAATACCCGGGGGGCTCCGGAGTTCCCATTCTATTGTCCCTTTGCTTCCCACGATCCTGCATCCTCGACGCCAGGTTGGTTGGATGAAGCTTAAAAAAAGCGTACCGACTGCGCCATTTGTATAGTGGAGCAAAAGATCTGCTTCGCCATCGACGGTGAGCCCGATGCTCGTTGCAGGAATCACTGTCGCATGATCGAGTGCGGCGGATCCGCCGTAAAAGAGTGCAAGATCGATCTCGTGAATGCAATCGAGGAGCACGCCCCCTTGCTCCGGATCCGCACTGTAACTTTCTTTGTAAGGTGTTTTCCTGCGCCAGCGAGGGAGATAGGACCCGGCATGAACATGGATCGAGAGGAGAGCGCCGATTGTACCGGCATCGATAAGTTCTTTTACTTTTTTTGGTCCAGCATGAAAGCGCATATTGCATGCCACCATCGTCGTCAGTTTTTTTTCTTTCACAATCTCCCGGAGTTCATCAAGCTGCTCGAGCGAATGTGAAAGCGGTTTTTCGATGAAGAGATGGGCGCCGCTCTTCGCCGCAAGAATTGCCTGTGAAATATGAAGTTTTGTTGGAGTCGAAACCACAACGACGTTCGGCTGAAACTTCTCCAATGCCTCTTCCAAAGAGGAGAACACCTCCACATCGGAAAATTCTTTGAGAACAGCAGAATCAGGTTTCGGATCCGCAAACGCAAGATGTTGTACTCCAAGTGCATGCAAATTTTTCAGGTGTCGCTGACCGATTGAGCCGAAGCCGGAGATGAGCACGCGTTCCATTGGAGAGTAAGTGTACAGGATGATGAGGCTTGGGTTAGGGCTGGGGCTCATCCTTGATCCTAGCCCAAACCCTAACGCCAGCTCTACCGCCGTACATTCACCCCATGATCAACCAGATACTTACGCGCTTTGATAGGGCTCTGATCCGTAAAATGGAAGATGCTCGCGGCGGAAACCGCAGCAGCACCGCCATCCGTAAGACACTCATGGAGATGCGCAAGCGTTCCCACCCCTCCCGAAGCAATCACCGGAATCGACACCACTTTTACAACATTTTGAATCAGCGGAATATCCATGCCTTCCATTGTGCCGTCGCGATCAATGGACGTGAGGAAGATTTCCCCGGCGCCGCGACGCTCGAGCTCCTTCGACCATGCCACAGGATCAAGGCCTGTCGCTATAGATCCGCCACGAATGAACACTTCGTACGTTCCAAGAGCATTCTTCTTTACATCGATGGAGCCAACGATCGTGGAACTCCCAAATTTTGCAGCAGCATCTTCGATCAAGTGCGGCGTCTCCACCGCAGCAGTATTGATCGCGACTTTATCGGCACCTCTCTTCAGAAGAGTGCGGATATCTTCGACTGATCGAATGCCTCCGCCGACACAGAGCGGCATGAAGCATTCCTCGGACATGTCTCCGATGATTTTAAGGAGTGTTCCACGGTCTTCTCCGCTCGCTTCGATATCCAAGATGATGAGTTCATCGACACGCTGCCCGTCGTAGACGCTCGCGGCAGTGACTGGATAGCCCGTATCCCTCTCCCCTGTAAAATGAACGGTCTTCACCATGCGGCCGTTCTTCAGGAGGAGCGATGGAATGATGCGCTTTTTAAGCATGAGGATTCCATGTGAGAAAATTTTTCAGCATCTTCAGTCCATCCTTCTGGCTCTTTTCGGGATGGAATTGAGTTGCAACGATGTTTTCGAACGCAAGAGCCGATACAAAATCTCCGCCATACTCCGTCAACCCCATCACCGAATCCTGATTCTTTGGAGCAACATAGTAGCTATGAACAAAATAGAAATCTGCTTCGTCTTTGATATCTTCCCGAAGAGGATGCGCACACTGGAATCGAACTGTGTTCCACCCCACGTGTGGGATACGGAGCATTGGATCTGTGAATGAGAATTTCTTCACATCGGCATCGATCCATCCAAGGCCTTTGTGATCTCCGAATTCCTCGCTCGTTGTACAGATGAGTTGCATGCCAAGACACACGCCGAGGAACGGCTTCCCTTTTTGCCTCACTTCTTCGGTGAGGAGGACATCCAGACCTCGCTCTCGTATGTTCTTCATCCCGTCACCGAACGCTCCGACGCCCGGCAACACAATGCGATCGGCATTGCGAATCGCCTCATGATCATTTGTCACGATGACATCTCCTCCCACTTCCTCGAACCCCTTCGCAATGGAGCGGAGATTCCCTATGCCGTAATCAACGATCGCGATCATGGGATCATTCTACCCGACAATCCACGCATCTTGATCCCAAAGCTTCTTCCCGCGTTTTGTTGTCGCCGGATCATGTTTCCAAGGACTCACGGCATGGCGGCAGGTGATTGCGTAGAATTCCTCTTCGGAGATTTCGAGCCACTCCAAAAGTACGTCCAAACTCGCTGGGCGCTGGCCTTCCCACTCTTCGATCATTTTAATTCCCTGCTCGCGGGTGAGCCGTCCATTCCGAATATCAATCGAAGCAAGATGCGACATGCGGCCATAGCCGCGCTTGATGAATTTAAGGTAATCCTGCACGCCTTGCATCATGTCTTCGATTTTCTCGTAGCAGTACTCCGGCGGCACGCCTTCCACCTCGTCGCCATTCCATCCAAGCTCGTCGCGGATGAGCGCGAAATTACTCTTCACATCCCATGGAACATAGGAACCAAGGCAGATGGAGCGACAGCCAATCGCTTTAAGATTTTTCTTCTTTGGATACACATACGGCGCCATGTCCTGCATCGTGATGGGGTGATCCTTAAATTTTGGATGCTCGTTCACCATGCCAAGCATGTCCTCGGCTCGGATGCCGATATTGGCAAAGCGATTAAACCTGCTCTCATCGACTTCTTCTTCCTCTCCTTCCGCAACTTCTTCGTAACTGTAGTAACCGGCGTTGTATTCGCCCGTCGGTTCTCCCCAAATAATGAGTGGCACATTGAGCTTGATCGCAATCTGCATCGGCCACGCAAAGATGCCGTTATGTTGGTACCAGAGGATATCGCCCTTGCGCTCAAGGCCGATCCGCATGAGCTTCTTCACGAGCTGCCAATCCGGCTTAAAGGCGAGGAAATCCGCTCCCATGCGCTTCAAAGTCCTCTCGCGGTATTCGAGGAGTTTCGGGCGCATGAGGTGATGATCGAAGCTGACGACCAGCGGACGGAGGCCGTATGTCTTCATGAGTGCATAGAGCGTGTACGTGGAATCCTTGCCGCCGCTAAACGGCACCAAACAGTCATAATCGTATTTCCCGCGGAACTGATCGAGGATTTGAATGAATGCTTCCTCCTTTTTTTTCCAATCAATTTTCTCCTTTTTCGCAGCAATGCTCCTGCACGTGATACACACACCCTCCGTATCGTACTCGATCGCATCCTGCGTTTCCGGCATGACGCACTTGGTGCAACGGCGAAGATTTTTGGGATCACTCACCACTCGAGTGGCAGAGGAACCGACTTTCGGCGTAATAAAATGTGGAGCATTCATGAACGAACGGAGGTAGGCGCTGTCTTTTTCATCCACACCCTATCATACAGAAGACCATCGTGATTGATGCTTTTTTCCTCGATGGAATCGATGACGTATCCGCATTTTTCGTAGACGCGAATGGCCGCAACGTTCGTCGCCATAACTCCTAAATTCACTTCCGCGATTCTGAGCGTTGCGAGTGCATAATTCGTAATGAGGTTTGTGGCCTCCGTTCCTACGCCTTTTCCCCAATAATTCTTATCACCGATCAAAATCCCCATCGTTGCGACGCCTTGCGCAAAATTCACAGGCTCCAGCTTCACGTTACCAACGTGCTTATTATTTTCTTTCCAAAAAATACCAAAGAAAATGGCGTCATCGCTTTTATCCTTCTCTTCGATGTACTCGCGAAGCTTTGGAAGAGTGATCGATCGTGTTTCCAAATATTGGTTCACCGTTGGATCGTTGAGCCATGCGGCATACTCTTCGCTCGCATCATCCGGAGTGAGCGTTCTTAAGTACACTCGTTCGCCATCGATTCTCGCGCTATGCCGATGGAGCGTGCTTGGGCGTTCCATGGTGAGGGATTTCGTCATCTTTGATCATCGCCGCAAGATCCGCTACCGAAAGCCATTCTTTGTTTTCGTCACTCGAATACCGGAACCCATCCGCAAGTGGCGTCCCCTTCCATGGGGCGTATGGCCAAGTGATTGTTTCCGGCTCGATGATGTACACAGGACCGACATCCAGCGCATGGCGCGATTCATCGCGCGATACCAATACTTCGTGTAGCTTTTCTCCCGGACGAATGCCGACAAAATCGATATTGCATCCCGGCGCAACCGCCTCCGCAAGATCCACAATCTTCATGCTTGGAATTTTTGGGATGAAGATTTCGCCACCGCGCATCTCCTCCATCGCCCGCAGAACAAGCTGCACGCCGCCCTCCAAACTGATCCAAAAGCGCGTCATGCGCGCATCGGTCACCGTCACCCGCCCCGTCACCTTCTGCCTCCGGAAGAGCGGCACAATGCTCCCGCGGCTTCCGATCACATTGCCATAGCGCACGCACGAAATGCGAGTGCCATCCGTACCGGCATAGGCATTCCCTTGAATGAAAATCTTTTCTGCAACAAGTTTTGTCGCGCCGTACAAATTCACCGGATTCACCGCCTTGTCGGTGCTGAGCGCCACAACTTTCTTCACGCCGGAATCAATCGCAGCGTTGATGATATTCTCTGCACCGATGATGTTGGTCTGAACCGCCTCGAACGGATTGTATTCGCAAGCAGGAACATGTTTAAGCGCAGCGGCATGCACCACGATATCCACTCCTGTCATTGCGCGGCGAAGCCGCTCACGATCACGCACGTCACCGATGAAGTAACGCATGGGATCCGCCTCGCCAAACTCTTGCCGCATCTCGTGCTGCTTCAACTCGTCGCGACTGAAGATAATGAGCTTCCTCGGCGGATTATTGCGAAGAAGATACCGTGTAAACGCCTTGCCAAATGATCCCGTGCCGCCGGTTAAGAGAATGGTGAGATTTCTAAAATCCATAAAGCAGAAGAAAGAGTACCGTTCTTCTTTATATTTGACAAGTATCAAATATTGTGGAATTATAGGAATATGACAGCAGACCGCCCTGAAAATGAACCATCGCACCCACAGACTGCAGATGTATCACATCGCGAAGCTTCGAGTGAGACTATCCAAGCCCAAGCTCTTGCCTCTTCTATCCTCACTGCATGCGTACGTGGCGGTGATGTGCGCACAAATTTTGCGAATCTTGCAGCAATGCCTGATAGTGCAAATCTTGTTGATGAATATATTGCTACTGCGCTTGTAGAGCATATTGCCCTCCTCACGGAGACACAGCACTGGATGACTCTTGCGCAAGGAACTGATCGCGATCTGTATGTGAACATACTCCGCAAGGCGCGGGAAAAAGTCACCGGTATAGATCGGCTCACAATTGGCACGAAACTCGCAGATACTCTGCGAAGGATTGGAGGCGCTTCCTTGAGTGAAGCAGAAACAATACTAACAGAAGATATGCACGGCCTCGAATACGGTACGCGAGAGCCAGAATCATGCCGGGCACTTTCCGCTGCGTATTACACTCTCAGTTTTATTCCACGAGACAACCATGCACTAGGTATGACACCGGAGGAAAGAAAGCTCTATCAATCACTTTCTGACTTAGTCACAAGCGCGGAACGGGCACGAGAAGGTCTCGATGCCGCAGGTGAAGCACAGTCACAAATCCGATTCTGCGGAGTACAACTGGATAACGCTATCGGCGATCCCAAAGAGATACTCCGGAGTTTGATGGCATTAGTGGAAACGCTACAGGATGTGGAAGGCACTTGGGGGCAGCGATTTCTCCGGAATGCACTTGGGCGCCGCGTAGAAGCTGCCGCAAAAAGTAATGACTATCACTGGCAAGATTGGTACACCGCGTACATTGCGCTCCCCGGTATCGAACAACATTGCGGCGGTGAGGAGACTTTTGCAGCCTGGAAAGCAAAATATAATCCGTCCACGCCACGAGGAGAAAAAGAATCCTCTTAAGGAGAAGGAATATCACCGCTTGTCTCGCCCCATCAAAAACTCCGCCCACTCGAGATCGAAGGGGATATCGATGTCCACGGATCGATCTGGAGGCAGGATGTACGGGACCATGCCGGGGCCATAGAGCTCGCCGCGTTCGAGGAAAACACCGGTCTTAATGAAAGTGATAGAACCGTCTTCGATGTAGAGTTTTTCGAGTTGTTGCGCTGGCACCATGTACTCCATGCCAAACGCAGGTTCGATGAATCGGTTTTTAATACGGAGCGCCTGCTGTGGAGGATGGATAAACGGGACGACGCTGATCACGCCACTGCAATCTTCTTCGCAAAAGAGTTTCCATGCGCCGCGCACATCCTCTGCTGTCCGCATGGGGTTCGTGGGAAGAATGAGGCCAAACACGGGATAATCCCTCTTCTCGTGCGTCAGGCTTTCGAGCAGGTACTTGCATACATGAATAAGCCGCGCAGTATCCGTTGCAAACTTTGCAGGGCGCTTGAGTGCAAGATCCGCGCCATATTCTTTGGCGATGGAGAGAATTTCATCATCATCCGAGGAAACACACACCGCATCGAATACACCACTCTCTTTCGCCGCCTCTACGGCGTAGGCGAGGAGCGGCTTCCCGTGAAGGAGCGCTACATTTTTTCGCGGAAAACGTTTGGAGCCACCGCGGGCTGGAATAATGGCGAGAGGTTTATGCACAGGCGAGTATTATCATAGCAAATGGAGACCGCCGTGCCGAGAGTCCTCGATCTATTCTGAATGAGCGCACATGAAGCGCATTCTACGCCATCAAACATCAGTCATAGTGATCGGCTCATTCTCTCGTAGATCCCTCTTCAGCGTCTTTCCAAGAAAATTTTCAAGGTGTTCGGGGGAAATGCCTCCTTCCTCAGGCCGCTTACCTTCAAGATCGTCTGCTGTGAGCACCGTCCCTGCTTTGAGCTCGCGATTTGCAACGAGTCTGCGGAACCACTTCTTCCGCTCCAAGAGATCTGCATGGCTCGGACGCAGATCCTCCGTACCAAGGGAGGCACTCACCGAACGAATCATCTCTACGTAACGCTTAAACTCATCGGGCTCTTTGCTGATCGCATGATGGTGACCGGGGAGATCGCGGCGGATTGTGAGGCGCTTCTCGAGGAAACAGGATCCAAGCGATACGCCGACAATATCCATTTCATCATGGTAATCGACCGCAGAAAATCCAACGAGCGAATCAAACGTCTTGCGCATGTAGGGAATACTCCGCATGTTGATCTCTTCAGAGAGCTTCGTATGGTAGCAATGCACAAGAAGGCTCTGATCATTCCCCTCCTCTTGCATGATATCGAGCACCTTCTGCACCTCTACGGCATTCACAGGACCCGTATCGATGATCATAGGTTTGCCTTTCTTCGCGATCTCGCGCCAGAGCGGGATGTAATTAAAATCCCACGAACTCAGTTTAAAAGCATCAAGTGCTAGTTCTTCCGCCCACGAAATTCCGGTAGGGGAATTGACGGTGGAGAAAAACACGACGTTCTTTTCATCTGCATATGCCTTTACCTGCTTCCATTGATCGAAGGAAAATTTGAGCTTAGAGAGCATTGTGTACATGTTCTCTGTTTTTGTGCCACTCGTTGTCTCGTACGTGTAATCGATTCCCTTATCGCTCATGATTTCATCCGGAAACCAGAAGATGAACTTGATTCCGTCTGCACCGCTCTCCGCGACCACATCGATGAGCTGCTTCGTGAGATCAAGGTCGTAATTACACGTGACTCCGCACTCCGCCATGATGAAGAGCGGGTGGTGATCACCCAATGTGCGGTTGCCAATTTTGATTTCTTGACGCATCGGACGCTAGCGTAACGGAGTCATGCACAGGCGACAACCAATCCATCGGCTATTGATGGATGCCTTTCATTGCCACGCCGGATAGAATTTTCGATGTTCGTCGAATACGCCATCTTCGCCCGAAAGGAGAAGAGAGAATGTTTCTTCCATTATGTTCGTAGTCAGAATATCTTTGAGTCCATCGCCATTAAAATCACTAAGCAGCAGACCGTAATTGCCTGCACCCGTGTAGTACGGCTGAATATCGAAACGTCCATTGCCGTCATTGAGGTACACGCTCGTGGCATCGGAAAGCCAATTCGAAACAACAAAGTCTGCATCCCCATCATTGTCGAGATCTGCAGTTTTGATCCAACAGGAACCCCTCAACCCATCCAGCGCAACAGGCGCTCCGAACATTCCGCTGCCGATATTAAAGAAGAGTGAAATGGAATTTTTATTCTGTGTTTCTAAATCATGATTATTCGGGTTGTGCCAATTCGCAACGAGGAGATCTGGCAACGTGTCGTTGTTAAAATCATCGATTGCAACATGATTCGCCCTCTGTCCCGTTGTTTCCATTTGGACTTTCTCCTCGAACGTTCCATCGCCGCGATTAAAGAGAAGCGTGATGGAATTCGTTGATTCGTTCGGAATCACAACATCGATGTCGCCATCCAGATCAATGTCCTTGGGAGCAATGGAATAGGGCTTGGGGCTTGCATCGTACATTGCACTTTCACGGAATGTTCCATCCCCGTTTCCCAGACGGACATTGAGATATCCATCATCCTGAGTGGTGTAGAGAAGATCCAAATTGCCATCACTGTCCACATCGGCAAGTTTTGTCCCACGGGTTTCGCCACCGGCGAAATAATCTTTCCTATCGCGAAAACCTTTCCCCTGGTCATTCAAAATCACCGCAACGAAATCTTTGCCAGAAGCGGCAACAATATCGGGGAAGCCATCGCCATCCAAATCGCCTGAGTCCTGATTGTAGACAGTCTGATCATCGACCGGATTAATGTAATCTCGTGCGAGGATTTTTGGAGGATTCGCGCGAAAATCGATCACACGAATAAGCTTTTTAAAACCAACAAGCTGTTCGGTATCGCCATCGTTATCAAAATCGATCGGCACGATTTTGTAGGGCTCTTGCCACTCATCCGCGTGGAGTGCGGGAATAGCGACGGCAGATACATTCGGGATGCGCAGTACATGGCGCGGTACGTGGAAATCTCCCTCGCCATCGATGGCTGTCACCAGCACAAATTGGGCAATGATAAGGAAGAGTACGAAAGGAAGCATCTGGCCACACCAATGGGAGCACCGGGACCGCCGGAAGGAGGATATGAATCGCTTCATGATGGAACAGTGAGATTATTGAGAATTGAGCCTACTTGGTCAAGATACTTTCACACGTTCGGGAGCAATGGTACCCTTCCATCCTCCGAAAAGCTCGCTGCGATCATGCCATTGCCAAACTTTCTCATTATCGGCGCCACGAAGGCCGGCACGACCTCAATTCACCATTACCTCGGACAGCATCCGGACATTTTTGTGTGTAAAAGAAAGGAGACAAATTTCTTTGCACAGGATTCTGCAACGTGTTTTTTGGGTGATTCCATCCGCACACAAGAGCAGTACGAACAAGAGTTCGCAGAGGTAAAGAACGAGAAAGCGATCGGCGAAACCTCTCCCGCCTATCTTGCCGTCCCCGCGGCGCCAACAAATATCCATGCACTCATCCCCCATGCCAAACTCATTGCTATTCTACGGAATCCAACGGAGCGCGCTTATTCGCACTTCCTTATGCGGAGGCGACAGGGTCGGGAATTTCGTGCTTCATTTGAACAATGCATCGACGAAGAAGACATCGATCCCGAACGCAGCTATAAGCACCGCGGTTTCTACGGGGAACAACTTGAGCGCTACTACAAAATATTTCCGAAGGAACAAATACTCGTGCTCCTCTACGAGGATTTTGTCGATAATCCAAACAATGTGCTCCGAACGATCTTTACATTCCTTGGAGTAGATCCAACATTCGAGCCGGATATTTCCGAGCGCTACAACACAAATACGGCAGCGGAGCCGCTTCCGCCGGAACGAAAGAAAAAACTCATTGCACTCTACCAAGAAGATATTAAAAAACTGGAGAAGTTGATTGGACGCGATCTGTCGTCATGGCGTGCGTAGGACAAAAACGAATCAAGAACCGCTCGTACGGAGCATACGCATGATGCGATCGAGCTTTTCTTCTTCCGAAAGACTGTCGGATGAGATAATTGTTTTGAGCGTGGCCCGGAGTGCGTGATCCGCATCCTCCTTCACATTGCTGTGTTCTTCCTCATTATCATCTTCCTCCACGCGGCGATCGAGAATCATACCGGCACCGACCGTCGCATTGTTCAAGCGATCAATGATGATGAACGCACCCGTCACTCGGTTTCGCTTATAACTGTCGAACGCTATTTCTTTCCTCAGCGAAACAGCGCATCTGCCCACATCGTTCATCTGCAAATGTTCCGCATCCTGCCGTCGCAGCGTGTTGACATCCATCGTATAGCGCACGGCATCGATCGATCCGGGGACAAGCGATGTAGCATGCTGAAAGAGATATTCATTGTCCGTTGTGAGCGGTTCTTCCCCCATCCAAACAACCATCGCTTCGAATGATGCAGAGAGTCGCGGAACGTTCTTGGGCGCAACCAGCATATCGCCGCGACTGATATCGCGTTCATCATCTAAACAGAGTGTCGCAGCCATCGGCGCAAATGCTTCTTCCACGGGTCCATCGAACGTATCGATGGAGCGAATGTGGCTGCGCTTATGCGATGGGAGGATGAGAACTTCGTCCCCCTTGCGCAGAACTCCAGAGGCCATCGTCCCTGCATAGCCGCGGTAGTGCGCATTCGGACGAACCACGTATTGCACTGGGAAACGAAAATCAATCATATTGCGATCGGAGGCAACGTGTACCGTTTCGAGCGTATGGAGAAGCGTCGCACCGCGATACCAAGGCATCGCAGAGCTTGGCACTACGACGTTATCACCTTTGAGCGCAGAGAGTGGAATAATGTGGAGATCGCGAACTTCGAGGCGGGAGGCGAACGCGGTGAAGTCCTGTTTTATTTGTTCGTAGACTTCCTCACGAAAATCCATGAGGTCCATTTTGTTCACCGCAACAATGACATGTTGGATGCCAAGGAGCGACGCAATGAATGCGTGCCGCCGAGTTTGCTCTCGCACGCCATGAGTCGCATCGACAAGAATAATCGCAAGATCCGCCGTGGAAGCACCCGTTGCCATATTGCGGGTGTACTGTTCATGGCCGGGAGTATCCGCAACGATGAACGTGCGCTTGGATGTTTGGAAGTAACGGTACGCGACATCGATCGTAATCCCCTGTTCGCGCTCCGCCTGCAGTCCGTCGAGGAGTAATGCCGGATCGAACGATCCGCCGGTCGTACCATACCGTTTCGAGTCTCGTTCCACCGCGGCAATCACATCCGCAGGGAGAACTTTTGCATCGTACAAAAGTCGTCCGATGAGCGTGCTTTTACCATCATCCACCGTGCCGCAAGTAAAGAGGCGCATGAGCTCCTTTTGCTCCTCCTGTACGAGAGAGGATTCGAGGCTGCCGCTTGGTTTCTTAAAAATATTTTTCATAGAGATTTAAAAATATCCTTCGCGCTTCTTTGCTTCCATGGAAGAAGGCTGATCGCGGTCGATGACTCTCCCCTGACGTTCGGAAAACTCCGATGCGCGAAGCTCGGCCACAATTTCCGGCACGGAGCGTGCGGTCGATTCCACTGCCCCCGTCAGCGGATAGCAGCCAAGTGTGCGGAAGCGCACCATGCGCATCTGTGGTTTCTCCCCCGGCTCGAGCGGAAGACGATCATCATCCACCATGATGAGCGCGCCGTTCCGCTCAATAATGGGACGTTCTAGGGCAAAGTAGAGCGGAACGATCGGCAGTTTTTCTTGGTGGATGTATTCCCACACATCAAGCTCGGTCCAATTGGAGAGCGGGAAGATGCGAATGCTTTCGCCCTGATTCTTGCGCGTGTTGTAGAGGTGCCACAACTCTGGTCGCTGGTTCTTAGGATCCCACCGATGGTTCCGATCCCGGAACGAAAACACTCTCTCCTTCGCGCGTGATGATTCTTCGTCTCGGCGTGCACCTCCGAATGCCGCATCGAACCCGTACTTCGTCAGTGCCTGCTTGAGTGCATCCGTCTTCATGACGTCCGTGTAGGTTTTACTGCCATGATCGAACGGATTAATTCCTTTCTTTACTCCCTCTTCGTTCGTGTAGACGAGAACATTGATTCCAAGTTCCTTGCGGACATACTCCTCGCGAAATGCGATCATGTCTTTGAATTTGAACGTGGTGTCGACATGGAGCAGCGGAAAAGGAATCGGACCCGGCGCAAATGCTTTGCGGGCAAGATGCAAAAGCACGGTGGAATCCTTGCCGAGGGAATAGAGCATCACGGGGTTTTGGCACTCTGCAACGACTTCGCGGAAAATGAAGATGCTCTCCGCTTCAAGCTCCTGAAGATGCGTCAGGGTGTAATTCGGCATGCACGGGGAATGATAGATCAAATAGAAGTAAGCCGCAGTCAATTACACAAATTTCTGCCGTTCCCAGAGCGTGTAAAACTCTCCCTTCTTCGTCAAAAGCTCTTCGAGACTCCCCTGTTCGACGCATGTTCCGGCACTGACAACTACAATATTTTTCGCATGGCGAATCGTGCTGAGGCGATGGGCAATCACGAGCGTCGTACGTCCTTCGGTTGCTTCGTCGATTGCCTCCTGAATAAGCGCCTCGGTCGTGGAATCGAGCGAGCTTGTGGCTTCGTCGAGGATGAGGATATCTGCATTTTTCAAGAGCGCTCGCGCAATCGCCACCCGCTGCTTCTCGCCGCCGGAAAGTTTCACGCCGCGGTCGCCGATGACGGTATCCAGCCCCTCGGGGAGACCCTCGATGAAAGCATTCAGTCGTGATTTTCGTATGGCGTCGGCCAGTGCGGCTGCGGAGACAGATTCGACTCCGTAGGTAATATTCGATCGAAGGCTCTCGTTGAGGAGCAAGGTCTCCTGGCTCACGAGCGCCATGTGTGTATGGAGCGATTCTGTGGAAAATGAACGAATATCTTTCCCGTCGATGAAGAGCGATCCCGCAGGCGCATCGTAAAATCGCAGGAGCAAGTTGATGATGGTCGTCTTACCGGCTCCCGTGGGACCCACAATTGCAACCATTGATCCTTTTTTGATTTCGAACGAGAGTGCATTGAGCGCCTTCTTGCCGCCGGGGAATGTAAAAGTGAGATTTTGGATCGCAATGGATTTTTGCAATCCGGCAAACTCCTGATCACCCGAAGGAACATAGTACTTGCCGTCTTCGGAGAGGATTTCGATTACTTCTTCGATCGGACCGCTCGCATCCGCAAGATACGTGCGATAGTTCGTGAGGAAACCGAACTTCGACGCTGCGCTCTGCACAAGGTAGAGGTAAACAAGGAACGCAGAAGAGTTCGTTCTCCCCTCCGTCACGATGAGGTAGAGCACGACCAAGATGAGGAGAAGGAGCGATACCATCGTCAACACTTCTTGCAGCGGCGGAATGAATTTTTGCGCCGCATCCATGCGAAATTCGAGCACCGAGCGATGATCGCTCACATCGCGAAACTTCTCATATTCCTTCTGTTCCATATTGGATGCCTTCACCAGTGGCAATGTGGTAAGTACTTCGATCGCGCGTTTGCTGAGCTCGCTCGCCTTATGCGCCAGTGCATGCGAAATGCGGCGAATGATGCCGATAAGCTTCTGGATCGAAAAATGGAGCACGGCAAACAGCGGCATCGCAATGAGTGTCAGCTTCCACGAAATGAACATCATGACAACAAAGCAACTCATCAGCGAAAAGAATGAGCTGATGAAGCGATCAGCAACAAGAATAGGTTTAAGGGCAGAACGCGCGAACTCAGAGAGGACGACGCTATGGTGTCCCACATTTGTGGAATCAAAATAGAGTTTGCCGAACGAGAGATATCGGACAAAGAGTTTCTTACGCAGATGATGCAACATGCGCGTGCTTAAAAATGACATCGACAGGAACGATCCGTACTTGAACGTATTTTTTACAACGACAGCAACGACAAGAAGCGAGAGGAGAAATGCAAGGAGCGTACGATCGCGCGAAGAAATCCATGCGGGGAGGGAATCAATGAGCGTCCCGAGGTACGGCACTTCTTTGATGAAGCTGTAATCACGCGTGAGGAATCCCTGAATAAAAGGGATGAATAGTCCCATTTGAGCGCCTTCGAATCCGGCTGCCACGATCGAAAGGAGAATCGCCGGAACGAACCACCAGAGCGAAATGCCCGTAGCCCGGAAAATCGTGAGGGTATTTCGCAGAGTCTGAAGTTGCGCGCTCTTCATGCAACGTGCATTGTACGCTTACGCCATGCACATTGTCCTCTTAAACGACGATGCTTTAGCCACCGCAAAGGGGGGTGCAAAAGGCGGTGCGGTTGTCATTGTCGATAATCTGCGCCGTAGTTTCGCCGCTGCGGGACACACGGTGACGTTCATCACCACACACAGAAGCGAATCAACGGATGATATTGTGCGGACAGAGGATGCATCCGGCGCGACGATCAGTATCGGGGTGTCGTATCCGCTCAAGCACCGGCACAGGATGTGTCTCCGCATTCCCCATGTTTCGGCGCATCTGCAGAACCTGTTGAGTGAACTCAAACCCGATGTTGTGAATGCGCACAATATCCACACATACCTCACTTACGACAGCTTGCGCGTTGCACGAAAGCACACGAATACTATTTTCCTCACGGCGCACGATACGTACCTCGTGTCATTCGATCGCGTGCGCGGCGCAGCCTACGAACGCCTCGCGCTGCAAGGGAATGGTTGGCGCATGCACTGGTGGAACCATGTTGCATCGGCGGGGAGAAAGTATTGGCCGCTTCGCAATCCCACCATTCGATCAATCCTCCGAAAGAACGCCGTGCAAGTGATAGGCATCAGCGTTGCAACGAAAAGATTTTTGGAGGTGAACGGCATACCCGTATCTGCTGTTATTCGAAACGGCATCCCTCTTCCCACAATGCCAACAGATCATGACGTTGTAGAGTTCCGCAGAACGCACGGACTCACGGGACCCACCATCCTGTTTGCAGGGCGCATTCGAGAAGACAAAGGGATCGGCGCATTGCTCGACGCGGCAACCATCGCACAGAAAGAAATCTCAAACCTTCATATTCTTGTTGCTGGGGATCGGGTCCGCATGGAGCGATTCCTGCGCGAACGCCCGGCATTCGTTCGATCGATGGTCACAACCACCGATTGGCTCTCGCAGGAGGAAATGCCTCTCTGCTATTGCTCTGCAGATATTGTTGCCGTGCCGTCGCTCTACCTCGATAACTTTCCGACGGTGAATTTGGAAGCCTCGGCATTTAAACGACCGATCATCGGCACTCCATTTGGAGGAACGCCGGAAGCCGTTCTCGATCGCGAGACGGGAATCATCGAAAATCCGAAAAATACGGAGGCGTTCGCGCAAGCGATTATGATGCTTGTGCGCGACAAGGCAGCTCAGGAACGCATGGGGCAAAAGGGACGCGAGAGGATCGCAGGGGAATTCACTCTCCAAAAACAAGGAGAGCACTATCTTTCCCTCTTCGCGGAACGAAATGGATGATAGGATATGTCCGTGCAACGCAACATCATCGAAACGCGGGACCTGATGCACTGCCTTACGCCTCTCTACGTCAAAGGCAGAACGCTCGATCTTGGCGCCGGCATGGCAAAGTACAGGAGAATTTTTGAACAGAATGTAACAGAGTACGTGACCTGCGATACCTTCGCGGCACCGCACATCGATGTTGTGGCAAATGCTCATGATTTGCCGTTCGAAGATGCATCATTCGATACGGTCATTTGCACGATGGTATTGGAGCATGTACAAAAACCATGGATCGTCGCGGGGGAAATCGAGCGTGTGCTTCCATCCGGCGGCCACTGCATCATCGCCGTGCCGTTCCTCTTTCCCGAGCATAAAGATCCGGAAGATTACTTCCGATATACGACAGCGGGCCTCGCATCGCTTTTCCCCTCGTGCAGCACGGCAGAGGTGGGAGGCTACGGCGGAATCGCCGCGACACTCGACGGATTCTTTTATGTCGGGTACTACGATTTCTACCGGAAGCATCACGGATTCTTCCGGCGCAACATCTACCGGTGCCTCAAGATGATTTGTCATGCGCTTGATCGTATTCTCCCCTCGCCTCCTTGCATCTACCGGAGCACGTACTTCGTTGGGAAAAAGCAGTAGAGATTTGTTACAGTGACGTACGTCGGGCGACAAGATTGCAGAATCCGTATCCTCCTTTGCGCGCATGGAGCTCTTGGATGAGCGCATCCCATGCAGTATCGGGGTCGGGCAGCGCACTCCTCCGGAGGTGAGCGATGGTGAACCCTGCCGCATGAAGGATTTGTGGGATCACCGAAACCGACACGCCCATGTTTTCGGAATATTTCGGCGAGCATTCGAAGAAAATGGTGGATAACTGCGGCTGACGAAGTGTGGACTTCATTCCTTCGAATGCGAGCGGTTCCGCTCCTTGTATATCCATAATAATGGCATGGGGAACAATCCCTTGTTCGGCACAGAAATGATCAAGGGTGCACACGCGCGTTCGATGTGCGGAAGAAGATTCCACATTCCCTCGCGCAAACGAAGAATCACCGGGTTCCTTGTCATCGAGCCATAAATCAAGTTCACCATCATGATCGCCCACTGCAAACGGAACGGGTTCTATAACATCGGGGAACTGCTCCGCATTCATGGCGAGGAGCGCAAACGAGCGAGGATCCGGTTCGAACGCGTACACCTTTCCTTTTTTTCCCGCACCTCGCGCAGCAAGGAGCGCATAGAGTCCGACATTCGCTCCAATATTACACACCACCATACTGGATTTGATTGATCGGAGTATCGCAAGCGAGAGATCGAGATCATACACGCCGGTTTTTACGAGACTCGATGTAATGCTATCGCTCTGCGCATGGACAATCACAGGCCCCCACCATGTCCACACTCTCAGAGCATTCGGCTGAACATGTTGCGGGGACGGATGGTGCAGTCGATAGCAAACAAAGGGGAGAGCACCGCGCAATTTTCTGCCAAGGAGCGCCGGATCGAAGAAGCGCACAAGGGTTGAGAGCGACTGCATATGACCATGGTACACTGACTTCCAATGACGAAACTCTCGATCTTCGCAGATCTCTGGATGTTCCTCCGCGTCCGGAAGAAGTGGTGGCTGTTGCCGCTATTGCTGCTCATCATCGGGCTCGGACTCATCCTCGTCTTCGCACAGGGATCACCGCTGGCACCGTTCATCTATACTGTCTTTTGATGCACCTCCCAGCTCCGCTCCGCCTCCTCTACAGCACTTGGATGAAGTTTAGCCATGTCCTTGGTATGGTCATGAGCACAATCATCCTCACGATCCTCTGGATTGTTGGCTTCGGGCTGTATGCAGTGATTTTAAAAATCGTGCATCTGCCACTTCGACGACAAGTAGAACCTGATTCCTTTTGGATCGATGTGAAGCCTGATCCAGCTGAAAATATGCGCTATCCCTTCTAAGAAATGCCAAATCCCAGTCCCAGCCCTCATCCTCAACCCGTTTACATCCTCGGCATCTCCTGCTTCTACCACGACAGCGCAGCCGCACTCGTCAGGGACGGGGAAATAATTTTTGCCGCGCAGGAAGAACGCTACACGCGGAAGAAGCATGATGAGTCATTTCCAACGAACGCCATCGAGCACGCGTTGAAATTTGCGGGCATTACGATGAACGATGTGAGCGCTGTCGGCTTCTACGAAAAACCGTTCCTCAAATTTTTCGATCGCATGTTGATGACATTTTTTAAGACGTGGCCATTTGGATATATCCAGTACCTTAAAGCCATGCAAAGTTGGATGAAGGAAAAATTGTGGATTCCACACATCCTCAGAAAAGAGCTGCGGTGGAAAGGTTTGATCTTCTATACGCAGCACCACGAATCTCATGCGGCTTCGAGTTACTTTTGTTCGGGATTCAGCAATGCTGCGATCGTGACTGTGGATGGTGTTGGCGAGTGGGCAACAACGACGATTGGTAAAGGTGAAGGGAATGAATTGAAACTGATGAAGGAAATCCACTATCCGCATTCGCTCGGACTTCTCTACTCCGCAATCACCTACTACCTCGGGTTCAAAGTGAATAGCGCAGAGTACAAAGTGATGGGACTTGCACCGTACGGGGAGCCGAAATACCTCGATATCCTCCGAGAACTCATCGATGTGAAAAAGGATGGAAGTTTTAGTTTGCGTATGAGATTTTTCTCATTCGAGCATGGGATGCGTATGACAGGGAAAAAGCTCGAAATACTCCTCGGCTCCTCGCGAAGAAAGCCTGAGACCACCCTCACCCAGTTCCACAAAGACGTAGCACGATCTCTCCAAGATCTTACGGAGGAAATCATGATGAAGATCGTACAGCATGCAAAAGAAATAACAGGAAGTGAATATTTGTGTCTTGCAGGAGGAGTGGCGTTGAACTGTGTTGCGAATGGAAAAATTCTCCGATCAGGTCTCTTTAAAGATATCTTCATTCAACCGGCAGCGGGCGATGCGGGTGGAGCGCTCGGTGTGGCATTGATGATTTGGCACAGAAAATTAAACACACGTCATGCTGAGCGAAGCGAGTCTCGGCCGTCCGCCGTGGGCGGACCGGACGAACGAGCGGAGTCGAAGCACATCGCGAAGTCTCAACAAATGTCCCAAGCATTCCTCGGCAACGAATACACAGAGAACGAAATCAAAGATGCAATTACCCTCGTAGAGACACGGCATGCCGTGTCTCTACCGTATGAACATTTGAGCGAAACAGACCTTCTACAATCTGTCGCTTCCCTGCTCGAGGGAACAAATGTGATCGGCTGGTTCCAAGGTCGCATGGAATTCGGCCCACGCTCGCTCGGCAATCGTTCCATCATCGCGGATGCAAGGAAGAAGGAAAACTGGCAGAAGGTGAATTTGAAGATTAAATTCCGTGAATCGTTTCGGCCATTTGCCCCAACCGTGCTCGAGGAGCGCGTGAGTGAATATTTTGATCTCAAAAGACCATCTCCTTACATGCTACTTGTGGCAAATACCAAGCCAGAGAAGCGCACAGAGATTCCCGCAGTGACTCATGTGGATGGATCTGCTCGAATTCAAACCATCAATCGATCGCAGAATCAGCGCTACTACGATCTTTTGAAAGTTTTTGAGGAACGCACCGGTTGTCCCGTGATCATCAATACCTCGTTCAACATTCGCGGGGAGCCAATTGTTGAATCACCAGAGGATGCCATCCGATGTTTCCTCGGCACCGATATGGATTATCTCGTGATGGGAAACTACCTCTTGAAGAAAGCGGATGTGCCAAAGAACCTTCTCCCTGATCGGGCAACGTATTTGAAGGAATTTGCGCTAGACTGATCGCCATGGTGCTTCGTGCCTTCGCAGTGAATGTCGGCCTCCTCTGCGGAACCGTGCTCCTCTTCTTTGGAGGAATCGAATCCGTTCTGCGCCTTACAGGACTCGTGATCATGCAGGATTATACTCCGCCAATCTATGAGCGAAGCGACAATCCCGATATCAGCTACCGACTGAAACCGAATATTCGTGAACGCGCATTCCGCAATACCATTGCAACGAATGGTCTCGGGTTTCGGTCGCCTGAGATTGATACGACAAAACCGCTCCTTGTCGTCCTCGGCGATTCCATCGCGTTCGGCTACGGAGTCGCAAACAATGAAACTCTCTCAGCGAATCTCCAAACACTCCTCCCTTCGTACGATATTCAGAATGCCGGAGTTCCCGGTTACAACATTCGTCAGGAAGCAGCGTTGTACAAGGAGAGCATCGCTCCTTTGGATCCCAAAGCACTCATTCTTGTATTGTATTGGAATGATTTTGATCGCTCTCTCTCGTGGCTTGATGAAAAGAATGTTTTGCGGCCAAAGGGATGGGTACCGCAGGAAAAGCAATGTGATCCGATCAAGCGAGGCCTGCTCGGCCGTATTCCCGGACGATGCTTTCTTGATCTCCATAGCGCGCTCTACCGCATCGTAAAGGGATTTGTGAATACACGTTCTGCGACTCAAGAACGCGATGCAAAACGGCGTGAGGAAGTCGCAACGAATAATTCCGAGGAAACAAACATGTTTGTGCAGGATCTCGCAGCATACGAACATGAGCTATCGCTGCTCTCTTCACGTGCGCCGCAAGAGCGCCTCTTCGTCATGTGGCCAGATGCAACGGATCTCCATAGTGACGAGCGCAAAGAACTCGCGCGTATCGCAAAGAAGAACGGATTTGCCGTTCTTGATCTCTATGATCATTTTGGGAATACCATGGAAACGCTCGATTGGGATTACATTCATCCAAGTCCCGCCGCGCTTGTGCAGGCAGCGACAATCATTCACGATGCTCTTGGATTATGAGCCGAACACGCTTCCACACACTCCTCCTCGTCTGCAGTCTCCTCTTTATTTGTATATGGGCTGCGCTGCTCCCGGGAATGTTGGCGCTTGATCCAACGATCACCTTTGGCAATGACACATCCGATTACCATGGGGCCGCTCTCCACATTGTTCGGGAGGGTTTTTACTCTATGGATGGCATTCAACCAATGATGGGAAGAGAGCCGGGATACAGCATGTTCCTCGGCACGCTCTATTTTCTCTTCGGTGAGGGCAATCGCATTGCGATTTATGGTGCACAGGCAATGCTCTACTTTGCAGCATCGCTCTTCTTCCTGCGCGAGTTCCGGAAACTCTATGGAGAGCGTACGGCATGCATCGCTCTTATGATGTTATTCCTGCTGCCTCCTGTATTCTATTTGATCTTTAAAGTCTATCGAGAAGGAATTGCGCTATCATTCTTCATGCTGTTTGGCGCTCTGCTCCTTTCGCTCACACGACAACCATCGATCCCCAAGGCAATCGGTGCCGGCACTGCGCTTGGCGCTGCAATACTCACCTATATTTCTTTTCTCTTCCTGCCGATACTATTGATTGCATCCGGGTACTTCATGAAGATCCGCATGCGGTACATGGTAATCATGATCGCCATTCCCATCATCGCCGTGAGCGGGTGGGGAATGCGCAATGCTGCATACGGAGATTTCCGCATCATGCCGATAGCGCGCGCTGCGGATGTGTGGACCATGCGTGCAACACAAGTCACGGCACTCGCGCCGCTCGATCCGTTCCATTGCATCGTCTCCCGTTATTTCACTCATCAATTCGATCGTGTACCTGCAAATCTCTGTCGACCCGAGGGACAATTTGCATACGCTTCGTGGTTCCCTGCATGCATGGATGAGCCAGAGGGAGCTCGCAGTTGTGTGCGAAAAGCACATGCAGAAATTTTCCGACATTTTCCGACATTCGTATGGCAGTCACTTTTTTGGATCCTTGAATACCACTTCCCCAACGTAAATGGATGGGGGCGGATCTACAATCTTCTCACCGCCGGAGCGGAAATACTCGTCTACATTGGTTGTGGCGCTTTCTTCCTTACCCTGCGCAAGCATTGGCAGCGCAGTTCTCTGCTGTTTCTCACCATTATTTTTTACGGCACATCTATTTTTGCACTCACGCAGTCTCTGCCTCGCTACCGCATGCCAACACTCTTCTGTTACATCGCAATCTCCGCCATCGGATATGCAGCACTCATTGAACAGAGGAACACTATTCGCTCTTCGCTCTCCAATCCTCATACGTCCGCCGCAAGCCCTCGCTGAGCGGCGTCCAAGGAAAATTTTTCAAAAGCGGATGCGTTGGAAACTCTTGGAATATATTCTGTCCCGCGGGCTTTGAGGCATCGCACGCGATCGGAAGGTCAGGATTCACAATGTCCCGGATCATCTCAGCGAGTTCTCTCACCGATACAACTTCAGGCGGGGCAATGTACTGCGTACCATTCACATGATGTTCGAGGAGATGGAAAATTGCACGAATCAGATCCTCCACAAACAAAAATGATCTCTTCTGCGTACCATCTCCCCACAGACGGAGTTCATCGGTATGGGTCTCCGCCTTGATCATGAGCGACGGGATGACATTGCTGTCCTCGGCAAAACGGTCATCGGGGCCATACACGCCTACCGGACGAAGGATGAGGAGAGGAAGACTGCGCGATACAGCAAGTTCCTGCCAGAGGATCTCTGCAGACGCTTTCCCCGCCACGTACCCATCTCCTCCCGAGAGGAGATCTGCGGTCGAGGCATGAGGAGAAATATTCGCAGTGCTGATAAAGACGATCTGCTGCATGGAGCGTTCGCCTGCGATAGCTCCGATAAGCGTTCGGCTCATGCTGACATTTTCTTCCATAAACCGCTCTGCATTTTTTCTGTGCTCATCGATATTCCGCCGTAGAGCAGCACAATGAAACACTGTGCCAATGCCCGTACAAAGGTCGGCGCAAAATTTCTGATCGTGAAGATCACCTTCTATCCACGTCACGAGCGGATGAATAAAGCGCGGGACGCTCCCGCTACGTTCACGCCTATACGATGCGCGGATGTGGCACCCCTGTTTTGTAAGAGTTCGCATGAGCCGATATCCGATCATTCCCGTACCCCCTGTAACAAGAATCGGATCTTTCATTTGCGCCGCCATCCGGGGAGAAGCGTCAAGAGAGTTTGTAAGCCGAACTTCACGGACCCTATGAACGAAAGTGAGGATCGTTCGTCGTGGTAGCTCGTCGGAATCGGAATTTCTTTAATGCGGAATCCTCTCCGAACCGCATGCGCGATAATTTGGGAATCGAATGCAAAATCATTGGAGAATCGTTCGAAGGGAACACCCTCGAGGAGTGCGCGATTATAGGCGCGATACCCTGTATGGAACTCCGAAAGTCGAAGCCCAAACACCAACGTTTGGAGGGCGCTGAGAAATTTATTCCCGAGGTATCGCCACCAGTGCATGCCCGCCTTACGCGGGTCCCCGGTCAAGAATCGAGAACCGAGCACCATATCGGCTTCGCCCGCGATGAGCGGCGCGACGATTTCAGGAGCGACTTTGGGGTCGTACTGAAAATCGGAATGGATCATCACAACGACATCCGCTCCCCGATCGAGTGCCGCCCTGTACCCTGTTTGCTGGCTTGCGCCATAACCGCGGTTCCGTTCGTGATTGATGACAATGAGTCCGGGTATCCCCTCTGCAATTTGGCGCGTGCGATCGGTACTATTGTTATTCACCAGAATTACTTCGTGGACGCAATCCATCGGAATGGCATCGAACGTCTTCTGAAGCGTTCGCTCGCTATTAAACGCCGGCATCACGGCAATCACTTTCATGCGGCAATAGTACCTCAGATTGCCCCGCCGTGTGATAGGATCTCAGTCATGAAAGTTGTCATCCTCTCCGGCGGATACGGAACGCGCCTGCAGGAAGAAACGACGGTGAAACCGAAACCGATGGTGGAAATCGGAGAATATCCGATCCTCCTGCACATCATGCGACGCTATGCATCGTTCGGTTTTAAAGAATTCATCATCGCCTGCGGATACAAAGGTGAAATCATCATGGATTATTTTTTGAACTATCACTACTTGAAGAATGGAATGACTATCGATCTTGGAAAAGGAACAATCACGACGCGTGATGAACGAAAGGAAGACTGGATCGTTCACCTCGTGGACACGGGCGTCGCCACGCAAACGGGGGGACGCCTGAAACGATTGAAGCAGTGGATCGGTAATGAAACGTTCATGATGACCTACGGTGACGGACTTGCGGATATCGATCTCCAAAAACTCCTCGAGTTCCACAAAAAGCATAAACGAGCCGCAACGGTTACCGCTGTACGGCCGACTGCGCGATTCGGATCACTGACGTTCGATGGTGACAGCGTTGTGGAATTCAGCGAAAAAAACCAAGCGAACGAGGCATGGATCAATGGCGGATATTTCGTTTTAGAGCCGTCTGCACTCGATGTGATCGAGGACGATGAAGCAATCTGGGAACGGGAGCCTCTCGAGAAGCTGAGCGCAAATGGAGATCTGCAGGCCTATAAGCACGATGGCTTCTGGCAACCAATGGACACCGTGCGCGAAAAGAAACTGCTGGAATCACTCTGGGAATCGGGTAACGCCCCTTGGAAGGTATGAGCAAGATGCAAGGCATGCGACGGGCTCTTGTCACCGGTGCAACCGGCTTGCTCGGATCGCACCTCGCGAAAGAACTTGTGAGTCGCGGAATCGAAGTCGTGGCACTCGTCAAGGAACGAGAGCCGCACAGCATTTTTGAGAGCGAACATTTGGAAGAAAAGATCGATGTGATCGATGGAAAACTCGAAGACATCGCGGCACTCGAGCACGCTATAGTCGACACCAAGGTCGACACCGTTTTTCACCTCGCGGCACAGGCGCTCGTGGAAGAAGGTGTAAAGGATCCGCTTGGCACGTTCGAAGCGAATATCCGAGGCACGTATAATCTGCTTGAAGTCTGCAGGAACACGAAGGCTGTCGAGCGCATCGTTGCGGCATCGAGCGATAAAGCGTATGGCACAAGCCCCACACTCCCGTACACCGAAGACATGCCGCTCCGTGGCGAACACCCGTACGATGTGAGCAAATCCTGCATGGATCTCCTCTGCCAGGCGTACGCCCATACCTACAATCTTCCACTCTGCGTCGTTCGCTGCGGCAATATCTATGGACCCGGCGATGTGCACTTTAGCCGCTTGATTCCGGGAATCGTGCGTCACATCGTCGAAGGGAAACAGCCGGAAATCCGAAGTGATGGAACATTCATTCGTGATTATTTGTATGTGGAGGACGTTGTGGATGGATATTTGAAAGTAGCAGAAGCTATGGATCGTTTAGATGTGCGCGGTCAGGTGTTTAACTTAGGGCCGAACAAGCCCTTCACGGTTATTGAGGTTGTCAACATGATTCTTTCGGTGATGGGGAAAAAGGATCTTGGGCTTGTGATCCAGAACCGGGTGAAAGATGAAATCCACGATCAATATTTATCTGGAGCAAAGGCAGAGAAGCTCCTTGGGTGGAAACCGAAACATTCGCTTGAGGAAGGACTCAAGAAAACGATTCCGTGGTATGAGACACTCCTCAGAGTGTAGTGCGCAATTCTTCATTATACTATTCAATTGAATAGTATAATAGAGTATTACAGCTGAATTCTGTTTGGCTTCTTTGTGAACCCTTCCTTCATCACCTTCGCTGCATACTCGCACATCTCCTGGTCGATTCCGGGATACACCCCGATCCAGAATGTTCGCTCCATAACAATATCTGAGTTTTTGAGGTCGCCGATGATCCTGCACGGGAGATCTTTGTATGCGGGCTGCTTGATCAAATTCCCCGCAAAAAGCTGGCGCGTTGCGACGCGGTTATTCTCGAGGTACTGCACAAGCTCGTGGCGTGTGATCGGTGAATTCTCGCGGAGTGTGATCGGGAATCCGAACCAACTTGGATCACTCTTCGCCTGCGCCTCCGGCAGAATCAAAAATTCTTCGAGCGGTTTGAGTAGTGTGTGGAGGGTCCTAAAGTTCTCTTTGCGTTTGGCGATGAATGAATCCAACTTTTTAAGCTGCGAGCACCCGACTGCAGCCTGCATGTCTGTGGCTTTCAGGTTGTAGCCGACATGCGAGTAGATGTACTTGTGATCGTAGCCATAGGGCAAATCACCAAGCTGCCATGCAAAGCGCTTGCAGCAGGTATTCTGCGCACCCGGCATACACCAACAATCTCTGCCCCAATCGCGGAACGATTCCACGGCGCGCTTCAACACATCATCATTGGTCACGACTGCTCCCCCTTCCCCCATCGTAATATGGTGAGCGGGGTAGAAGCTGTAGGTCGAAAGATCGCCAAAAGATCCTGTGATTTTGCCATGATAGGTTGTGCCGAGCGCATCGCAGTTATCTTCGATCACAAAGAGGTTATGTTTCTTCGCGACCGCCATCACTGCATCCAAATCGAACGGATTCCCAAGCGTGTGTGCCATCATAATAGCGCGAGTTTTTGAGGAGCAGGCGGATTCCAGTTGATCGATATTTGCAGTGTAGGTCGGGAGCGTAACATCGATGAAGACGGGAACGAGCCTGTTCTGGTAGATCGGATTCACGGTGGTTGGGAACCCTGCGGCAACAGTGATGACTTCGTCGCCGGGTTTAAGCTGACGGTCTTTGAGGAGTGGCGATGTGAGTGCAGAGAGCGCAAGAAGATTTGCGGATGACCCGGAATTCACAAGCAAACAATGTTTTGCGCCGATTCTTTCCGCAAATGATTTTTCGAATTGGAGCGCAAAGCGTCCGGTTGTAAGCCAGAAATCGAGCGAAGAATCGACGAGCATCGCTACATCGTCTCCGTCGAACACGCGGCCGCTCACGGGGACCGAGTCTTCCTTCGAATGAAACGTTTTCTTCTGCCATTTGCAATTCGCGTATTCATGAACGCGATCGAGGATTTCGGCACGAAGTTGCTTTGCTCTTTCTCGATTATCCATGGGAGAGATTGTGATACAAATATTTCGCAAGACCAAGGAGAATACGCATCATCTTGACTGTTGGATGGCAAAAAGCGATGCAATGCGCAGGGAGAAAAGGAGCCAGAGGCAATGCACCCCGTCTTTCCATCGGATATTTTTCCCCTCTGCCCGTGATCGAGGACGGTAAGAGATGCCGCGCTCAAGAATATGTATTCCCCGTAGCGTGAGCAGCACGATTGTTTCTGTATCAAAACCAAACCCTTTCTGGCGGAGGGGAAGCAATCGTAAAAGCTCGGTGCGAACAAGCTTGTAACAGGAATGCATATCCGTAAGACGCCGGTTGTAGAGAACGTTGTATACCCACGTGCAAAATACGCCACCAACGTAGTACCACCATGTATCGAATGCGCGTTCCTGTTTACGGAGGAGTCGGGAACCGACGATGGCATCGGCACACTTCTCCTTCGCCATTTGGAGAAGCAACGGAATATCCATCGGATCGTATTCAAGATCGGCATCTTGAATCAGCGTGTATTCCCCCGTCGCACGCAGAAGCCCAGCGATTACCGCCGATCCTTTCCCGCCATTCCGCTGCGTCAAAACAAGATCATGCGAGCGCACACCGGCTCGAACGAGTGCAAGCGATGTATCGGTGGAGCCATCATCCACATAGATGATTTCGGCCTCGGGCACCGCCTTTATCAGCTGCCTCATGAGTTCTGCGATTGTCCTCTCTTCGTTATGAAAAGGAATGATGATGGAGAGATGGGGAATAGACATACGTAAAGGAGTGCGCTCTACAGTTGGAGAATTCTTTCCATGCGCTTCTCCCATGTATGGAGAGGAACGAGCGATCCTGCATTGGCAACCTTCGCATGCGTTTCGGCGGCGTGGAGCAAAATGTACTGGATACGATCTGCCAAACCCTCGGCATCCCCGGGGGGAAAGAAGTAAGCCTCTGTTTCGGTGAGTATGTCGCGTACCGGAGGAAGATCGGCGGTGATAATCGGACGCATCGCTGCCATGTATTCAAACAGTTTGAGCGGAGAAGTATCCCGCAAAAAGTATGGGTGCTGAGTGGCGGGAGCGGGATAGACAAGGATATCAGCGGAGAGGATGAGCGGCGGAATATCACGAGCGGGCATGTGACCTGTAAAAAGAACATCGCGAACATCAAGTCCTTTTCGATGTGCTTCTTTTTCGTAGCGCGTTTTCCATGATTCCGGACCGCCGACGATGAGCCCTCGGAACGGAATGCCGCGCTGTTTGAGAAGAACAAACGCATCGATAAGCACATTCACCCCCTTCTCCAAGGTATTACGGGCAACGAGCGACCCCACGTATCCGATCACGGGCTGCAACTGAAACCTCTCTTCGAATGTGGCAAGGGAAGGCAGAGCGCTAAGAGAGGAAGATCGCACACCGTCGCCTTCCACGAGAATGCGCGACGAATCCACTCCCATTATAAGAAGCATTCTTCGCATGGGGGATGTGAGCGCAACAACCCGCACACAGCGATTGCAATACTGCGAAAACAATCTCACTCTGGAACGAGGAAGCGTATGGAGCTCGATGATTGTTGGAATATTTTTCAAGAGTAGCATCGGCAGCACCACATGTGATCTGCAATAGAGAAGATCTGCCTCAGCAGTGCGAAGATATGTTTTCAGTGCGCGCCGATAGGACCACATGCCGACGAGAAAGGCGAGCGCTCGGGGAACAAAGCGGGCATGAAGCGCATCGAAACATGTAAGCTTTACCCATGTAAAATTTTCCGGGAGGTTGTAATAGAGGAATGGGCTCTCGGTAATGGGTGTGCGCACGGTGGGAGTCACAAGAGTCACGACATGCCCGAGCGCGGCCATAGCGCTGCAAACTTCTGCGATTTGCTTGCCGTGCGCCTTTTCCGTAGGAAATCGCGTGTGCCCAATGTAGAGAATCCTCATGCAGATAGCCTACAATGGAAAAGGAATGAAAACGATCCTCCTCTTTGGCTACCTCCCTCGCGATCTTGCCCGTAACTGGATCTTAGATCATGGCCTTTTAGAACAGGGCTTCGGAGTCCTTGAATGCCGAACCAAGAAGAAGGGGTTTATAGGGAAGTGCATAGATCTCACACGGCAATTTTGGGGAATGCGCAGGGAATGCGATGTCATCCTCGTCACGTTTATGGGGTACTACTTCGTGCCGCTTGCATGGGTGCTTGCAACACTCACAGGAAAAAAATTGATCTTTGATTCGCTTGTATCACTCTACGAATCCGAAGTGGAGGACCGCAAGAGAATTTCCCGCTTCGATCCACGTGCTTTGGCGCTCTTTCTGTTCGAGTGGCTTTGCTACATCCTCCCCAATCTCGTATTGCTGGAATCACCGGTGTATGCGGGATTTCTGAAAAGTCGGTTCCATATTTCTAAGAAAAAATTTCTCGCTCTTCCCGTTGGCTGCAGATCGGACATCTTTCATCCCGCGAAAATAAAATCTCCGAATGCAAAATTCCGCGTGCTCTACCAAGGAAGATTTATTCCTGTCCATGGAGTGGAAACAATCATCGAAGCCGCCGCAATCATCCAAGGGAAAGGGATTCAAGATATTGAGTTCCATTTCGTCGGCAAGGGACAAACGGAACATGCGATGCGCGAGAAGGCGAAAGAGATGAAACTTACGAATGTTATCTTCCGCGGATTTCTCCCAACGCTCGAAGATGTCGCCGAGGAAACGCGCCAAGCGGATGTTGGCCTTGGCATGTTCCAGAAATCTTCCAAGTGCGATCTCTGCATGCCACACAAAGTGTACGAAGTCCTTGCAAGCAATGTGCCGCTCATTACGGCAAAAACGACATCGAGTGACGCAATATTCGGCAGAGCTAAAGTCGCCCTGTTCGTGCCGCAGGGAAATGCCAAGGCACTTGCGGACGCGATCATTCAATTGAAGGATGATAAGAATGTGAGGGAATCCATTGCATGCAAAGGATATGCATTCTTTATGGAGCACTTTCAGCCTCATATGATTATGAAGCCGCTTGCCGAATATTTAATGCAAAGCGAAAAGAGTTGAAGCACGATGTGAAAAATGATCGTATTCGATTTACTCCGCGGAGCGCACCGAGTACGCTTCCTTTTGATGTATACGGAAATCCACCGTTGCCGCATTTGCGGTAATTCGCACCTCACGACATTGCTCGATCTTGGGAGCCAAGCGCTCACGGGCGTATTTCCGAAGAAGAAAGATATGGAGGTGGAATCCATGCCGATCGTTCTCACAAAGTGCACAGGAGAAGATGTCTGCGGCTTGGTGCAGCTAAAGCACTCCGGCGCTCCAGAAGAAATGTACGGCATGAACTACGGGTACCGTTCGGGCATTAATCAATCCATGGTCAAACACCTGAAGGGAGTGCAGGAGCAGGCAATCCGCATGGGAGAGCCGAAAAATGGAGATATCATCCTCGACATCGGCAGCAATGATGCAACGTTCCTCAGTTTCTACGAACCGAATGCCTTCACGCTCATCGGCATGGATCCGACGGGAGTGAAATTCGAATCCTACTACCCACCACATATATCGCTCGTGAAGAACTTCTTTTCGGCTGAACGTTTTCAGCGAGCATCCGGCAACAGACCGGCAAAAATCATTACCTCGATTGCGATGTTCTACGATCTCGAAAGTCCGCAATCATTCGTGAACGACATAGCGGAATCGCTTGCCGATGACGGCATATGGATCTTCGAACAGAGTTATCTTCCTTCGATGCTTGCTGTGAACGCGTACGATACGATCTGTCACGAACATTTGGAATATTACGCACTCCGCCAGATTGTATGGCTGCTCGAGCGTGCCGGCATGGGAATATTGGATGTCTCGCTCAATGATGCAAATGGCGGAAGTTTTCGCGTGACCGCGGTGAAGGAATCGCATCCAAAGTTTTCCGGCCATGCGGAGAGTGCAAAAGAACTGCTGCAGCGGGAAGCGAATGAAGGCATGGAAGATCTTGCAACGTACGAAGCATTCAGTACGCAAGTGTTTACTCATCGCAAAAATCTCAACGATCTCCTGAAAAAACTTCACGGAGAGGGGAAGACGGTGTTTGGTCTCGGCGCATCGACAAAAGGGAATGTCATTCTGCAGTTCTGCAACCTGACAGTGGAGGATGTTCCCTGCATTGCAGAAGTGAACGAAGATAAATTCGGATGCTTTACGCCGGGAACCAAAATCCCGATCCTTTCCCAAAGAGAAGCGGATATAAAGCGCCCCGATTACTACCTCGTCATGCCATGGCACTTTAAAAATGGCATCGTGAAAGGGATGGCGGTCTATTTACAGAACGGCGGAAAACTCATCTTCCCACTGCCGGAGCTTTCGATTATTGATCATCACTCGAGTGTTCATCGAGAGCATGCCTCAGCCGCGTGAGGAGTATTTCGCTGCTACCAGATGGAAAGAAGAGGAAATTATTGATGTAATCGATGGACTTCATCTCCTCTTCCCGCTGTCGTACCGCGGGATCGAATGCACGGACGGGGAGGAGAGATCCCGCGCGCAAATCGAGGAAGTATCCGCAATATCCGAGCGATTCGATTCCATGAAATGTTTCAGCAATGGGAATTCCCGAGTGACGCTCCTCGATCTCGATGAGTATGATCGGATGATCGCGCTCGATTATTCTCCTGCCGCCGACAAGCACTTTCCACTCGTGTCCCTCGACATCGATTTTCATGAATGCCACAGGCAAATCCCACGAAGCGGCCATCGTATCGATCGTCGTGATCGAAACGGAAATCTTTTCATCTTCGCCACTGGAATGTTCCAAAGTTCCGCGGGTCGCATATGATTTCGCTCCGCGATGCGGGACGGAGAGCGTGGCAGTCCCCTGCATGTCCGAAAGCGCAATATTCTCCACATGGATGCGCGGGAAAAATCTGCGAAGCAGCGTGCAAGTGTGGGGATTCGGTTCAAAAGCATAGATATGCGATGCGGGAACACAGTGTTCCAGTGCGTAGCAGTACTCACCCACATGCGCGCCGATATCGAGACAGAGCCCTGTGGTGCCGCAGAGCAAGGGCTCGATGAGTTTTAGTTCCGGCTCAAACAATCTGTGATTTTTAAGCTCGTGGAGCGCCAGACGCCGTATCGCACGAAAACGGATTTCCTTTGCGAGGGCGGGGAAAAGGCGTTCCAGAGCCAGTTTGAGAAATGATTTCACAGCGGAAGTGTATCACCCTGTGATATTCTGTCCGTGATCGCACTCAAAGCTCTCATCACCGGCGTTACGGGACAGGATGGCGCCTATCTCTCCAAACTCCTCCTCGAGAAAGGGTACAAAGTGTATGGAATGGCACGGCGCCTCAGCACGCCGAATTACTGGCGCATGGAAGAACTTGGTGTCCGCAACGATGTGATGATTTGCGACGGAGATTTGATGGACGAACACTCGCTCTCGCATCTTATAAAAATCATCCAGCCACACGAAGTGTATAACCTTGCCGCGCAGTCGTTCGTCGGCACCTCGTGGCAGCAGCCTCTCCTCACGGCGGATGTGAACGCTATGGGAACGATCAGATTATTAAATGCCATCAAGCTCTACTGCCCGAGTGCAAAATTCTACCAAGCATCGACGAGCGAAATGTATGGTAACTCTTCGACCCCGCTCGGAGGAGGCGACCAGATCAATAACATGCAGGACGAAAACACCCCGCTCCATCCACGGAGCCCCTATGCCATCAGCAAACTCTTCTCGCACTGGATGACGATCAACTACCGCGAGAGCTTTAGTTTATTCGCATGCTCCGGCATCCTCTTTAACCATGAGTCCCCTCTACGAGGAATTGAGTTCGTCACTCGAAAAATTACGGACGGCGTTGCGCGCATTCACCACAAAATGGCAGATCATATCGCGCTCGGCAATTTGGAGGCGCGACGCGACTGGGGATTTGCAGGAGATTATGTGGAAGCCATGTGGCTCATGCTCCAACAGGAAAAGCCGGATGATTTTGTCATTTCCACGGGCACAAACCATTCTGTTCGAGATTTTTTGGATGCTGCATTTGCAGAGATCGGCATCACAGATTGGACTCCGTACGTCCGGCATGATCCGCAGTTCAATCGTCCTGCGGAAGTCCACGAACTTCTTGGCAAGAGCGACAAAGCAAAGAAGGTATTAGGGTGGGAACCGAAGGTAAAGCTGAAGGAACTTGTAAAAATGATGGTGGAGGCGGATCTCCGTCACGTCGCAGTGGAAAAAGCCACCAAGGCTGCGATGAAATAATGTGCCACCCATGCCACGCCCCTACCACAAGCTCGTCCCCTACGCCTTTAAGCGCTTCTCCATTGTAAGTGCAAGGAGCACGGCGCTTCCTACTCTCTTGTACTCTCTTCGGAAGCCTTGTTTTCAAGAATCCGAAAAACCGGCACTCGTCACAATGAATATTCTGCCGCCGCTCATGTCACTCTGGTGGCATTTTGCGAAGCGTGCGCTCGGCACGCGAGTCGACATCTTTATTTTTGATTGTTCTGGGAAACTCAATCCGGATGATTTTCCGGGAGCAAGAGTGCAGAAGTTCCTCAATTTCTATGCAGCGACAAAGTGCAATGAGTTCCTGTACCACATTGCAAAAAATAGGAAAATTGGATGGATGTGTGATGATGATATTTTCTTATTGAAGAGCGATGCCGTGGAACATATTGTACGAGAGTTTCGTGATCCAAAGACCGCCTCCGTGAGTTTCCGTCCGCGAACATGGTGGCACTACGATATTGCAGGGAAGAATTATCCAGTAAGTTCTAGCTACTGTACTGCGATTAATCGCGATATTTTCTGCAACCGTGAACATCTTTCTCTTGCACCCAAGGGAGGGAACACGCACCCGACAACGGGAGATCGCCCGCCGAAGAGCTACGACACATTCGATAAAGCAAACGAAATTCTGCTTACAAAAGGGTACCTCTGCACGGTTCTACCGGAAAATATTCAAAACGAATGCATCACCGGATTCCACGGAGTCAGTAACGGGGTGATGCTCCTCAATTATTTTAAAAATCCGGAACAGATGCTTGATTTTCTCCTCTCGCCGCCGAAAAAACAGTGGGAAGGATCTGTACTCTACAACGTCTTCGGCGCACTCCTTGCAATCGATGTCGTACAGGATTTAGCGGAAAAAATTACAGGCAAACGTTCTCCCCTACCATCGCTTCCCGCAAAAGC
>Ga0209542_10000432_pt1 | contig 101189 bp, 114 predicted proteins | sample RifCSPhighO2_01_FD_184028 | JGI IMG/M metagenome (GOLD analysis project Ga0209542, IMG submission 184028) | Soil microbial communities from Rifle, Colorado - Rifle CSP2_plank highO2_0.1 (SPAdes) (version 2) | ecosystem: Environmental > Terrestrial > Deep subsurface > Rock core/Sediment ...
TATTTCAAACTATTTGGAGGCTTATGAAATAACAAAAAACAAAAATTACAAAGAAATAGCATCAAAGTGTTTTAATTATTTAAAAAATAATTTAATTAACATTGAGGGTGGCTTTTATGGCAGCCAGGATGCTGATGAAGAATACTATAAAGCAGATTTTGAGGAAAGAAAAAAGCTGAAAAAGCCGTTTATTGACAAAAATATTTACACTGACTTTAATTCAATGATGCTCGGCACTTTTTTTGAAGCCTATAATGTTTTAAAGGATAATTTTTACAAGGAATTTGCATTAAAAACCATAAATTTTCTAATTAAAAATTCTTATGGGGAAAATTTTGGGATGTTCCATTACTTTGACGGAAAAAACAAGTTCTTGCCGGGGATTTTAGCAGATAATGTTTATTTTATCAAAGCCCTGCTGGAAGCTTTTGAAGCCGCAAAAGACAATTACTACCTTGAATTTGCTGAAAAGCTGAATGATTTTGCAATAAAAAACTTTTTTGATGAGAAGGACAGTGCATTTTTTGACAAGACTGAAGCAGAAGATGACATTGGCTTTTTAAGATTCAGGGACAAGCCTATTATTGAGAATTCCATAGCAGCAGAGAATTTATTCAGATTGTCAAAAATCAAAAACAACGATGAATTCAAGAAAATGGCAGAAAGCATCTTATTGGCTTTTTCCGAAGAATACAAAAATTACAATATTCATGCGGCTGTTTATGGATTGGTGGTTGAAAAGGTATTAAGATAGTTAGTTACCTATTTTCAAATTCTCCCTGAACAATAGGCTCTAAAGAAGGATCTTCCGGAAGAGGTTCTGACACTTTCTCTTTTAAACCACCAATAATGGTATTGATGTACTCATCAGCCCCTCTAAATAATACAGAATCAAATTCTCCACTGCCCTTATTCTTAGCATAAATAGTCGTTAAGCCCTTTTTAAAATAATCCAGTCCAATAGCTGCCAAATAATTATCAGGTGCAAAGAATTGGCGAAAGTGAAATGTAATGCCTCCTTTCACATCTGCCTATCCTTCATGCCCATCATAAGAAGGCAGAAGTTGATCTGGATTAGTGGATACAGACAGTACAGCATACCGAGAATCTATAGCTGGTCCTCTTTGTCTGACAAAAACAAAAAATGTTTCATTAAGCGGTTGCTCTGCCATAGTAAAATGCTTAACAATATTCTCTGGAAAAGGTTATATATAAACCTTGCGGATTTTAATTTTTTTATATAATTTATAAAAAATGGTTAGTGCTTTTTTGTTTTCATTTTTTACCGGTATTTTTATAATATTTTGCCCATTTTTCAATTCTGCCAGAAGGATTTACCGCAAACATTACAGCCTCCCTTATGCCTTTTGCTATGTAAACATTAGGGTACATAGCTCTCCATATTCCGGGTATAGAAGATTCCCTTCTAAATTCATTTACAATACGTTGGGAATTACGAACGTAGCTATTAAGAATGCCTTCAATTTTCTCAACTAGAGTGTTATATTCCATTTTGTCATCAACATATAGGAAAAGACATTAATTTTCGTATGATTGCTTAAGATACTTAATATCTTTTCCTAATAAGCAAATGACTTTTGAGAATCTTTAAACTTACGATTATTAAAGTCATTTGCTATAGCTGGTTTTTAATTCGGCTTTTAATATTTTGTGACCAAAACCTTTAAATACTGATATATTATAAAGTATATAAAATAATAAAAAATATTGTAAAAAATATAAAATATATATCATAATATAATGAAAAAGCCAATAAGCGCCACAATTGACGAAGAGCTCATTAAATGGATTGAAAAGGAGATTAAAGGCAAAAAAAGCTACAGGAACAAGTCCCATTTGATTGAAATTGCACTGGATAATCTGAAAAAAGAGGTTGATAAATAATGGCTTTGTTTGGAGAGAGCAAGAAGCCCTTCAGCTATGACATAGTAAGGGAAGGCGAAGAGACGATATTGATGATAGACTTGGAAGAATACCAAAAAGTCCCTTCTCTGGAAGATGACCCTGTTGTGATGGCAAAAACATGCGACCTGATAATAGAGTCGGGAAAAATAACAAAGATCGTTTTCCTGCAGAAAAGGAACTATGAGTATGACTACGGCCAAACTCTTCTTATACAGGAAATCGCGAATTTATACAAGCAGCTGACAAAAAGAAAGGATTTTTTCAGCTATACTGCGCTTCTTTCAGATATAACCTGCGGGAAATGGGCCAATACATGGTATGCCTCGATACAAAACACCATCTCAAATTTGCTAAGGGCTGATCCGATAGGGGCTTATGTTGAATTGGTAAGGCTGAGCAGGGAAGAAAGGATAAGCTCGGAAAAATCCCCTGACCAGCAGTATATAAAATGCACCCAGAAATATACGGCGCTGATTGACTACCTGATAGGCCTGCTGGAAAAAACAAGGCTTATAGCGATTGCAAAGCCATACATTGCCGGCTATAAAATAGGTGACAGGTCAGTTTACAGTAAAATCTTCGCAGCTACGATAAGGCCTGACTTTATGTTTACAAGGCTGATGGCAACTTTTCCGCACGATGCAGAAGAGATTGATACATACACTGTAGGCGACACGGAAGTGACTATTTTTGAGCTGCCGGACAGCGTGCATTACCTTTATCACATGGTGCCTCCTGAATTCAAGCTTTCAGAGGAAAAATATGAAATTCTGGACACTGCAAGAAAGATAATGGCAGAGCACAAGCCATCGAAAGACGAATTTGTGAATCCTGAAAGGATGAGGCAGGTTTTCTCCAATGTAGGCCAAGACTTGATTGAAGAGCTAAGCAGCTACAGGAATTTAAAGCTCAAGGCAGAGGAAATCGAGCAGCTGACCGAAATTCTGGTGAGATACACAGTCGGTTTCGGGCTTATAGAGCTTTTGCTTAAGGATGAAAAAGTGCAGGATATAACAATAAACTCGCCTATGGGCGAGGTTCCTATGTTTATTGTGCACCAGGATTATGCTGACTGCAGGACAAATATCGTGCCGACAATACCAGAGGCGGAAAGCTGGGCTTCAAAATTAAGATTGATTTCCGGCAGGCCTCTGGACGAAGCCAACCCGATTTTGGACACAGAGCTGGAAATTCCGGAAGCGAGGGCAAGAGTTGCTGTTGTTGGTCCGCCATTAAACCCTTTTGGGCTGGCTTATGCATTCAGAAGGCACCGCGATAAGCCGTGGACACTTCCTCTGTTTATAAAAAACAGGATGATAAACCCGCTGTCGGCAGGAATCCTGAGCTTTTTGATAGACGGCGCGAGAACAATACTTGTCGCTGGAACAAGGTCAGCAGGAAAAACCTCTTTGCTTGGGGCATTGCTTGTTGAATTAATGAGAAAATACCGCGTTATAACGATTGAGGATACACTAGAACTGCCAACATCATCATTAAGAAAATTAGGCTATAATATACAGGCGATGAAAGTTGCAGCTGCTTTGTCTAAAGGTGGCTCTGAAGTTCCCGCTGATGAGGGCATAAGGACTACACTAAGAATGGGAGACTCTGCTTTAATTGTCGGTGAAATAAGAAGCAAAGAAGCTCTTGCCCTATATGAGGCAATGAGGATAGGAGCTTTGGCTAATGTCGTGGCAGGAACAATTCATGGAGATTCCCCATATGGCGTTTTTGACAGGGTTGTCAATGATTTGCAGGTTCCAAGGACAAGCTTCAAGGCAACAGACATTATTGTTGTTGCAAATCCTATAAGAAGCGCAGACGGGCTGCATCGCTGGCGCAGAGTCACTCAATTAACTGAAGTAAGGAAGCACTGGGAGCAGGATCCATTGCTTGAAAACGGCTTTTCCGACCTGATGAAATACGACTCAAGAACAGACCAGTTAGAGCCCAGCGATGACCTGATTAATGGCGAGAGCGAAATCCTAAAAGGTGTTGCGGGAAATGTAAAGGAATGGGCAGGCAACTGGGATGCTGTCTGGGATAATATCCTGCTAAGGACAAAAATCAAGGAAACGCTTGTGCAATTTTCCGATAAGGCGAAAATGCCGAATTTGCTCGAAGCCGATTTTGTAATAAACTCAAACGACCAGTACCACAAAATTGCTGATAAAATCAAGGAAGAAGTTGGCGCTCTGGACTCAAAAAGGATACTTGCGGAATGGAACCAGTGGCTGCAAAGGACAGCCAAGAAAATGAATATTTAAGGATTGCTAATAAAAATTTTTGAAAAGAGGTGATAAAAACATTGGAATTTCTTCAATTCTGAATTAAAATGCCATCCGAGATAGACAGGGAGAGATTAAGGAATCTTGTTGAGGTTTACAAGAGGAACATAGAGCGCGAGCTAGGCGCAAAGCTGCAGCAGCCCAAGCAGATTTCTTCAACAGAGTACCAGGAATTCAAGAAGCAATACATGCCCCGGCATTTGAGCCTGTACGAAAAATTATGCAGCCTAAGCGAGAAATTCATAAAGGTAAAGCCAAATGAAAAAAATGCGCAATCAATGCAGGAAAATATCAGCATTGCGCACTTAAATGCAACGCCCGCAGGAGTGCTCTCCTTTTCCTACTTTGCGCCGATATTCATAATACTTTTCGGCTCATTGCTCTCATTTGCCCTGCTGCAGTCGACATTTTTCATAATGTTTTTCTTCATTGTCGGCCTGTCTTTGATGAGGCCGCTGGCAAAATTTCCTGAATATGCCGCCAACAGCTGGCGCCTGAAAGCCTCAAACCAGATGGTTTTGTGCACTTTCTATGTCGTGACTTACATGAGGCACACCTCTAATCTTGAGAATGCAATAGAATTCGCGTCAGAGCACCTGGCGCCCCCCTTAAGCCTCGACCTTAAAAAAGTCTTATGGGATGTTGAGTCTGAGAAGTATGCATCAATAAAGGAAAGCATGGACATGTACCTTGAAACATGGAAAAAATGGAATCTGGAGTTTATAGAGTCTTTCCATTTGGTTGAGGCATCATTGTACGAGACTTCTGAAAGCCGCAGGCTTAACTCCCTTGACAAGGCCCTTGATGTTATTCTGGACGAAACTTATGAAAAAATGCTGCACTACGCCCATAATCTGCAAAGCCCGATAACAATGCTGCACATGCTTGGGATAATCCTGCCTATTCTGGGCTTGGTCATTCTGCCGTTGGTCGTGGCATTTATGGAAAATGCGAAATGGTACCATATCGCAACAATCTACAATGTAACATTGCCGATTGCAGTTTATTTCCTGGGCAAAAACATACTCAGCAGAAGGCCTACTGGTTACGGGGAAAATGACATTTCAGAGGAAAATCCTGAATTAAAAAGGTACAAGAATATAATAATAAAGGTAGGAAATGCTGAATTAAGCCTCAGCCCCCTCGTAGTAAGCGTGCTGCTGGGCATTTTTCTGCTGATTTTAGGCTTAAGCCCATTGATATTGCATGCAGTAAACTCCCCCGATATCGGATTTGGCGAGGAGGACTTAACCAGCAGCTGCGGAAAAAAGTTTTGCCTGCTAAGCTACAGGGAAAATGAAACTACCGGGCAGGAAACAGGGCCTTATGGATTGGGGGCTGCGCTACTGAGCTTATCTGTTACTTTGGCATTAGGCCTCTCAATAGGCATATTTTACAAGCTGAGGTCAAAGAATATAATCAAGATAAGGGAAAGGTCAAAGCAGCTTGAGCTTGAATTTGCAAATGCCATGTTCCAGCTGGGCAACAGGCTTGGCGACGGGCTTCCGGCTGAAATTGCATTCGGCAAAGTCGCTTCAGTCATGGAAGGGACTGTCTCAGGAAGCTTTTTCGAGCTTGTAAGCACAAACATAAGAAAGCTTGGCATGTCCGTGCAAACCGCTATTTTTGACCCGCTGCATGGCGCTTTGGTAAAGTTCCCATCCAACCTGATTGAAAGCTCAATGAAGGTCTTAACGCAGTCATTGAAAAAAGGTCCCTTGATAGCAGCCCAGGCGCTGACAAATGTTTCAAGGTACATCAAAGAGATACATAAGGTTAATGAGCGCCTCAAAGACCTGATGGCTGATATAATCTCTTCCATGGTTTCTCAAATCAAGTTTTTGACGCCTGCAATAGCAGGAATCGTGATAGGCATAACATCTATGGTCGGGACAATTCTGGGAAAGCTTGGGCAGCAGCTCGGGCAGCTTACATCAGAAGGCACCGAAGGGGCGAATATAGGCTTAGTCGGGCTTTTCGGAGAAGGCATCCCCACATATCATTTCCAGATAATTGTCGGCATCTATGTTGTCCAGATTACGTATATACTGACAGTTTTGGCAAACGGCATTGAAAACGGCTCTGACACGCTGATGGAAAAATACCAATTAGGCCAGAATCTGACAAAAAGCACGATTCTTTACTGCATTATATCGCTGATTGTAATGATACTATTCAATGTACTTGCCTCTACAATCCTGACTACCACGCTGAATGCCTAAATAGGCCCTATAACCAGCCCTTTGCTCCTTAAAATCTCACTTATAATCTCGAATTTCACCACCTCTCCTGCTATATAGGATTATTCCTATATAAATATTTTTATGTTAAAATTATTCTTTTAGGAATATCAAACCCTCCCAAAGAAAATCAAAGAGCCAGCCTTTGGAATTTACAACAAATTATTTATAGTACTTCCTCAACATCTGCCGCATGAGCTTTTTATCAATACTGAGTTCTATAGGTCTGTACCTGTGGGCTTTGCTGAAGCTTTGGCTCCATGCCATTTTTGTTGCCCCTTTTGAAAATCTAAACATGCTGTGGGTTTTGGTGCCAATCTACCTCGGCTGGCTTTTTACAGAAGTTTTTCAGGAGAAAAAAGGCACATCGATAGGGAATGCGATTTCCAACGGCGTAATTGCACTGTGGGTGGGCATTGACTGGACCAGAACGACAACTAACGCCCTCATTGAAGGAACAAAAATGACATGGAAGCAAATCGCGGGGAAGTTTTTGGTGGCCGTCTTTGTGCTGCTGTATGGAATCTTCATAATTTACAAAGGCGCGAAAGGGAAAGCGCTGACAAAGTATATTGGCAGGATCCGCATTGTCACTTATATTGTTATTGTGTTCACTCCTATATTTTACAATGTGGTTGAATTAACATGGCAATTCGTCTTTTCTGTTGTGCTGTTCTTCCCTCTGGGATATTTTGTCATTGAGATGATAGACAGGATAATACCTGATCCGGAATCGTTAAAAGAAGGGCCAAATGCGTTTTAGGCTGCTGCAAGAAGTTTAAAGGCAAATGGGACCGGTGGAATTTGAATCCACGACACCTACGTTTCAAAAGCAGTTCTTCAGCGTAGTGCTCTCCCAGACTGAGCTACGGTCCCAATAAAGAAAATGAATTTATTTTTGGTTTAAATATGTTATGTTTTTAAGAATTAATCTTCAATCTGCTCCTCATCAAAAACAGGCTCCTCGCTTAATTCTCCCTCTTCCTCGTGGTACGCCTCCTTTTCAGCCTTTTTTGTCTTTTTCTCCGCTTCCCTGTAAAGCCTTTTGTCCTCCTCCTCATCTGGGGGCATTGTCATTTCCTCTTTTGCTATTTTGCTTTCTCCCATTACTTCTATCTTTCCAAACTTCCCTGTTGTCAATTGAGGCTCGCCCTGCCATTCGGAAACATAGCCGTTGGTTATGTGCACCTTATCTCCCGGCTTTATCCTGTCAATGTCCTCGTTCCACAAAGTAAGCTTTATATCCCCTGTATCGTCCTTGGCTACAGCTGTCGCAACCCTTCCACGCTTTCCGAATTTTTCAAATTCCCTTGTATCACCAACGTCAACAATGTCAACCGTAACATCGACATTGCCCTGCCTTATTTTCAAGTCCTTGATTGCCATAGGGTATAGTTTTCTAATTAGGTTTATAAAGATTATGCTGAAAAACGGTTTATTTAATCGATTTGCCTGCTTTTCCGAATTCAATTTCAGAATTGGTTAATTTGCTCATTGTTTTCTTTAAATCGTCAATCTTAACCCTTATCTGCTCTGTTGTATCCCTGTCCCTTATAGTGACATCCTTATTCTTCAAAGTGTCAAAGTCAATTGTAACACAGTAAGGAATTCCAATTTCATCCGCCCTTGCATACCTTCTTCCAATGCTTCCGCTCCTGTCAAAAGTGCAGGCAAATTCCTTTTTCAGTGAATCATAAACTTTCCTGGCTTCTTCATCTAACTTATTAACCAATGAAAAAATCCCAACTTTAACCGGAGCCAGTTTAGGATGCAATCTCAAAACAACATTTCCCCTTTCCTTATCATAGCTATAGGCATCAAACATAAAGACTAAGAAAGCCCTGTCAACTCCCTGCGAAGGCTCGCAGATGACATGCGGCAGAATCTTCTTCTTGCTTTCCTCATCAAAAATGCTTAAGTCTGTTTTTGAATGCTGCATATGCTGCTTTAAGTCAAAATCAGTCCTGTTGGAAAGCCCTTGCAGCTCCTTCCATCCAAATGGGAACTCATATTCCAAATCCCAAGTGTCCAAAGCGTAATGCGAAAGCTCATCCTTGACATGCTGCCTTATCCTGAAATTTTCTGCATTGGCGCCTAGCTCAACAAACCACTTGTGCGCCATAGCAAGCCAGTAAGCATGCCATTTTGTTTTTATTATCTTTTTATTTAGGCATTCTTTTATTTTCATCTTCTGCATTTTTTTGCTGTTTTTTTGCATATCAGCAGATAAGACATTTAATTCATAATCCAAAACTTCATTAATGAATATGCATTCATCCTGCTTTTCAGGGTGCACAAAATACTCAATCTCCATCTGCTCAAATTCCCTCATCCTGAAAAGGAAATCCCTTGGGGATATTTCATTCCTGAACGCCTTTCCAATCTGCGCAATTCCAAAAGGCAGCTTGAGCCTTGCATTTTCTTGCACTAACTTAAAATTCGCAAATATTACCTGGGCTGTCTCAGGCCTTAAATAAGCGGCAGAGCTGCTTGTCTGCACAGGCCCCACATTTGTCGCAAACATCAAATTGAATTTTTTTGGCTCTCCTAAATCAGAGCCGCATTTCTGGCATTTTATTTTATTTTCTTTTATTTCAGCATGCATTCCCCCTATTGTCATGCCTGCTGTGGGAATCCTGAGCTTGTCTTCTATAAGCTGGTCTGCCCTGAATCTCGAGCCGCATTTCCTGCATTCAACCATGACATCAGCAAAGCCATCAAGATGTCCTGATGCTTTCCATACGCTTGGGTGGGTTATAATGCTCCCGTCAATGCCGACAATATCCTCCCTCTGCTGCACAAAGGCTTTCCACCACCGGGCTTTGATATTGTTTTTCAACTCGACTCCCAGGTGCCCGTAATCAAAAAAGCCAGAAAATCCGCCGTAGATTTCGCTGCTGGGGTAAACAAAGCCTTTCTTTTTACAGAAAACTGCCATTTCTTCTATCGAGAGTGCCATAATGAGAAAAAGTTTTTTATGGTTATATAAATTTTGTTGTTTGTTTTAATGTAATTTAAAAACCACCAAAAAGCTATTTTTTGAGCCACTCAATCTCCTCTTCGCCCAAGTCCATCTCCCGGATGAAATTTTCCCTGAACTCCTTATTCTTTTTAAATGCAACCTGCATGTAGGGCAGGGTATTTTGCAGAGCCTTTTTTTTTGAAGTATGCGTCTTTTCAGCTATTTTTTCCGCTATTGCCATTTTCTTCATTGACTTCTGCTTTGCCCACCACAGCTTCAATAATTTGCCGGTCGGCTTGTACTGGACATGATGCTCGTATTTCTTTTCCTTTGACAGGGCAATTCCTGCCGTTATCAGCTCATTTATATAAACCAAAAAGCGGTAATGCTGCCACCTCCTTATGCGCCTGCTGAAAACATCCGCCTTGCTCAGCTTGTCATAGGCATTTGCAAGGTCCTCTGCTTTGGTGTATTCCCTTGGCAGATTCTCGTCTATCCACAACAGCTGCTCATCGAGATTTTCCTCGACATTTTCAAATGCGCTTAAAGCAATTTTAGGGTCGGTTGTCCTGAAGATTTTTATTAATGCATTGATGATGCTGTCAACCTTGTTTCTCTCGTGCAGCTCCTCAAGGCTTTCTTTTGTCAGCTCGTTTTTTTCAATAGTTAATGTTTGAAGATCGTTTATTGCAGCCCTTGCATCCCCGGCGCTTCTTCTTGCCAGCCCTTTTAGAACTTCCTCTTCGTGCTTTATTTTCTCCTCATCACATATCTTTTTAAGGATTCTAAAAATTGAGTTTGCATCAAGAGGCTGGAATTCGACCATATTTGATTTTCTTCTCAATGCTGCGAATTTATGGTCCCAGGGGTTCATTGCAGTCAGGATTATAGGAAAAGCACTTTTTTCAACCAGCTTTATTATTGCCTGTATGCCTCCCCTGTCCTGCGTTCCTGACAAGCCATCTACTTCATCAACGAGGATTATCTTGCTTTTAAAGAACAGGCTTTGCTGCCCTGCAGCCATTCCTGCCCTAGAATCTATCTGCTCAGCATTCCTGAAATCAGAAGCGTTAACCTCCAGTATTTCCAGGCCCAGCTCATTCGCTATTGCATAAACGCTGCCCGTTTTTCCTGTTCCGGAAGGGCCGTAGAGCAAGGCTGCCTTGTTTTTTTTCCTCTTAAAGTTAATTACAAAATCCTTCAACTCCTTCAGGGCTGCGTCCTGGCCTATTATATCAGAGCTTTTTTCAGGAATATACTTCTTGGTGTAAGGGTGCATAAACCGGGGATTATCAGTGATTTTATTAAATTTTCCTTAAAATTTATAAATAGCTGAGAAAAACAAAAGGCTATGGAATTGCCAAAGCATTATGATGCAAAGGAATCTGAGCAGAAATGGCAGAAGTTCTGGGAAGAGCAGGGAATCTATAAGTTTGACCCTGAAAGCAAGGCTGAAATTTATTCTATAGACACTCCGCCGCCTACTGTTTCCGGCAAGATGCACCTCGGGCATTCTTTTTCCTATTCACAGCAGGACTTCATTGCAAGGTTTCATAGGATGCTTGGAAAAAATGTGTTTTATCCGTTTGGAGTGGATGATAACGGGTTAGCCACTGAAAGAATGATTGAAAAAATGAAGAATGTTAAAGGGCAATTTATGCTCAGACAGGAGTTTGTAAAGCTATGTTATCAGACTGTGGAAGAAATAAGGCACGACTTCGTTCAGGATTGGAAGGGAATTGGAGTAAGCGCAGACTTTGATATTTTCTATTCAACAATCAACAAGCATTCCCAAAAAATTTCCCAGCGCTCTTTTATTGAATTATACAAAATGAAAAGGATTTACAAAAAAAGAGCCCCTTTTGTGTGGTGCCCTGAATGCCAGACTGCAATTGCGCAGGTGGAGATGAAAGACAGCGAAAGGGAAAGCAAACTTGTTTACATGAAGTTTGACACAAGCTTAAAGGAGCAAATAACAATCGCAACGACTCGCCCGGAATTATTGCCAGCCTGTGTTGCAATTCATATTCATCCTGATCACAAAAAGCACAATCATCTCATTGGCGCAAAGGCAAAAATACCTTTTTCAAGCAGGGAAGTTACAATCACAGCAAACAAGGATGTTGACATGGAATTCGGCTCAGGCATTGTTTACCACTGCACCTTCGGCGACATGGATGATGTCAAGTGGATGGAGGAATTCAGGATAGAGCCGATTGAAATCATGAACAAAGACGGCACTTTGAATGAAAAGGCAGGGCAATTCAAGGGGCTGCACGTGAAGAAGGCAAGGGACGCTGTAATAAAGGCGCTGGAAGAGGAAAACAGAATTGCAAAAATCGAGCCGATAAAGCACGTTGTCAATGTCCATGAAAGGTGCGAAACAGATATTGAAATCCTGACAACAGACCAGTGGTTCATAAAGTACCTTGACCTGAAAGATGAGTTCATAGAATACGGGAGAAAAATAAAATGGTATCCTGAGCATATGCGCGCAAGGTATGAAAACTGGATCAAGGGTTTGAAATGGGACTGGAACATCTCAAGGCAGAGGCATTTTGGAATCCCGATTCCCGTATGGTACTGCAAAAAATGCAATGAAGTTGTTGTTGCGGATGAAAAGCAGCTGCCAATTGATCCATTGGTTGACAAGCCGTTAAAAAAATGCAAATGCGGCTCGAATGAATTTGTTGGGGAAAAAGATGTTCTTGACACATGGGCAACCTCTTCTTTGACTCCGGACATTGCAGTTGAATTGTTTGAAGATAAAAAAATATACAAAAGACTGCTTCCAATGAGCCTAAGGCCTCAGGCGCATGACATCATAACATTCTGGCTGTTTAACACAGTTGTGAAAAGCTATTTTCATCACAAAGAAATTCCATGGCGCAATGCAATGATTTCAGGATGGGCTTTAGACCCACACGGCAAAAAGATGAGCAAGAGCAAGGGAAATGTGATTGACCCAAGGGAGATGATTGCAAGGTACTCTGCTGACTCATTAAGGTTTTGGGCAGCAGGCTCAAGGCTTGGAGATGATTTGCCGTTCCAGGAAAAAGACTTGGTTACGGGGCAGAAGTTCGCAACAAAGATATGGAATGCCTCAAAATTTGCATTCATGCACCTTGACGATTACAAAGGGCAAAAGCCTGCAAAACTGGAGCCGATGGACAGGTGGATTTTGTCAAAGCTCAGCAAAGTTGTGAAGACTGCCACAGAGAATATCCTGAACTATGAATATTCCCACACAAAACTTGAGACAGAAACATTCTTCTGGCACATCTTTTGCGACAACTATCTTGAGATAGCCAAGGACAGGCTTTACAATGCCGACAAAAGGGGAAAAGAAGCAAGATTGTCCGCGCAATATGGGTTATACCATACCCTATTAACAATAATAAATCTCATGGCGCCTATAATGCCGCACATAACAGAAGAATTGTACCAGTTATATTTCAGGAAATCTGAGAAAAGCAAAAGCGTCCATATCTCAAAATGGCCCTCTTTCAGCATGATTGACGAAGATGCGGAAAAAATCGGCGATTTTTTCATTTCAATCTTGCAGGATGTAAGGAAGGCAAAAGCAGAGAAAAATTTATCAATGAAAAAGCCCGTCAGAAAAATTATAGCAAAGGGCAAAATAGCCAAGGAGGAATTCCTGCAGATAAAAGATGATTTGGCTGCAGTAACAAATGCAGAGGAAATTGTTTTTGAAAAGCTGCTGAAAGAGTCCAAGATGGATTATGAGACGGTTATTGAGATTTAGATTCTTATTTTAAAGAATTTGGTATAATGTTGTATAAAATTAATTAAAAAAATAAGTAATTATTTCTCAGAAAATAATGAAGGCGTGAATGTAGGAGGCTCTCTTCCTTTTTCATCCCAATATCTATGGTGATGTCTCGCCCACTTAATTACTTCCTGGCCCAAAGTCAATTTAACTTGAGAAGGGTCGTATTTAAACACTAATAAGCCTCTGTGATCAGCACCGTCCTCTAGGACTGTCTCTCTTTTCCAGCCATTCCTTCCGCATAAAAATTGGTTCATGTAGACAATATCATCTGAATCGAATGGGACTATAGTTGCGTGAATGCCTTCGGTCTCTACACTTGCTACTTGCCGATTTATTGTTTCCTGACCTCTGCCAACATAATGCCTTGCAGAACCGTTCATGGCCTCTTGTAATACTCTGCTTTCTAAAGGATTTTCTTGAGCCTGCTTCAATCTAGCTTGAATTAATTCAACACTCCCTCCTGTAAGCCCTAAATAACCGCTTAAATGAAACATTCTCTCAAACCTTATTTTTATATAATTTATATAAATTTTAGGAAATAGGATAGTTAATGCTTTTATAAAACTTACGCTTTTTTCCACCTAACTCCTTCCTTAGTGTCCTCAAGAACAATGCCTTTTTTCCTTAACTCCTGCCTTATTTTATCGGCTTTGCCAAAATCCTTTTCTTTTCTTGCCTTTTCCCTTTCATCAATCAGCTTTTTTATTTCTGGGCTTAATTCAGTCTCTTCCAAGGTTAAAACATTGAAGAGTTTATCAAATTCCAGCATTAATTCATAGCTCTTCTTGCCAGCCCCTTTTTTGTTTGCCTCCCTTATAAAATCAAAAATAACAGCCAATGCCTTTACAGTGTCAAAATCGTCATCCATGCATTTTATGAATTCTTTTTTTGCCTTTTCAATCAGTTTTAAGTCATCCTTTTCTTCGCTATTTTTTGATTTTAAAATAAAATCATTGAGCCTTTGCAGGCTGTTTTTTGCCTGCTCCAATAATTCCTCGGAAAAATCAATCGGGCTTCTGTAATGCGCTGAAATGTAAAAAAGCCTCAGCGCTTTTGCATCGTATTTTTTCAGGGCATCCCTTATTGTGATAAAGTTGCCCAAAGACTTTGCCATCTTCTGGCCTTTTACATTTAGGAAGCCTGTATGCAGCCAGTACTTTACAAACGGCTTTTTTCCCGATGCTGCCTCCATCTGCGCAATCTCCGCCTCATGGTGGGGGAAAATTAAGTCGCGAGCGCCGCCATGCACATCATACTGCTTTCCGAAATATTTTTCGCTTATTGCAGTATCCTCAATATGCCATCCGGGCCTGCCATTATTAAACCAAGGGTCTTTCCAGCTTGGCTCGTCTTTTTTTGATTTTTTCCAAAGGCAAAAGTCTCCTTTATTCCTTTTATTCACGCTTTCATCAATCCTTGTTACAGCATCTTCAGCCTCTTCTGTCTTTCTTCCTGAGAGCTTCCCATACTCAGGGAATTTGCTTAAGTCGAAATAAATCCCGTCATTTTCTATGATGTATGCAAAGCCCCTATCCATTAATGTTTTGACCTGCTTTATTATTTCCTTTATATGCTCTGTTGCCCTTGCAAACTTGTTTACAGAATTAATGCTCAACGCTTCCATATCCTTAAGATATTCTTTTTCATAATTTCTTACCAGTTCCATTGGTTTTTGATTTTTCTCTTTTGCCCTTTGTATTATCTTGTCATCTATATCAGTAACATTCTGCAGGTAGAAAACATCATAGCCGCTGTATCTCAGATACTTAACAATAACATCGAACTGCACATAGGTTTTTGCATGCCCTATATGCGCAAAATCGTATGGTGTAATTCCACAACAAAAAAAGTTGACATTTTTATCTTTACGTGGTTTAAATATTTCTTTTTTCCTTGTCAGGGTATTATAGACTTTTAGGGCCATTTTTTATTAGCATTGATTAATTTTTAACATTAGGCTCACAAATACATTAACAAATAATTGCGCTTTTGATTGTGTTTTAATTTTTTATTATTTTTTTATTAAAATTTTTAAAAAATGAAAAAATAACTTTGTAAATCACTAAATTAATACACCTTTTTGTGTTTTAAGCCATTTCTGCTGTCAATGGAACTTGATATTAAAAGCGAGGGATGGGACATTCGGATCCAATCTTGGAACATTCGAACCCATGAATACGCGGGCTCAGCAATAAATTGCAGCCGCGCCCCTTAGCCACTTGGGCACCCTCGCATAAGTAAAACTACCAGAACTAGCAACAATATAAATATTTTTGCCTATTATAGCTATGTGAATCAGTTACAATAAACCGGATTTGGGCCTTGAAGATGGGCATTTTACTTCAGGCTCAAATCTTCAACTACATTTCTGTTGGCTTCCGAGTCCAGCAGCTTCTCTATGTAATCTTCATCTTTCGCATATAGTTTTTGCTTTTTCATGTTTTTTCACCTCGAGCATATTATAGATTTTAGTTATGTATTGAGTCAAAAATCGTTAGAAGCTCAGGATGACTCAACACATAATAATATGGCTAAGTGTAAATGTAAAAGTAGGTTCCACTTGCCTAGCCATATAGTGTTGTATCATTAAACTCAGTAAAAGAAGAGCTTATATTTAAATCTATCTTTTATAAATTATATAAAAATCTGTCAGGAATTATATAAAAAAGGGATTTTGCTTATAAAAAAGAGTTCTGGATTTAATGGATTATGCCTGCCGCTTAATGGCAGAATAAGATTTTTTATATTTATGGTAGCGCATTAGAAAAAAGCACGCAATTATCGAGCCAAGCATGTTAAACAGAAGGTCAAATGCATTGTTGAAATAATCGCCAACCTGCTTGGCTGCATTCAAATAGGCAACAGCGCCCAGCTCTAGGACTTCATTGAATGCCCCAAAGCCTGAAGCAATCATAATCAGTAGGATGGACAATAATATTTTATTATGCTCTAATTTTTTGTCTAAATGGGGGTATAGCAAGCTATACACAATAAATGTCGCAGTGAATGTCCCTATGAAATGCACAAAGTTGTCATATTTAAACAAGTTAGGAACAAGCCACAAGTCGTACAACCTTGTCTCATTCAGGTAAATATTCCCTCCAAAGATGTGCATAGCCCCGACAATGGTTAAGCCTGCCATGACATGGGATGACAAATGCACTTTTTTGTGGTATAATATTATAACAAAAAGCGCTATAGACATAACAATCGTGTAATATAAAAATTCGTAATTTTTGTTCAAAAGCGCCAAAACTGTAAATACAGACAGGTAACCAATGGTAAATGCCAGCATCAGTTTCAATGTAGTCTGTTCTTCCATAATCAAATTTTATGAATAAGTTATATAAATTTTGTGATTTCCTTTCCCTCACAAAAAACATTTAAATAAGCCTGGATTATACCCAAAGGGGATGGAGTTATATGGACAACAAATACTCAAGACAAATAATATTCAATAAGATAGGCAGGAAAGGCCAGGAAAAAATAAGAAAGGCTTCAATTGCAATAGTCGGCTTAGGGGCTTTAGGCACTGTTGCTGCCGAGCAATTAACAAGGGCAGGCATTGGAAAGCTGATTTTGATAGACAGGGACTTCATTGAAGAAAGCAATTTGCAGAGGCAGGCTCTTTACAATGAAGAGGATATTGGAAAATTCAAGGCTGAAACAGCTGCAAAGAAGCTGGAAAAAATAAACTCCGATGTTAAAATAGATTTTTTTGTCTCTGACTTAAACCACAAAAATATAAGCAAACTGCTTTTTGCAGACATTATCCTGGACTGCACCGACAACTTTTATACGAGATATTTAATCAACGATTACTGCAAAAAAAGCAGAATTAAATGGGTTTATTCTGCTGCAGTAAAGGGTTATGGGAATGTTATGGCAGTTTTGCCGGAAAAAGCCTGCTTCAGGTGCGTTTTCAATGAGGCAGAAAGCGATGAAACATGCGACACAGCAGGGATTATAAATACTGTATCAACTGCAATTGCAAGCATAGCTGTCACGCAGGCATTAAAGCTGATTTTAAATGAAAAAATTGAGCAGGAATTAATAAGATTTGACATTTGGGATAATGACATTACAAAAATAAAAGTAAGTAAAAATGAAAAATGCCCTGTGTGCAATGGAATTTACGAGTATTTGCAGGGGAAAAAAGAAAAAGGTATAGTAATATACTGTGGAAACAATAATTACCAGTTTTATTTGAAAAACAAAAATTTCAATGAAATTAAAAATAAATTAAAAAAAATCGGAAAGGTAAAGGAAACAGATTTTTGCTTGTTTTTTGAGGATATGGCAATTTTTAATGATGGCAGGGTTTTAATAAAGGAAAAAAGCCCTGAAAGGGCAAAATCGCTGGTTTCAAAGTACATCGGAGATTAAACCAAAAATTTTAAAAACATTATAAAAATTTGTTAAAATAATTATTAAAAACAAATAAAAGGGGGCTGATGTTGATGAAATATAGTTTTATAATTTTATCCGTTTTGTTTCTTATTGCCGCATGCACTCAGATTGAGCCTGAGGTCCCTCCTGATTTGCAGGGCGATGAGCACGGCACCGAAGTCCTTGTTGTCGAGCCTGAAGAAGCCATGAACGCAGAATGGGTCACTTACGGCGATAATTTCAAAGATTATCTTGTAAAGCCGCTTGGAGAAGGCAGATTTCCGGCAGTCATTATGATACATGAATGGTGGGGCTTAAACCAGAATATAAAGAACATGGCGCATGAGCTTGCAGGGCAGGGCTATGTTGTCTTGGCAGTTGATTTGTTTGATGGAAAAGTTGCTGAAACTCCGGAAGAGGCAAGGGGATATTCAAGCAAGGCAAGAAACAATATGGACAGGACCCTATGGCATTTGAAAAGCGCAGTCTCATTTTTAAGGGAAAGCGACTTTGTTTCAAAAGACAATATTGCTTCGATGGGATGGTGCTTTGGCGGCGGGATGTCATTGCAGCTCTCTTTAAACGAGGATTTGGCTGCGACAGTGATTTATTACGGAAACCTTGAAACCAATGAAAGCAAATTGTCAAATATAAATTGGCCTGTTTTGGGCGTGTTTGGAGAAGAGGATACTGGAATTCCTGTCTCCTCGGTGAATGAATTTGATGCTGCACTTGATGACCTTGGTGTTGAAAATGAGATTTACATTTATGAGGGTGTAGGCCATGCCTTTGCAAACCCCTCAAACCCCGGGCATGATCCCGAAAAGACAGAGGATGCATGGAAAAAAACAGTTGCATTTTTGGACAGGAATTTGAAAAAGTAGTAATCCTATCTGGTGGGAAAGATTTGTTTAACTGCACCGGTTAATTTACCAATATTTTCAGTACTGCTTAAGTTTACTCTTCCTCCTCTTTCTATTCCAAAATTTGAGCCCTTTAAAATTTTAATTCCGTATCCTTGAAGTGTTTGATACGGATCCTCAACTCCTCCATCTGCCCATAAGTAAGATGCAAAGCATCTGCTTCCGGGAACAACCCTATAAGGAATACCTTCACAAGCACTTTCCAAAGAGGATAAGTTTTTTCTAACCTTTTCCTGAGTTTCTCGCTGATATTGCTTATCATCAAGAACGTGAGTTGCAGCTAATATCGCAAGGCTTGTTAATTCTGCTGGACTTATTGTTCTGTCAAAATGCTCAGAAAATTTTTTTGGAGTGATTAAATAACCCACCCTTAATCCAGACAAGCCATAGAATTTAGAGAAGCTTCCCAAGAATATTGCATTATTATAAGATTTGGATAAGTGCGCACTGGAAGAATCAGGATGGATTGAGTCTGCTTCATCAACAATAAAAATCGTATTGGGAGAAGCTTTAACTAAATCCTCAATTTCTTTTGTTTCTTTTTGAGTGCCCATTACAGCGCTTGGGTTTGATAATATTAAAAAATCTACGATATTTTTTCTTACAAAATCAGCAATATCCCTATTTCCAATATAAAATGGAAATTCTGTATTTTTTAGCCAATGTGTATTAGCCTTCTTCCATTTAGAAAAATAAACAAAGCCTGGAAAATCTGGCTTTAATAAGCCAACATTTGTATTTTCATTAACAAAAATTCCAAAAGAATATTGAATTCCAGCAAGAGCTCCAGCAGTCAGATAAACTTGTTCTAGCGCAACATCGTGCAATTCCGCCAATTTCTTCCTTAAAGTTGTGTCTTGAGATTGCCAATGGTCTATTAGCAATGCAGGATTACTGCCTAAAGATTCTTGAAGCACTTTCATTACAATTCCCGATGTATGGCTGTTTTCACATCCTGCAACATTCACTAAATTTTCTTTTGGCTTTCCAAACTCAGTAAAATCCGTGGGCACCCATATTTTTTCAACTGAAAACGGTTCGATTGACATTTTTATTACTTGATTTAGATAACTCTCAGACTTTAATAATTTATGTTGTAAAATTTTTTCCACAATATTTAAATACTATTTAATTATTCATTGCTGATATGGAAATAGAAACTATAAAGAAAACACTGGAAGAAATTGGATTTGATGAAAAAGAAACACAAGTATATTTAGCATTGGCAAAAATAGGAGAAACAACAGCTACAAAAATATCAAAAGAAACCAATATAGAAAGAACATTGGTGTATTATATCATTGAAAAACTCATTAATAAAGGTCTAGTTAGCTTTAAATTAAAAAATAATGTGAAATACTATTCTGCTGCCAATCCTGAAAAGATTTTAGAAGAATTGAAAGAAAAAGAACTTAAGTTGAAAGGAATTTTGCCTGCGTTACAAACCTTAATGAAACAGCCCTATGAAGAGGAAGTTAAAGTTGATATTTATAAAGGAGTAGAAGGGATGAAGGCAGTTTTGAATGACATATTCAAAAGCAAAGAAAGAATTTTTCTCGTATTTGGAGAGCAGGGGCAGGCACAAAAAAATTATCCGATAATATACAAACAATACCTAAAAAGGCTTGAAAGAGAAAGAAAAAAAGAAAATGTTCTGGTAAGGGAAGATTTAAGGGGAAAAATAGAAAAATCCAAAAACTCTTTTTTTAAATATCTTCCAAAAGAATTAATAAGCCCTGTAACAGTTTTAATCTACAATAGTAAAATTCAAGTTACAATCTGGGAAAAGCCAATGTTTAACATTCTTATTACAAGCAAGAAAGTATCTGATTCCTTTAGATCTTACTTTAACCATTTTTGGGCTATAGCAAAAAAATAAAAAGCTTTTAAAACTGGCTTGTTTATCTATGGTTATGCCAAGCATCTGGGCTTACTCAATAATAAGCGTTTTGCTAGTCAGCTTTATTTCACTGATAGGCGCATTAACGCTATTATTCAAGAAAATCAATTTAAAAAATATTTTATTGTTTTTAGTCAGCTTTGCAGCAGGCGCATTGCTTGGGGACTCTTTCATACACTTGCTTCCTGAAGCTGTTGAGGAATCTGGATTCACATTAGAATTATCAATTTACTTATTATTGGGAATTTTAATTTTTTTTATATTGGAAAAGTTCATTCACTGGAGGCACTGCCACCTGCCGACAACAAATGAGCATCCCCACCCATTGGCTTTCATGAATTTAATCGGAGACGGCCTGCACAATTTCTTTGATGGCATGATAATTGCAGGCAGCTATATTGCCTCAATCCCATTAGGCATTGCAACAACCATAGCTGTTATTTTGCACGAGATTCCCCAGGAGATTGGCGATTTTGGGATTTTGCTGCATGGCGGCTTTACAAAGAAAAAAGCCCTGGCATTTAACTTCTTGTCCGCAATTTTGGCTTTAATAGGTGCTGTTTTAGTATTAATTATAGGCAATTCTGTAGAAAAATTTTCCATTTTCCTTGTGCCATTTACAGCAGGAGGCTTTATTTACATTGCAGGCTCTGACTTGATTCCAGAACTCCATAAAGAGACAAAGCCGATAATTTCATTTATGCAGCTTATTGCGTTGATTTTAGGAATTTTGGTAATGGTTGCTTTGATATTTTTGGAATGATAAAAAAGCCTGTTTAAGCCCTTATGAACGGTAATAAACTTAAATAAGCCTTTTCAGCGGAAAACAGGCGTTTTTTCAAGCATGGTTTCCAAAGTTAGCTATATATAGTTATTCTGTTAAAATACCAAAAATAAGAAAAATTTATATAAAAACAAAAGTTTCAACAACAAAAATGGGGTGTTAAAATGGAAGACAATGAGCATGCGCATCATGCAGCTAAAAACGATAAAGTTTATGTGATTAAAAAAGAGAGGGTATGGCAAGGCATAGCCGCGGTATTAGGTATTGTGATTATAGTTATGTTTTTTGGAAAGTTTGGCGGCAGCAACCAAGCAGCTCCTGCCCAGGCTCAAGTGCCGACTCAGCAACAGCCGCAGGATTCGGGCGAGCAATTAAGGCTTACAATTGATGAAGATGATGATCCTACTTTGGGCGATAAAAATGCCCCTGTCACAATAGTATCGTTTGAAGACTACCAATGCCCGTTCTGCGGAAGGGCATTCCAGCAGACTTTCCCGCTGATAAAGAAAGATTATATAGACACCGGAAAAGTAAAGTATATTTACCGCGATTTCCCATTAAGCTTCCATCCTGAAGCCGAGCCGGCAGCCGAAGCTGCAAATTGCGCAGGCGAGCAGGGCAAGTATTGGGAAATGCACGACTCAATATTCCAAAATCAGGATAGCATGGGCAATGCTGCATACAAGCAATTTGCGCAAAAAATTGGCCTGGACACAAAGAAATTTAATGAATGCCTGGACAGCAGCAAATATAAGCAGGAAATACTGGACGACTTCAACTATGGGTCTCAGGTCGGTGTTTCAGGAACCCCAACCTTTTTTATTAATGGCATAAAGCTTGTCGGAGCTCATCCTTACGAGAGCTTCAAGCAGATAATAGATACTGAATTGTCAAGCTAGGAGGTTAAAATGAAGAAAAGCGCTATTTTAGTTTTGATTTTAGTGCTGGCATTATTGGTTGTAGGATGCGCCAGAAGCAACGCGCCAACAGGCTATGCGGCATATCCGCAGCAGCAGCAAAACCCCAACCAGTACTATGGCGGAGGCTGCGGAGTTGCGCCTGCTGAAAATACAGGAACTCCAGTTGTAAGTCCGGCAGCAACAAACCTGTAAAATGCTTAGCAGGGAAGAAAGAAAAAAGCTAAGGCTGGAGAAGCTAAGGCAGCAAAGCGAGCAGTCAAGGCTTGAGTTTGAGCAGAAAAAGCACAAAGAAACTCAAGAACAGCAGGCTGCAAAAAGCAAAAAAACGAGGGTTTATATAATAATAGCAATTGTTTTTTCTATTCTTATTGTTTTTATAGGGGCTTATGCATTCATTAATGCAAAAAAACCTGGAAGCTATGATAATTTCGCGAAATGCCTGACTGAAAAGGGTGCTGTAATGTATGGCGCTTCTTTCTGCCAGTACTCCAGTGCGCAGAAAGGCATGTTCGGCAAATCTTTTAAATTCATAAACTACAAAGACTTCAGCGAAAATCCTGATGTAAGGATAACCCCGACATGGGAAATTAATGGAAGATTAGTTGAAAGAGTCCAGTCATTTGACAGGCTTTCTGAACTGACAGGATGCTCAATTAAATGAAAAGATAAAATTTTTAGTAATAAATTCTTCATGCGCCAGATTTCTTTATAATTTAGAATAAGAGAAAATTATAAATATAAGTTTACCGCGGGAATGAGAATTAGGGGTGGTTTTGACGGTTGGTGAAAAGAGGAGCCAGTTAGTTATATTTTCTATAGTTGTGTTATTAGCTGTTTCTATCTTATTAGTGTATGCTATTTCTGAAACTCAAGGAAATAATTCCAAATTGGTTATTTGGGATGAAGTAGATGTGGAAGGAGGCAATAGGACAATACTAATTCAAGAATTTGTTACATTTTCCGCTAATTTTACGGATAATTCAACTGGAGAACCGATTTCAGATGCAGCATCTTTTTGCCAAATAAGATTTAATATCGGCGGAAGCTGGACTGCTTTAGAAAACATGAGCTACAATTCTTTTAGAAAATTATACAGGTTTGAAAGACAAATTAATGCAAGCGGAAATAATAGCTGGAACGTGCTTTGCAACGGTTCTAAATCTGGTTATGATCTATTAAATGTGACTGATTACATTTTCATTGCAGAGCCTGTAAATCCTGTCGAAGTTTTTCTAAATAAACCTTTGAATCAAACAACTGATAAGGATGGTAGCTTGATTTTTAATTGCACTTCTAGAACTTACAACAAACTTGTTAATATTTCCTTATATAATAATGTAAGTGGAGCATGGCGATTAAACCAAACAACATTGGTATCAGGAACTGTTAATACTACAACCTTGACATTAAACAATATTCCAAATGGAGATTATCTATGGAGCTGCTTGGCTTATGATAATGAGTCATTTTCTGCATTTGGAATAAATAATAGCTTTAAGATTGGCGATGATTTAGAAACTCCAACAGTAAATTTAGTGGAACCAGCAGATTCAGTAACAGATTCTGATGGAGCAATAATATTTAGCTATAATGTATCAGATGTAACTTCTGCCATTGATAGATGTTCCTTAATTATTAATGGTAAAATAAATATGACTGATTCATTAGTTTTGGAATCTAAAACACAGTTTTTTGGTTTAATAGGTTTAAAAGATAACAACTACACTTGGTCTGTTAATTGCACTGATTTGTCAACAGACGCAAATGTTGGCAGCTCTGTACAAAGAAGTTTTGAAGTTAGGGATAATTCTTCCCCAGTTATATCTCTTATAGAGCCAGAAAATGGTGAAATAGATATTTTAGGAAATGTAACATTTGAGTACATGGTTAGCGATTTTAGCTATGATGTTTCTAGCTGTAGGCTGATTATTGATGACATAACAAACCAAACCAATACCACTATAACTGAACTAGAAAGGCAAAATTTTACTATTAAAAATCTTAATTATGGCAGCTATGAGTGGAGAATAAACTGCACAGATACGTCTCCAAATGCTAATGTCGGCTCTTCAAATTCATGGGAGTTAATAGTAAATAAAGAGCCTGTTGTAACTCTAAACACACCTATTTATGGCTCTGATGACAATGATGGAGATATTACATTTAACTATACAGTTCAAGATGATGGCTTGCTTAGGAATTGCACTTTGTACCATAACATTAGCGGCTCTTTTTTACCAAACCAATCAAACACTTTTGTGCAGACAAACGTTTCTTTGTATTTTACTATAAATAATGTTCCGAGTGGGGAATTTGACTGGAACGTTATTTGCTATGATGATGCACGGGTTCCAAACTCTGATTGGGGAGGGTTTTCCAATTTTATGCTTGTAGTTGATAAGTATCCTCCTACAGTTTCCACCATTCCCAACTTATTCTGGACAGAAGATGGAATTTTAACTTTGAATTTGAGCAACTATTTTTCAGATCCTAAAGGAGACGATTTAACTTATATTGAAAAACATACTGGAAATGTTACTATTATGCTTAATAATGAAAGTAATATTGCTGTTTTGGAATCGGCTAAAAACTGGTTTGGAAATGTTACTGTTGTTTTTACCACATTTGATAAACATGGGATGAATATAAGCAGCAATAATGCCACTTTTACTGTTTATGAAGGCAGTGATACCAAGCCCAGATTCATTTTAACTTCTCCTGCAAATAATACAGTTGATACTGACGGCTATATTTTCTTTTCATGCAATGCTACTGATGACTATGCTTTAACAAATATGTCTTTGTATTTTAATTTGACTGGAAATTTAACTTTGCGTGAAACTAAACCATTATCTGGATTAACAAATGGTGTTATGTTTAATGTAACTAATTTGTCAAATGGAAATTACCAGTGGGAATGTGTTGCAAAAGATAATTCTTCCCAGGAGCAATGGAGTGATGTTTTTGATGTTAATGTTAGTATTGAGGTAAACTTACTTCACCATATTGGTAGTTGGATAGTGAACAATATTAATACATCCAAATATGTTGTGTTGAGTTACAGCGAATACCTAAATAATTCCTTGACCTTAGGCCTTCTTAACATTTATGAGGCTGATGGAGATCTTTATTATTCGAAAAATATGTCCAGCGGTTCAAATTTTAATAGTAACTACCTTATAATTCATCCGCAATTAATCAATATAACACCTAATGAAATATTTGACAATAATTTTACTGTTAACAATACGGCTGGATTGAATTTTTCAATTAAATATTATCATCAAGGAAAAGAGTATGAAACGACGGATAATATTACTATAACAATACGTTCAGGAATTTGGATTTAATCAACTAAAATGACAAAAAACGTCTCGTTATTAACTGTACTACCTTTTATTAGTATAATACTTCTAATTGTACTGTGGTGTAGGTGGTACAAACTCAATATTTTACTGAGTGGGGGAATACGAACATGAAAATAAAACATAAAGATATTTTTATCGGAGGGATTATCGGAGGGATATACGCTTTAATACCCACTATAGTTCAAATTTTTCTTAAAGCTTATATCAACCAAATATGGTTAATCCCCTTTAAAATGTCTATGTTCACTATGTCTTTACTGATATCCCCACTTTTGGGATTAGCAGAGTCTGGGTTGTCATCAACTATGACAAATATTATTCTAATCACTTCAATTTTATCAAATATAATTTTATGGGTCATAATTGGGGCAGTTATTGCATATTTAATCGAAGAAAAAATGAAGATAAAAACTACATGAAACTAAACAATCATTTATTTGTAATATTTTTGATTATTTTAATTATTTTAATCTCCACAAAAGCTTTGGCCGCAGGATGGTATTATGGCAGCCTTCATCAACATACTGGATTTAGTACAGACCATGGATATGACGGAAATTCTGATACTCCTGAAGATGATTGCTTGCCAAGAATTTTGGAGGGGCATGACAACGGAAGAACTGTTTTGGACCTAGCAGTTGAAGCAGAACAGGCTAATTTAGATTTTTTGGGATTTTCAGATCATTCATATTGTATCAATGAAACAGAATTTCAAATAGTAAATCAAAACTGCAGTGCTGCAGATAATGATCCCGATTTTACTTGCTTAGTAGGTGAAGAGTTGAGTGTTTCAGATAGATTAAATGATAATGAAATAATCCTAGAACTTTCTAATACTTGTGAAGGTACTCTAGGAGAGGCACATATTGGTGCTTATGGCATTGATAATTTTATAGAGCAGACTCCGAGAAATCGCCACTGCCCCACAAACCCAACAAATCAAGGAGGTATTAACAACATCACTAATGAAAATGGAATTTCAATTATTAATCATCCTCAACCAGAAGGAAGATTTATAGATTTTGAGTCTATGTTTGAAATTGCTGGCGAAACAGGTATTGAAGTGTGGAATGGTGTTTGGAGCGAAGATAATCAGGATTCTCTAAACGCTTGGATTAATCTTTTACAAAACAATGTAAAAGTCTATGCTTATAGTGGTTCAGATTCTCATGATGAGGTCATACCATTATATGTGTATAATAGTGTTTACCTAGATGGAAGTTTGACTCAGGCGAATCTAAAATCTGCTCTTAGTAATGGCAAAGTAACAGTCTCCAACAACGGCCTTGTCTGGATTGAAGCTAAAGGACAAAACCAAGCCGGCTATACAATGCAAGGAGGGACAGCTACTGTTTGTTCAGGTGATAAAGTTACCATTCGGCCTCATTATAGTAATGTACAAGATACATGTAATCTAGTTGTATTTAAAGGGAGAATAGATCAAGGAAGTGAAGATCCAACTGGTTTTAATTTTGGCTCTAAATCTGGCACTGGTCCAGAGCCTCCAACAGTTGTCGGAGAGGATCCTTCTGTCACTCAAAATTCGTATTACCGAGCAGAATGCATTGGTGGAAGCAATAATGAGTACCGAATTTACACAAATCCTGTCTGGGTAGAGATAAGTACGACAGATGCAGACAATGACGGCTTTTGCAGTGCTAGTGATTGCAATGATGCTGATTCAACAATACATCCAAACTCTGCTGAAACGTTATGCAGCGATGGAAAAGACAATGATTGTGATGAGATATATAAAATTAAAATTGATTTTAATAAGGTAAGATTATGAAAAAGAGAAAAAAATCAGAGAAAGAAAAAAAGATTACATCAAAAGAAAATGAAATTTTATTGATAGTAGTGTTGACAAGCATTCTTGCTCTATTTCTACTAAATATAATCGGCGAAGTTTCTGGATTATTCTTACTTCCAGTTGCACCAGGTATTCTTGTTTCCATTCACTTATTTATGGGGTCAGGTGAGGGGGCTTCGATATTTAGCATTATCATCATAGGTGGGATATCCATATTGTTTTGGGGATTTTTCATGAAAACATCCAAATTTATTATGAAAACACAAAGCATTGCGATTAAAGTCACGCTTTTAGGATTATTGCTAGGCATTGCCTTCTGGCCACTTTTAGCTCCAATAACCTCTTATTTCAATACACCCAATGGAGATTTGCAAATATACTTTTCTTTATTATTTTCAATTGTTTACTTCACATTCATTGGTGCTTTAAGCACCTTTATTTCCACAATATTTGTCAGAAATGAAAAATAAAAAAACATATCTAACAATAATTTGTATTATTAGCAGTTTAACTTCTCTACAAGTTTATGCAAACACTTGGTATCCTGGCAGTCTTCATCAACATACAGGTTATAGTACTCAATTGGGTATAGATTTCCTCGATACTAGTGATGATTGTGAACCTAGAGCACTTGAATTTAATTTGATAGGTTATTCTGTAGCAGAACTAGCAAATCAAGCAGAGCAAGCCGGTTTATCGTATTTGGGATTTTCTGATCATTCTTATTGTATTGATAGTAACGAATTTCAAACAGTGAGGGATGATTGTTCCGATGAGGATAGTGCGAGAAACGATTTTACTTGTATAATGGGTGAAGAAGTAAGCACATCAGATGTTGAAAATGATGATGAGCCGATATTAGTTGCCACTACTTTTTGCGAAAATCCTAACACTGGCGAGGCTCATATAAGTGCTTATGGAATTAACTCAATTATTACTCAATTTCCACCGTCAAGACATTGCCCAACTATTCCAACTCCTCAAGGAGGTATCAATGAAATAATTGATCAAGGAGGAATTTCAATTTTGAATCATCCTCACCCTAGTGATGATACTCCCAGTTTCATAGATTTTGAATCTGTATTTGATGTTTCTGGAGAAACAGGAGTTGAAATATGGAATGGAGAATGGGATGAAACTTTGTTGGATAATACTTTAGATAGAGATCCGGATAATCTTAATAGTTGGATAACTTTATTGTTGAGAGGCGATAATGTTTATGCTTATGGAGGTACTGACACACATAGTGATGTTTCAACTGATAATTCAAATTTTGCATTCTTAGATGGATCTTTAAATCCAACTAATTTAAATTCATCTCTTCGAACTGGCAAAGTAACAGTCTCCAACAACGGCCTTGTCTGGATTGAAGCTAAAGGACAAAACCAAGCCGGCTATACAATGCAAGGAGGGACAGCTACTGTTTGTTCAGGTGATAAAGTTACCATTCGGCCTCATTATAGTAATGTACAAGATACATGTAATCTAGTTGTATTTAAAGGGAGAATAGATCAAGGAAGTGAAGATCCAACTGGTTTTAATTTTGGCTCTAAATCTGGCACTGGTCCAGAGCCTCCAACAGTTGTCGGAGAGGATCCTTCTGTCACTCAAAATTCGTATTACCGAGCAGAATGCATTGGTGGAAGCAATAATGAGTACCGAATTTACACAAATCCTGTCTGGGTAGAGATAAGTACGACAGATGCAGACAATGACGGCTTTTGCAGTGCTAGTGATTGCAATGATGCTGATTCAACAATACATCCAAACTCTGCTGAAACGTTATGCAGCGATGGAAAAGACAATGATTGTGATTTATTGACGGATGGAAGTGATTCAGATTGTGGAGGAAGTGTATGTTTATGCGGCAGTTATGTTGATGCTGGTTGTGGTGCTGGCAGCTGTGACTCAAACCAAATGTTGCAAACTAGAAGCTGCAACCCTTCTAGTTGCAACACAGAATCAAGATGTGTATTTGATACTTCATGTGGGAATCCATGGGAATGTAGGGATGATGAGACATTAGAGCAGTGTGAACATGATCCAACATCAATGGTTGAGTTAGAGATAACTGCCAAACAAGCACATAATATAGGCAGTTCAGCTCCCGTATTGGTATGCGGCAGAGACGACTGTGATGAGGATTTTGGTTATGCAGCAAGTTTTGATATAAATGATTGCGATAATTACCTAGACGAAACAAAGGAAAATGATATTGTAGATGTAGATTTAGAATGGTATAATAATTTTGGAGCAAGTAGTTGCAAGAATACAGATCTTTATTTTTATATAAAAAATGAGGAGAACCTTGATGACGCAGAAAATTATGAGGAGAAACTTACAGATAAATCCAATTATGAAAAAGTTGACGAAGGAGCAGGAAATTGTAAGATTGGATTTAATAATTTAGATGTAACTGAACAGTATAAGGATGAGTTATGGAGACAAAAAGATTGGTTAATGGCTTATTCCTGGTGGCCTGAACCAGCTCAAGATGAATGGTACATGCAGAATGCTGGAGATGCAACAGTAGAGATATTGTATTGTAAGCCTTGCACAGACAATGATGGAGACGGTTACGGACAAGATTGTTCGTTAGGAACCGATTGTGATGATAATGATCCTAACATATATCCTGGAAGGCCTGAGATTTGCGGTGATAGTAAAGACAACAATTGCAATAGCCAAACAGATTGTGCTGATTCTGTTTGTAATGGCCAAAGCTGTGGAACTTGCATGACCTGTTCTGGGGGAACCTGCTCAGGAACTCCATTAGATGATACTGCTTGCGGAGTAATAGAGTGTGGAGGATACTATGCTCAATCAGGCACAGAAAGCCCCACTGCAACAGAGACTTGTTACAATAAGCAAGATATAACTTCAAATAGATGTGAAGGTTTTGGAAATTGTAAAGATGCCAACACAGTTGATTGCAGCACTCAATCAAATGATCAGCCGCAATATTCTTGTAGTACATGTACCTTTATTGATTCTTCTAGCTGCACTGGAACTGCCTTAGGAAGCTGCAGTTTCTATGGTACATCTTCATTATGCAATTCTAATTATGCATGCTCTGGTTCATCTGGGGGAAATAATGCATACAATAATTTAGATTACAAAATTCCAAGTCAGGGATTTTGTGATGGCACTGGTGGTTGTGATTATGGAAGTTCTAGTCCTACTTGTGATAAAGCAGAAGGTGGCGAGGGTACATCTATATGTGTAGATAGCTATTCTGTCTGTCAAAATACATGTGCCGATAGTATAGACAATGATAATGATGGTAATTTAGATTGTGATGATAGTGATTGTAGTTCTGATACTTCCTGCAAGCCATTTTATATTAAAGATAGTTCAGGAAACAATATAGCTAGGTTCAGTACTACCGGAAAATTAGTCCTAAAAGGAATTCTAGAGCAAAACTCAAACTTCCAAAGAACATCTACTTTTGCCTTTGTGATAAGAAACAATCAAAAAGATGTTCTAATTATAGAAAACAATGGCAGCATGTATATTGACGGAACTTTAGCAGAAAACCAAGCAACAATAACTTCTGATATAAACAGAAATGATTTTAGAATTAAAAATAATGGAAATTTGGTTATTAATGTAAATGAAACTGGTTATTTATTTTTGAAAGGAACTTTAACGCAGAATGTTTAAATAGGAGTTCATATCTGAATAGCATAAAGGGGGGTTGGTTAATGTGTGTAAAAAAATAATATTTTTGTGTACTATAATATTATTTATGTTTATTAGTTTAGTTTCTAGTCAAGACCTTTCTACGGAGAAAATGAGTGGAATTGAATTCAATAATATAGATGTAGTCTATGTAATAGATGGTTATATGATTGGTCCCAGTGGATATCCAGAATATTTCATATTTGGAGCAGTAAGGCTTCACAAGCTGGGTGCTCCGGAAACGGAATGGACTGATCCAATATTTTACTTTGAATTTGGTGACGAGGCAATTCTTGCAGGCACCGCAAGATACCATTATTTCTTAGAAGAAAGAAGCAATGGAACCTTGGAACATTTACCTATATTAAGAGAGCTTTGGAGTCGTTCTGGCAGCTTTGAGTTGGATTTAGTGTTCACAAAATCTGGAGAGATAGATATCCCAAAGTCTAGTATGAGTATCGTGCCAGTTCAATATAAAACTGGAAGAAATATAACCCAATTAACTTGGACAGGAGAATACTACAAAAAAGGGAACAAAACAGAACTATTCGTTCCCATAAGGGACAATGAAGATAAAGTGATAAATCAAGACAAAGCAGGGGAACCTATCATAGAAGAGATAAGCGTGTATGTGCTTGATGTGTGCTATGAGGAAATCATTGGCAGGAACATCTATTACCTAAAGAAAAATCTAGGTAATTTAACCTATAGTAAATCTACTGGGTTATGCCCAGTTTATAAAATACAGAACATCTCCAGATCAGTTGGTCTTCCCGATGCTTACATGCTAGGTTTAATAAAAAGCGAAGCAACTCTATCACTTCCTATCCCAAAGGTCAAAGAAGGAGATGGATCTCAAAAATCACAGCTAAACGTATCATCATTTTCAAATGTCACCTTTCAGGATGAGGAATCTAAAGAAACCCAGACAAGTGATAAATCTGAATATGTTACACCTATAGTGGTTACACCTCCCACAGGCGAATCCTTACAGGTAATGCATCCTCCTTCCAATAAATCGGAATAGTAAATTAAAATGTTGATAAAAACTGTAATAATATTAATGGTTATTTTACTCATAAGTGGGTGTGTCGGACAGAGAATTGAAAAAGAGGTTACAGTAAGAAGTGTTCAAGGAAATCAAAATATAGTGATGAATCAAACGTCTGTAAATCAAAGTGAAGAATTAAAAGAGCAAATAAAAGAAGCAATTATAAGTGCTCTTGAAAAAAATAGTACTGAATAAAGTTATTGTCCGAATAAGCTTGCATAGAGAAAAAATGACCTCCTCTGACGGACTAAAGTCCGCAGTATCCCGCGTCGGGAATTTCAAGCTAAACCATGATGCTTAGCTTGGTTTAAGATGTACAAAATGGTATCGCTCAGTTGGTTATAGCCAACTGTCACGGCAGAACCGCCTCTGCTCCAAAGATGTCCTTGCGGATATCTAAGACGGGCTTTAGGGTGGTTTTTGAAGAAGCTGTATGCAGAACAGCCTTTCAAAAGCTGCATGGCTTTTTCATCAGCCATGCCTTTTGGCAATGTAACAAGTGTGTGTAAATGGTCTGGTAGAACATTAAGGATATGGATTTTGATGTTATGCCTTGAAGCTGCTTTGCGAATTGAAGCTTCGCAAAGATTTTTATATTCAAACTTGGCAAACATCTTGTAGCGGTACTTGGTTTGCCAAGTCAGATGCCAGAAGTTTATGCCAACCTTATGGTTGTAATGCTCCAATTCAATGTTTACATATTCCATTTTCGTTGCCTCCGCGCAACGAATTTTTTACAGCTCACGCTAAATGGGTTTTGTGGGTGCGTGCGCCGAGTGCGTTGCGCACCTGCTTTATGATAAAAATGGTAGAAAAAGTTTATGGAGGTAGCAAGGCAATTCATCTGCAGACTAAAGTCTGCGAGTATCCTTGCCTACGGAAATGAATAACCTTAAATTGAAAAACTGGAAAAGTGTAATTTTGATATTTGGTTTGTTGTTAGTTGTTATTTCTGAATTTGGGTGTGTGGAGAAGGTATCATCCAAAGAAGTCCCTGAAAAGACGTTACCAGAACAAGAAGAGACACCAGTACCATTAGGCGACAAACCCTCTGCTCCAATGATTGTAAATTTGTCTATGATTGGAACACCTTTACTAAATCAGCCTGTTGATTTAATTTTTACTGTAATGCCGCTTGTTGATGCTCCCGATACTGTCGTTGACATTCAGTTGCCTACAGGCTTTTCCTTAGTAAGTGGAGACTTGTCTTGGAAAGGTAATATTTCCAAAAACGAGGTTTTTCAATTAAACGCAACTGTAAAATCAGTTGAAACGGGGTATTGGACTATTGAAGCGTCTGCAAGAAGTATGAAATTTGGCTTTGGAAAAACAGATAAACTATTCACCAATATATCTGAAACAACAGCAAGTGTCAGTGAATCCCCACTACAAATTTATTCTCGCTCCAATAAGACAATGACCGCACAACTACCTCCTAATCTTATTACACCATCAGTAAATGAAACATCAGACGAAAATATTTCCACTCCATCACCCACTCAACACATAGATACAAATAAATGAGGTTGATAAAAATGAAAAAAAATGAATTAAAAAAATGGGAATGCAGGTTTTTAGTATTTGGTTTATTGTTGGTTGTTATTTTTGGAGTGGGATGTGTAGCAAAAGAAACACAAACACCAATCTCAAAAAAAAGTATAACCACACTACCAAAAGAAAAGATACCACAATCAGGTGAACAATCACCCCCCATTACGGCAGATTTGTCTATGTCCGGGGTGCCATCATTGGGTCAAGTGGTGGAGCTTACTTTCAGTTCTAAATTTGATTTCAATGCTAAAAATGTAACAATGAATATATTTTTACCTGAAGGGTTTGTTCTAGTCAACGGAAATTTAACCTTTAATGGAGAGGTATCTGCAGGTGAGAAAGTTCAAATCAAATCTTTGGTAAAAGCAACTGAAACTGGTATGGGGGTAATTCAAGCGAAGGTGATAAATTACTATCCTCTGGGGGGGGATTTTACAAATCGGGATTCTCTATACATTAATGTATCTGAAAATTCAGGGGAAGTAAGGCAACTTCCTTTTGATTACCCAGATCCTACTAAACGAAAAGAAAGAATCTTTGATTATGACATTAAACTTGAACTCACTGAAACTCCTTATTTGAACAATCCAGTTAATCTTAGAGTTACTGTAACACCCACTTCAGATAGTCCTGACTTTGTAATAGGGATGTTGCTGCCTGAGGGTATAGTTCTACCTGGAGGGAAAGTGCTACCTGAAGGTATTGTTGATGAGGTAGATCTAATAAAAAAAATAGAAGGTCCCGTGGCTAAAGGAGAAAAGGTACAGTTCGACACCACTATTAAAGTAGTCAAAGAAGGGTATTGGGAAATAAAGGTAGGTGTTGGGAAGCAGTCTTACGAACAGGCTAATTATTTGTATATAAATGCATCAGGTAGTGAAATCACCGTCAGTAGTCTTACTCCACAACAACAGCAACAAAAAAACTATGAGATACCAATTGCAACGACAATCGATCTACCCCTAAATCAGGGGAAGTAATCTGTGATGTACCTTAATGATCCGCTGGAAACCGTCTGAGGAAAATAAGCACCTCAAGATTATAAAAGAGGGACAAAAAGAATGATAAATCTAAAAAGATACTCCTTGCTCGTTTACATGCTTCTTATAAGTTTATTGATTGTGTCCCCTGTTCAAAGTGCTACGATACTATCTGAAAATTTCGAAGGGGCATTTCCAGGTAGTTGGACCGTTGGTGATAGCAATAGCAATGATGGATCTGATTATTGGGATGATACATCCTATAATGCTCATTTGGGAAGTTGGAGTGCATGGTCTGCTGATATTGGATATCAAACTGAAACAATTACGGTTTTCACAGAAGATGTTGAGGGTGCTTTTCCTGGTGACAATTGGTTAGTTGGAGATTCCAACGCAAATAGTGGCGAAGACTATTGGGATGATTTATCCTGTAAATCACATTGGGGAAGTTGGAGTGCATGGTCTGCTGATATTGGAGATCAAACTGACTGTGTAAGCTATGATAATGACATGCAAGCTTATATGGTGAGGAAGTATCTAACAGATGCAAGCGATTGGGATTCAGCTACTTTAACATATTATGCTTGGTACGAAACTGAAAGTAATTATGATTATCTCCAAGTACGAGTTACTGGAAATGGTGGGACTAATTGGTATTTGATTGGAGATAAATTAGATGGCAGCAGTGGATGGGGATATCACAGCGTGAGCATTCCATCTCAGTATTTAACCTCTCAATTCAGCATAGGATTCTACTTCTATTCAGACTATAGTAATACTTATGAAGGGGCATATGTTGATGACGTAACACTTACAGCTACTAAAACTACCGCTAACTCACAATTACATAGATATGATGATAATATGGATGCCTATATGAAGCAAACAATAGATTTAACTGATTATATTAATGCCTCCGTCGAGTTCTGGCATCTCATGCCCACAATAGAAGGAAGCCCATATGATTATGGACAATTCAAAGTGAATGGAGCTGAAGTAGAAAGGTATGACACTACAGTCACTTCCTGGACAAAAGAAACAATAGATCTAAGCAGTTATGTTGGAAGCACTGCCACAATAGAATGGAATTTCCACACCGATTCTTCTGTAAGGAATGAAGGGTGGTATATTGATGATATAGAAGTAGAAGGTGTTTTAGCAGGAGAGATAACTGTTTATGGTTACTTCTATTATTGGGATGATGATAGTGCATCTTATCAACCAGTAAAATACGCCGCGGTGGAATTGTGGGACGATGACCTGTTTCCGTTGGATGATGATCTACTCAAAACAGGTTCGACAAATTCGGCAGGATACTATTCTCTCGGTCCGGTTAGTAATTGGGAAGGTTTTCTATTTGGGAGGCAAGATATTTATGTAAAGGTTAAAGCTGAGGCTTCTGCTGTTAATGTCACAGACAGCAATAATAATCTATATGTTGCTAAAACAGATCCACCTGTTGATGATGTGCCTGATGGGTCTTATAATATGGAAAATAAGGCTGTCCCAGATGCACATGATGGTGCTTATAACATTCTCAATACAATAACTCAAGGATATCAGTATGCGGACATTTTTGATACTGCTCCATCTCAAGTAAGAGCAGAATGGCCTGATACAGATTCTGATAATTTTTCAGGATATAGTAACAACGTGGTCTATATAGAAGGCCCTAGTTCAAGCGACCCTGACGAATGGGATGAGTCTGTAATACTGCATGAATATGGTCATTTCATTACGGATAACTATGCAGACTTAAATCCTCCGAATGTGGATTATTGTCATGATCCTTGGGAACCTCCCTGCTCACATTCGTGGACATCCCATGAAGATCCTGAAACTGCTTGGATTGAAGGTTGGCCAGATTTTTTCCAATCTGCAGTTAGAGATCATTTTAATTATTCAGATTCTGATAGGTATGTTGAAACAATATGGAATGTGACTCTTGAGCTTCCTGGACTTGAGGGAAATCCTAGGGGAGATGATGTTGAAGGTGCAGTTGCATCTATTCTTTGGGATATTTATGATAATAACCAAGATAACTTTGTTAATATAGCTGGCACTGATACTCTATGGGAAGATTTTAATGAAATATGGGCTGTTTCTACTACCTATAATCCTCCCGATCCTGCTCCTAATAACCATCCGTGGAATATAACTCAGTTTTGGGATGGATGGTTTGATCCAGCTTTCAACTATAATGAGCTCCAAAAAATGAATCCAATTTTCTGGGATCGTGGTGTTGACATGAACAATGCTCCAACAGTCACAAGCTTGGACCAAACCCCAACAAGCCTTTACAGGACTCAGACCTTCAAGATCTATGCCCACTACAGTGACACTGAAACTTCTGAAAGCAGTCTGACATCTACAATAGAATATCAAAGACCTGCAAATGATGGGTGGAATAGTTGTACAGAGTACTGGGATTCAGGAAACCACAGATGGTATTGTGATATTACGACAACTATCAACGATAACCAATTGGGAACTTGGGATTCTAGGACGAAAGTTAACGATAGTATAGAAGAGTCTGGATGGACTTATAATTACAATACTGTAACAGTTTCAAATAACAATCCAGCAGTTGTTAGCTTAGATAAATCAACAACATCTCTATATAGAACCCAAAGTTTCACAATCTATTTGCATGGTTCTGATACCGAAGATGCAGAATCTGAGCTAACATCAACCATCCAGTACCAATTACCTGGAAATCCTGGATGGAATGATTGCACTGAGTATTGGGATTCTGGTAACCACAGATGGTATTGTACGGTCACAACTACAACAGCTGACTCTCAGTTGGGAACTTGGGATATAAGTGGCATGTTTACAGATACTGATGGAGGAACATCTGCCTGGACTACACAAAACGATGTTATAATAGTTTCAAATAACCAGCCTTCACTATCTGGGGTACCTGACAAAAATACAGATGAGGATACAACTCCTCCAGATAACTGGATAGATTTGTATAGTTATGCTAGTGATACAGAGGATGGGGATTCTTTTATGACATATGCAATAATTTCTGAAACTAATTCGTCGTTGATAGACTGTTCCATAGATTCAAACAGGTACGTTGATTGCGGAACTCCAGCACAAGATCAATATGGCTATTCAGATATTACGGTTCAGGTTGATGATAGTGATGGGGGTTCTAATACCGATACATTTAGGGTAACCGTAAATTCTGTGAATGATGCTCCAGTCTTGACTGGAATACCAGACAAGTCGACAGACGAGGATGTGACCCCACCTGATAACTTTATAGATTTGTACACCAATGCCAGCGATATAGAGGATACGGACGCACAGCTAACTTTCTCTATAGACTCTCAATCAAACTCTTCGTTGATTAGTTGTACTGTGGTTTCAGACAGGTATGTGGATTGTGGTACACCAGCCCAAAATCAGTACGGCTATTCTGATGTTACCGTTAAAGTTACAGATACTGGTTCATTGACTGATACAGATACCTTTAGGATGACTGTGAATCCAGTGAACGATCCTCCAAATGTAACCCTAGTAAATCCACAAAATAACAATGTAAGCACAACAGGAAACATACTCTTCAATTGCTCGGCAACTGATGACAATAATTTAGCTAATATAACCTTATACCATAATATTTCTGGAATTTGGTCATCAAATGAAACAAAAACATTAACAGGAACAGTAGATTATGAAACCTTCGCAATAAATAATATTCCTAATGGAAATTATATCTGGAACTGTTTAGCTTACGATAATGTTTCTCAAAGCGATTGGGGCAATAGTAATTTTACTGTTACTGTTAATATAACTACACTTCTCGACCAAAACAAATTCTTCATCAAAGACAATACAGGCAACAACATAGCATGGTTCGGAGATGCAGGAAATATAGTTCTTAAAGGTCCCCTAGAACAATCCTCAAACTTCCAAAGAACTTCTAATTTTGCCTTTGTAATAAGAAACAATGCAAATGATGTTTTAATAATTGAAAATAATGGCAGCATGTATATTGATGGAACTTTGCAGGAAAATCAAGCAACAATAAATTCTGACATTAACAGAAATGATTTTAGGATTAAAAATAATGGAACTCTAATGATAAATGTTAATGAAACGGGTTATGTTTTCCTAAAAGGAACTTTGACGGAAAATGGAAACCCATAAAATTAAATTTTATTTGAGGTGAAAACAAATGAAAAAAGAAAATAGAGCATATATGGAAAATAACAAAAAACAAAAGTATACAATAAATAAAACATCAAAATTCTTTTCTTTCACCTCGATATTAAAGCTAACCTTAGCGTTAGCTCTATTCTTAATGGCAGCTTTGTTTATCAATGCAGGTAATGTAATTGTAGAGAATGGCGCCTTAAATGTCTCAAACAATTTATTAGTCAACACAAACACATTATATGCCGATTCAGCTAACAACAGGGTAGGCATAGGAACAACGAGCCCAAGCAAGCTGTTAACGCTTAAATCCGATTCAGGGCAGCTGAGGATAGAAACAAGCTCTGATGCAGCTAATTACTATGCAACATTGCACTCACCATATAACTCTAACCATCCATTTAATTTGTCAGTTGCAAACGGTGGCGTCCTGGCAGAATATCTTGGCGTTTATGCTGATGGGGGCGCTAATAACCGAGTGGTGTTTCCCACAGGCAACGTAGGGATTGGGACAAGCAGCCCAACAGCAGCGCTTGATGTCAGGAGCGCAGTATCAATAGGGGCAAATGCCGCAACAACAGGCAGTTTAAGATTGCCCGCAGAAGGATATATTTATGCGAGAAATGCCGCTAATACTGCTGATATATTTATGGTTGGGCTAAGTGCTGATGATGTTTATTTGGGGCATATTAACCCTAACATTTACTTTAGAACAGCAGACGGCTCTACAAGGATGACCATTGACAGCACTGGTGATATCGGCATCGGCACAACTTCTCCTACTTCTGGAATAGAATTAGATGTTGAAGGACAGGCAGAATGCGATGGAGCAGGATGCTGGACTGTTGAAAGTGATTTATCTTTAAAAGAAAACATAATCGATATGACAAAATATGGACTCAATGAAGTTATGCAAATTAAGCCAAGAGAATACGATTATAAGGAAACAGGAAACCATAGCTTTGGGTTTATAGCACAAGAATTAAAAAATGTTGTTCCTGAGATTGTTTATGGAGAGGAAGGGAATATGAGCATTGGTTATGGTGGCTTAACACCTATTTTAGTAAAGGCAATGCAGGAACAGCAAAAGCAGATAGAGGAATTAAAAGCAAGAGTAGCTGCTTTGGAGAGCAAGTAAACAGTAAAAAGTAGAAACAAAGTATTTTAACATCTTATCCTAAAAATTCAATAAATTTAAAAACAAAAGAGGAAATTATTATTTTAAATGGCAATAAAAAAACTAAAAACCAGCTATTTCAGGCAGACCTTTTACTTGTTAAAAAACAATAAAGACAATGCATTCCTGATTTTTATCTTTGACGTATGGTTTTTTGCAGCCTTATTGCTGTTTACGAACCTTGCGGAATCTTTAGGCATAAGCTTATTCAGGCAGCCGTTGCAGTCATATTCAACAGCGCCTTTGATGGCTTTTATCCTGGCTTATTATCTGATTTTGATTGTTATTTATTCTTTCTTTAAGTTTATTGTCCTGCATTACCTGAAAAAAATGTTTGGCAGTGAAAAAATAAATTTCAAAAGGTTTGGAAGCTTTCTTTTATTGAATTTTATTATAATGCTGTCCTTATTTGGCATATTTATTGCGCTGAACGGCATACTTCTGCTTAATGTCAAAAGCCAGATAGCCCCGTATGTTTTTTTATTGATTTTAGTGCCATTTGCATTCTTTTCCTATGCAATAATAAACATTGCGCATTCCTTGTTCGTTAATTTAACAAAAATAAGGGAAATTTTGGAAAAAACAATAAAAATAGCTTTCACAAACATAAAATCCTATGGAGGAATTTATTTAAGCGGCATTATTATTTTCAGCATTTATTTTGCCGTATATTACTTGGTAGGCTCTGCATTGAGCAAAATCCAGTCTTATGCAATGTACTTTAATATTTACCTAAAGGTATTTACAATACTGACAGGCATTGTCATTTACCTGATAATATTCTTCAACAGGGCGTATTTTTATTTAATTGTAAAGGAAAAATTTTTAAAAAAATAACTGCAAAAAGGCATTATGTTTTACCACAATATTAATCCGGTTCTTCTGAGGCTGGGTCCTTTTGAAATACGCTATTACGGGCTTTTCTTTGTTTTGGGGTTTATTATTGCATATTTCATGCTTGCATACCTTGCAAATAAAAGGCGCCTTAGCCTTACAAAAGACGACATTTCAGACTTTCTGCTTTATGAAATAATCGGGGTGATATTGGGCGCCAGGATTTTTTATGTTTTCATTTACAATCTGAAATCCTACCTTGCAAACCCATTGGAAATTTTTGCCGTATGGCACGGCGGCTTGAGCTTTCACGGCGGCTTGTTGGGAGCGGTAGCTGCAGGCATAATTTTTGCAAAAAAAAGAAAAATTGATTTTTATGAATTGGCAGATATTTTTGTCATCCCGCTGGCCTTGGGCTTGGCTTTGGGCAGGCTTGGGAATTTTATAAATGGCGAGCTTTACGGCCGCATAACAAATGTGCCATGGGCTGTCCAGTTCCAGGATGCGGAAGGATTTCGCCATCCGAGCCAGATTTACGAGTCCCTGAAAAATCTTTTTATTTTTGCCGTTTTATGGAATGTTAAGGACAAGAAGCTGCCAAAAGGCTTTCTTTTCTGGCTTTTCGTCACAATGTATTCATTTTTGAGGTTCGTTGTCGAGTTTTTCAGGCAGCCTGATGAGCAGCTTGGCTTCTTTTTTGGCTGGCTTTCAATGGGGCAGATTTTAAGCATTATTATGTTTGGAATTGGGTTTTATTTTTTGCATAAGAGATATAAGGTACTTTAATTAATAAAAAAGCAAAAATAATCCCTTATGAACGATAATAAACCCAAATAAGCCTTTTCAGGCAAAACAAAGCCTTATACTTTTCTTTGTTTTTAAGATAAGGTTTATATATCAAATACATTATAAAAGTTTAATTATTAAAATTCAGTTTTAAGGAATAAAATATTAATAAGTATTGATAATTACAGCAAAATGGAATCAGAAGGAAAACACAAAGCCATGAAAGAAGAGAAAAAGGAAAATATTCTCTCAACCAGTATTGAAATTCTAAAAAGGGAAGAAAGCAAGAAAATTCTACTGATATCTATAACTGCTTTTTTGATAGTTTACAGTTTCCTGTATGGATTCTGGAAAATACCTATTATAGACTTTGGAATTAACAGGCTATCCGGCATTGGATTTTTTGATTACCTGTTTGTCATTGCTGTTTCTGCCCTTACATCCATTTTTTTATCGTTGTTCTTGTATGAGAGAAGGAGTAAGCTTGCTTCAGCATCTTCAATAGGCGGGGTTGGCGGTGGATTTGCAGGAATTGTAGGGGCAATATGCCCAGTATGCCAAAGCATAGGAATAGTTGCTTTTGGAAGCACACTGCTTAACATTCCTACTGCCTTTTTAACGCCGTATCTTGGCTTTTTAAAAGTTGCTTCTATTGGATTGCTTGGAATGGCTGTTTATTTCAAAGCCGATAGTATTCACAGCAAAAAATGCAAAAGCTGCGAGGTAAAGGTTGAGAGGCATGATAAAAATAAGGAAATGTTCTTATACAAAAACAATATAGCTTTTGGCAGCCTTGTTGTTCTGACACTTTTGCTTGTTTTTAACAATTTAATGATACCCAAGGCATTTGCGACAACTGCTTTATCTTCAGTATCTGGAGGCACAGCCAATTTGGGAAGTTTTGAATATGGCCCGAAAATAACCTTGAAGCCAATGCCTTTGGCTCAGGGCGAGCAGCCTGCAATACAAGGCTACAGATCAAAGGTAAAGCCCATTCCAACCATAAGCGAGCTTCAAATGAAGCCCTTGACAGGGAATGCTGCCCAGGATTTAGTGAATAATGTTGTGCCAAGCGGAACTCCTTGGTATGGGCAGCAAGCAGGAGTAAGCTTTGACGATCCTATAACAGCGCAAAACCTATGGGCAAAAGGCAGAGCAATACAATTAAGCCCGCAGGAAGAGCAGAGATGGGGCAGAATTGTGAATTCATTTACATGCGATTACTGCTGCGGAAGCCCGCAAAACCCGACAATAATAACAAGATGCGGCTGCGCGCATTCACTGGCAGCACAAGGCATGGCAAAGTGGTTCATTAAAAATTACGGCAGCAGCTACTCTGATGAGGAAATTTATGGGGAGATGGCAAGATGGTATGCCTTGTGGTATCCAGGTCCTACTGTCAAAAGAATCCTATTAGAGGCTCAAGTTTAAAATTTTTGAGGTGAAAAAATGGAAAGAAAAGAAATTTTGCTGATTGTGCTGATAACTGTTTTAGTCCTGACAACAGTTGTTCAGGCAGTGCAGTTGGTGTCTTTAAGCAACAATCCGGTTGTTGTAACATCTGGAGGCAGCGCAGCTCCAAGCGCGACTGGTGTAAGTTCTGGAGTTTCAACTCCCGCCAGTTTGGAAAATCTGCCTTCAATGGTTGGCGGCTGTTAATGAATTAGGGAGTGGTTGGATTGAAAAAAAACAGAGTAGAGGTATTGCTATATGTGATGCTTGCCTTAATAGGAGCAATATCCTTAATGAATATTTACATTATTCAAGGCAGGGCAGAAAAGGTTAATGAGGCAAAAGAAATAGCTAAAGAGTTTCTAAGGCCCGCCAAATTAGAAGTGACAAAAATATTGCTTTCTGACTGCGAAGAATGCTTTGACATAGAAACTGCATTGGAAAGCATAAAAAAGCAGAATGTCAATGTGACTGAAGAAAGAACTATTTACTTAAATGAGAATTATGCAAAAGAAATTATAGATAAGTATAATATTGAAAAAATTCCGACATTAATAATTTCAGGGGAAACAAACAAGACAGAGCAGCTAAAGTCTTTTTTTGGCAATATCGGAGATTTTCCAGATGAAAAAAATGTGGTTTTTACGAGCCTAAAGCCCCCATACTATGATGTTACTTTGTCTAGAGTTGTAGGAAAAGTCTCGGTAATAAATGTTGTGGATTCTTTGTGTGAGGAATGCATACCGTTAAGCCAGGTTGCAGATGCCTTGAAACAGTCAGGTGTTGCAATAACAGAAGAAAAGACCTATGAGTATTTTTCCAGTGAAGGCATAGGGCTTATTAACAGGTTTGACATCAGCAGAATTCCAGCAATATTAATATCAAACGAAGTTAATTATTATGATGTTAAAGAGCAAATTCAGCAGCTTGCTGAAGAGAAAAATGGCTTTTATGCGTTGCATGCCACATCAGCGCCTTATAGGGATTTAAAACAGGGAAAAGTTATTGGCTTGGTAAAAATAATCCTGCTTGATGACAGCTCATGCGGGGAATGCTATGATGTCAGTATAAACAAGCAGATACTTCCAAGGTTCGGGGTTTTTGTAAATGAAGAAGAGGCTTATGATGTTTCTTCAAATGAGGTCAGGGAATTAATTGCGAAGTACAATATAGAAAAAGTTCCTGCGCTTCTATTGTCGCCAGAGGTTTCGGAGTATCCTGCTTTTGTCCAGGTATGGCAAAGCGTTGGCACTATTGAGGGTGATGGCTGGTATGTCATGAGAAAGCCTGAAAGTTTGGGAACTTACAAAGACTTGGCATCAGGGGAAATTGTACAAGTGCAATAAACTTATATCATTAAAATGGTTGGGATGAAGGGGAAAAATCTGGCAACAATCTTGGTTTTTATTGCGTTTTTGATTGCAGGCATTGCTTACATAACGCTTACTAAAAAAAACAATATCCCAGAATATGAAACACCATCGCCTGAAAAGGTAGTTGAGCAGTATTTTACTGCATGGAGCAATAAGAATTATCCGGATATGTACGCTGCAATTTCAGACGGCTTTAAGAAAATAGAGCCTACAGCAAAGGATTTGGGGGCATTCAAAGAATATGCAGAATCGCAGGGCATTGATAATGCAAGAATATTGTCAATAAAAGAAAGTTCAAATGATGGCAATACAGCGGCGGTTGATTATAGCGTAGAGTTTTCCTTTGCAAACGGGGCAAAAAGCAAATTTGACGGAACATTCACATTAAAATACAGGCAAGGGGATGTAATTCCAGGATGGAAATTGATACATCCATACGGAGAGAATATTGATACAACTTGAAAAATGGCTAATGCAGAGAAAATATTAACAGGTTTTATAGTATTAACTATTATTGTAGCTCTTTTTTCACTATTTTATGTTTCAAAATCATTGTTTTTTCCATCGCAAATTAATCCAAATTCAAATACAATATCGGGCATGGGATCGAGAATGAGTGCAATGTCGCTCACGCCATTTGACACCCAATTAGCAAAGGAGTTTATGGACAAAAATAATGACGGGCAATGCGACAGCTGCGGAATGCCAGTAGATATGTGCATTAGTTCTGGGCAGCTTCAATGCAACATGGATTCAAAGTCAACTATTGGCATTTTAGGCTCGCAGCACCTTCATGCCGACTTGAAAATATATATATTGGGGAATGTATTGGATGAAAATGTGTTAGGGCCGCTGGCTATGGATATGTCAAAAATGGACAGCCGGATAACCAGCAGCTTTATTCACTTTGATAAAGGAGCCTCATTCCCGGAAAAAGAAGGCGATGTCATCCATATGCATGCAACAGGAGTCCCATTATGGGTATTCTTCAAGAGCATTGGAATAAAATTTAACAAAGAATGTTTTGTTTTAGATAATAAAGAAAGTTATTGCAATGACAGGAATAATAATTTGAAATTTTTTGTTAACGGAATTGAAAATCCTGAATATGAAGAATATGTATTTAATGATAATGACAAGATTTTGGTAAGTTATGGGGATGAGGGCGAGAAAGAAATAAAGCAGCAAATTAGCTCAATAACTGATTTTTCAAAAAATCATTAGAATGGATAAGGCAAAAAAGTTTATAGTAGAGAAGGCAACATCTTTCTCAAGCTCCCTGTCAGGGGCATTAAGCTTCCTGGGAGGCTATCAGGTATGCCATAATGTCTGCCTAGGCATAATTGCATTGCTTTCATTTATAGGCATTACAATAGTTGGAATGCCTTTGCTTTTTTTGCAGAAAGTTGCAATCCCATTCTGGACAGCTGCTGTTTTGCTATTTGCAATTACATTAATTTTTTATTTTAAAAAGAAGTGCATTTCAAAAAATTTATTAATGCTGAATTCCGGAATCATAATAGCAGGTGTTCCTTTCAAAGCATTGCAAAGCTATTTGGCAATATTTTGGATAATTGGAGGAACCTTGTTTGTTTTGAGCCTGCTCTTTTATATCAAAGGAAAATTTCAAAAAAATAAAATAAAAATAAAATGATTAAATTCATTATGAGAAAGATAATTTTAGCGACATTTTTAGCAGCTATTATATTTATTTTTGGCTGCACAAAAAGCCCGGAAATATTAGACGGCTCTGGAAAATTTGATGATAATGTAAGAGTTATTAATATCAAAGCATCCAGATTCAATTTCGAGCCAAATACCATAATCGTAAACAAAGGTGAAGTGGTAAGGTTGATAATAAAAAGCCAGGATGTTGCTCATGGCTTTGCACTGCCGGATTTCAACATCAACGAGCAGGTGCCGGCAGGAAAGCAGGTAACAATAGAGTTTACCGCAAGCAAGCAGGGAACTTTCCCGTTTTTATGCACTGTTTACTGCGGGGAAGGCCACAGCTCCATGAAAGGGGATTTAACAGTAAAATAACCTCAAAAGCATATAAGTATAAACAACATTAAAATTGATTTTAGCCCATGGAAAAAATAAAGGATTTTTTTATCAAAAACAAGGATTATTCAATATTTATAGTAAGGATGAGCCTTGCTTTGGTCTTATTGTGGTTTGGAATCAGCCAGCTCATTAACCCGGAATCTTTTTTAGGGTACATTCCGCAATGGATGTATGAGCATCCGCAGCAAATGATGCACGAGCATCCATTGCAGCTTATGCATAACATTCCAAAGCCTTCAGTGCACGTGGTTTTAACATTTAACGGGATTGCTGATACTCTTCTTGGATTGTTATTGCTGATGGGGTTTTATACAAGATTAACTGCCTTTATTGCGGCTTTGCATTTGCTTTCAATTGCATTTTCGCTTGGCTACAACGACATTGCAATAAGAGACTTTGGATTAAGCTTAATGGCCCTTTCAGTGGTATTTTCGGGGGCAGGCATTTTAAGTTTAGATAATAAATCAAAAAATAAATGAAATCAATAAGATTTTTATAAAGGATTGAATTACCTTAAAACTATGGACAATAAAAAAATTGGCTATCTAGTTGTTTTTATAGGCATAATATTTATTGTGATCTTATCTATTCTGAAAATCCAGCTTAACCAGATGAACGACCAGTTGATGAATCTGGGCAGCGGCAATTGCGTGCTGGAGAGCGGAAAATGCATCCATGAGAGGAGCTTTCTGCCTTTCGGCATTGGTATTGCGGCAATAGCGCTTACATTAAGCCTTGGGGCTTATTTGGTATTATTTTCCAGAACAGCCAAGTCTTTTGAAAACGTTCAAGAAAATATCCTCAAAAACATTAAGGCTGCAAAAACAGAGGAATCAAAAGAAGAAAGGTTCAAAATTCTATTAACAGGGCTGGACGAAGATGAAAAGAAAGTCATACAGGCAGTTAAGGAGCAGGACGGCATTTCACAGTCAACATTGATGTACAGGGTTGATTTGTCCAAAACCAAATTATCAATAGTGTTATCGCAGCTTGAGAAAAAAGGGCTTATCGCAAAAGTTAAAAAAGGGAAAATAAACAATATTTTCATGAAAAAAGCACTATAAATGCTTATTTTTGAATTCTGAACAATTGTAAACAATAAAAAGGCTTGATTAAATACCAAAACTCTTATTTTATTAATAGTTTTAGAAGTTAATTATATATCCCAACTGAATTATAAAAATAAAAAATGAAGATGAAGGAAAAAAATCTTGACAGGGCAATCATTTTGCTTATGGCTGTATTGACGGTTATTTTAGCTTACAACCAGATGCAAATAAATGCTGTATTAAAAATAAGCCCAACTGGCTTTGCAGTTGCTACTAATAACGGGGCAGCAACCAATAATGTACAAACACTCGGAGCAAGTGTAGTTCCAACTGGAATTCCGAAAATTTACGGCCAGGAATTAAAAGTAAGCTACGATGACATAAGCCCGATTGACCAGCAAAAAGCTGACACAACAATAAGAAGGCTTGGCTATCTTGATGATGCAACACAATTAAACGAAGATCAGATGAAGAGGTATATTGGCATAGCGTCAAAAATAAGCTGCGAGTACTGCTGCGGCGCAGAGTCAATAATTTTTTCGAATGGACAGGCGGCATGCGGTTGCGCCCATAGCTATGCAATGAGGGGCGTTGCAAAATACATTATAAGAAACCATCCGAATGAGTTTAGCGATGATGAAATTTTAGAGGAGCTTGGAAAATGGAAAACCTTGTTTTTTCCCGGGCAGATACAGGCAAAAGCCCAGATTCTAAGCCAGCAGGGAGTTGAGTTAAATTATATTAATTTAGCATCAAACAAATACAGGGGAATTGAGCAGGGTCTATCTGCAGGAGGAATGGTGGGAGGCTGTTAAAATGAACATAAAAAACAGGGTTATAGTGATCTTTCTTGGTGCTGTGCTTATAGTGTCTGTTGTGCAGGCTTTCCAATTGAATGGGCTAAAAAATAGGCTGTCAACGACTGGCGCAGTAGCCGCTACAGGAACAGACCAGATTGATACCGCGGGTTGGACCGAGAATGAAATAATGAACTATGATATGCATGGCATAATCCCAGCAAGGTTTGGTAAAGGCGGTTCAGCCAGCGCATCTATGGTTGGAGGCTGTTAAAATGAACATGAAAATTTTGATAGTTTTTTTATTGGCAATTCTGGTGATAATCAGCTTTGTGCAAAGCGCCCAGATTAACAATATAAAGAAAAGCTTTAGTGGGGATAGCAGCGCTGTTGTCGCGCAATCTAACCCCAGTGCCATAAATACCTACAACCAGCCTGCCGCAAATGTTCCTCAGATGGTTGGGGGATGCTGATATGGCGGGTAAAAGATTATACTTTTTTATAATTTTAATCCTAAGTTTAGCCTTGATAACAGCAGGCTGCTCAAAAGGAAATTCAAATGCAATAACGGGAAACTCTGTTGCAGCAGATTCTGTCACGATACTCAAAGATTCCTCATGCGGATGCTGCGATGTTTATGTAAGCTATATGGTGAAAAAAGGGTTTAATGCTGATACAAAAACCACAAATATGGAATCAGTAAAAGAAAAATACGGAATTCCGTATTCAATGCGAAGCTGCCATACAACAGTTATTGGGGATTATTTTGTAGAAGGCCATGTTCCCATTGAGGCTGTTGAAAAATTAATGCTTGAAAAGCCCGATATCAAGGGGATTGCATTGCCCGGCATGCCATCAGGAAGCCCGGGAATGCCCGGGTCAAAACAGGGGCCTTTTATTGTTTACGCAATAAACAAAGACGGCTCCACATCTGAATTTATGAGGATATAGGGGCTGGGAGTACATTAAAATGGGAAAGAAAAAACTGCTTTCTTTTGCTCTGTTTCCCTTATTGCTGAAAACGGCATATGCGCATTGCCCATTATGCACAATAGGCGCTGCAGCGGCAGCAGGAACTGCATCATATTTCGGGTTAAATAAAGCAATAATTGGGATTTTTATAGGCGCATTTGCAGTTTCCATTGGATGGTATTCCTCAAAATTGATAAAAAGAAAATTTATTCCGTTGCAAAAATCTGCAATAATACTGTTTTCATTTTTTGCAACAGTAATCCCTTTAATGCCAATGGTGGAAAGCCAGTATCCCTTGGGAATTTTTCTTTTCGGGGAGTATGGAACATTGCTCAATAGAACTTATTTGATTAATTTGTTTTTGCTGGGCAGCATTTTCGGAGGTATTATAACATCACTAACTCCATGGCTAAGTGAAAAAATAACGCACTTAAGGCATGGAAAATTTGTTCCTTTCCAGGGAATTTTGCTTACATTCTTATTATTGATTATTTCAAGCCTGATAGCAGAGGTTATAATCTAAAATGGAAAATGAAGTAAAGCAATGGATGGAGAAAATCCAGGAAATAAAGAACGGCAATGTTGATCTGTCAAGGGACGAGGATTTAAGCATTGCATTGATGAACCTTATAAGCCTTGAGGAGCATTTTTTCTTTACTGCCGTAAAGACAGAAGACCAGAAATACCTCAATATGCTTCATTCCGTAAGGGAAACAAGGAAAGAATTGATGAAAAAAATTGTAAAAAACCCTGAAGGCGAGGAATGGTGCATAAGCAAGCATCTCCTTGCAGCAAGCATGCGCCTTATTGAAGTAGGGACAAAAGAGTTTTCAAAAGGAGATAAAGAGGAAGCAAACAAATTCTTTACACAGGCGTTTAACCTTTATTCATTGTTTTTTGCAATAAACCTCAAGATGATTAAGCCGGAAAAATTAATTGCTGATGAAAATTTCAGCAAGGAGAAAACATATTTTTCAAAATTGTCGGATTTAATGAAAAAAATCATTGATTGCTGCAAGGAATGGTAAGAGTTTAAATCATTTGTTGTTTATGTTTGGGAAGTAAATCTTTAAATATGTGCTTCGCACAAAAGATACAGGGGTATTGTTAAAAAGGAAGAAAATGAAAAATTTGTTGATAATCTTGATTTTATTGCCTACATTGGTTTATGGCTGCGCTTCTGACGAAAAAATAACAGGCTATAAGGACATTACAAGCGAGGAACTCAACAATTTAATGAATGAACAAGATATTTTTCTGGTTGATGTCCATATCCCCGAGCAAAAACACATAAAAGGCACAGATGCGTTTATTCCGTATAATGAGATAGAGCAGAACACTGGCAGGTTGCCAAAGGATAAAAACGCAAAAATAGCATTATACTGCCGCTCGGGCAGCATGAGCAAAACTGCTGCTGAAACCCTTGCAAAGCTCGGCTACAAGAATGTCTACAACCATCTTGGCGGCACAATAGACTGGGCAAATAAAGGATTCGGGTTTGAGTAGGAATTTACTCAAGACTGACAGCATACTTTGTAATTTCCACATTGCAGCTTTTGTATTTCTCACACCATACTTCGCATTTCTGCGCTAATTCTTTAGTTTTATACACAAATCCGCATATTTCGCACTGAAAATATTTTTTGTTGTTTTTTTCTATTGTTTTTACCATTTTAATTATGGTGCCTTTTATAGGAGCTTGCGCAGTGCATGCAGCAGAATTTCAATGCTTTTCCTTTGACTTTCTCTGTGTGGCCACCTTCAAATACCTTGCAGTTGCAGTGAGCGCATGCAGTTAATCTAGGCTCTATAGCAATGTCAATCAAATCTCCAAACCTGTTAAACATGTTTTTTGCAAATTTCCTGCCTTCATTTGTCAGAGCATAGGTTTTTTTCTCCCTTTTCCCAGTTTTTTTAATTTTTATCAGCTTATTTTTTATCAATGTATCCAGAAAAGGGTAGACATTGCTCGCGCTTATGTTTCTTCCCAATTTGTCCTCAAGCTCCTTCATTAATTCGTAGCCATGCTTCGGGCCGGAAGCCAGGAGGTACAAGGTGCAGAATTTCACCATATTGTTTACTTTCACCTTTGGCATAACTACAATTAATTCAATTGGATATAAATATCTTTCTTTTTTTGACATATCCAAATCGGATATAAATCAAAAAGTTTAAATATAAGATGGTATTACAAAGCACCAAAGTAGGACATATTAACTTGAGGTGATTAATTTGAAAAAAAATTATTTTTTGTATGTTTTGATTGCTTTATTTAGTATCGGGATTGTTTTTGCCGATATGGAGGAATTTGAAGAGGCAAAGCAGATTATTGACGCCAAGACCCCATGCTCAGAATTAAGCGAAAGCCAGCTTGAGGCTATGGGCGATTATTATATGGAGCAGATGCACCCCGGGGAAGCGCATGAGGTTATGGACGAGATGATGGGCGGCGAGGGCTCTGAAAGCTTGAAACAAATGCACATTGCAATGGCAAAAAGAATATATTGCAATGACATAAGCGGAATGGCGCAGTATGGGATGATGGGAATGATGATGGGGCAAGGAATGATGGGTTATGGAAAAAACTATGGAGGTGGAATGATGGGATACGGCATGATGGGAAATTACGGCTCTGGAATGATGGGAGGCTACGGCTACTGGGGATTTTTTAATTTTCTATACCTGGTTTTAGTCATTGGGCTCATTATCCTGGTCTACTTGTGGATTATAAAGCTATGGAGAAGCTTGCCCAAGAAAAAGCAGGAAAAATGAAGGCAACAAAAAATGACGTATGATGCAAAAGCACACTGGGAAAGCATTTATCAAACAAAAAAGCCTAATGAAGTAAGCTGGTATCAGGAAAAACCCAAAACGTCGCTTAATTTGATAGCTGAAACCGGTTTGGATAAAGATAGTAGGATTATTGACATTGGCGCTGGAGATTCAAATCTTGTAGATAATCTTCTTAATATTGGTTTTAGAAATATAACTATTTTAGATGTATCATCTGCGGCGTTGGAAAAAGCAAAGAAAAGGCTAGGGAATAGAGCAAACGCTGTTAAATGGGTGGTATCTGATTTAAGGGAATTTGAAACAAGCGACAGATATGGCCTCTGGCATGACAGGGCGGTGCTTCATTTCTTAACAAGAGAAGAGGACATTAATAAATATGCAGAAGTTGTAAGGCGATCCTTAAAACCAAATGGTTGCTTAATTCTTTCAACATTTTCAGAGAATGGGCCAAAAAAATGCAGTGGGCTGGATATAAATCAATACTCTGAAGATTCTATGAAAAAACTGTTCAGTGATTTTGAGCATATAAAAAGCTTTGAAGAGGAGCATACAACTCCTTGGGGAGTTAGTCAAATTTTCATATATAGCGTATTCAAAGGAAAGGGGGTTTAAAAATCAAAATAAACAATGTAGATTTAGGAAGGGCAGCCGCATTTGTTGAAGAGGCCAAAAAGGACAAAAGCAAAGCGCTGAAAATTAAAAGAATCGAAGGAACTTGGAACCTAAAAGATGGAAAAGTCCAGTTTACTTCGACCTTAGAGCATGCGCAGGGCTCCACAGTTGTTGAAGCAGATGGACCTGTTTTTATGGGAGGCTCTGGGATTAAGCCGGATCCGGTGCAGTACTGCCTGTTTGGCCTGGCAGCCTGCTATGCGCAGACATTTGCCTCTATAGCTGCGGAAAAAGGCATTAAGCTTAAGCAGTTGAATGTTGCCGCTGAAAACAAGGTGAACTTAAGCAAGGCTTTAGGATTAAGCAACGAGCCAATTGTCGAAAAAGCTATCTTAGAAGTAAAAGCCTCAGGAGAAAAGGGGGAGAACTTGGATGAAATCAAAAAACTGGCAGGACAAAGATGCCCTGGGGTTTATTGCCTGACTAATGCTATAAAGCTGGAAATAAAGTAATTTGGAGGTTGGTAAAATGGGAAAAGGAAAAACAAAAGGCTGCTGCTGAATTTTTATTTTTTTATGTACTTTATTTTTTAATTGAATAAAAAATTATTAATTTTGGAATGCATGGCAAAAAACCTGAAGGAAAAAATAATAGGGGCAACAGGGAGCTTATCAGGAGCTGCAAGCATCCTGGGCTCGTGGCAGGTCTGCCATAATATCTGCTTAGGGCTCATAGCATTGCTTGGAGTTATAGGAATAACAGTTGTCGGAATGCCTTTGCTCTTTTTTACAAAGATAGCAGTTCCGATGTGGACTATTGCAGTCATTTTGCTTTTTGTTACAATTTTAATTTACACAAGGAAAAAATGCATTTCTAAGAATTTAATTATATTGAATTCTGGCCTCCTTGTAGCAGGAATCCCTTTCCAGCCATTGCAGAAATTTTCAGTTTTTTTCTGGACTATAGGGGGAATTCTGGCATTAGCAGGAATTTCATTTTTTATTAAGGAAAAAATAGAGAAAAAAAGGTGCGAGCATGAAAAATAAAAGAGCCATTATTATTCTACTTGTTATTTTTTTATTTTTAATGATTAATGGGTGCACCAGCCCGGAATTGCAGAAAAACAGCCAAAATGCAATTGAAAACAAGAAATTAAACACTGTTGCTACGGGCAGCACTCAAATGAATGATGTTTTGATTGAATTAACACCTGCTGGCATGAAAGACGGGAAATTTGTAGTTAATCTTGTAGCCAACACCCATTCAGTAGACCTTGGCCGGTTTGATTTGATGCAGCTAACAACTTTGGAGTATAATGAAAATCAGATTAAGCCTTCATCAGCGCCGGCACTAAGCGGCCATCACACCTCAGGAGAATTAATATTTAATATCGGTAAATTGCCGGAAAATTTCAAAATAATTATAAATGGTATTCCCAATATTGAGGAAAGGGTATTTGAATGGGCTTGAAAACGAGGTGGAAAAAATGAAAAGGCTGAATGGCAAGGTTGCAGTTGTGACAGGCTCAAATCGCGGAATTGGAAAAGGCATTGCAATCGCATTTGCGAATGAAGGATGCAAGGTTGTTGTTAATTCGCATGTGCATGGCAAAGATGCAGACGAGGTTGTCAGGGAAATAAAAAATCTCGGCAGCGACGCAATATTTGTGAAGGCCGATGTCTCAAAGGAAAAAGACATGAAAAATTTAATAAAAAAAGCTGTTGAAAAATTCGGAAAGCTGGACATAATGGCGAATAATGCAGGAATCCTTGTTTTTGGCACTGTGGAGCAATTGACAGAAAAAGAATGGGATAGGCAGATGGCAGTCAACCTCAAAGGCGTGTTTTTCGGCACAAAGTATGCAGTCCAGCAAATGAAAAAGCAGGGAAACGGGGGAAGGATAATTAACATATCCTCAATTGCCGGTTTGGTTGGCTTTCCTGGAATAAGCGCTTACTGCGCATCTAAGGGAGGCGTGACTGAATTCACAAGGGAAGCTGCTTTAGACCATGCAAAAGACGGCATAACAGTTAATGCAATCAATCCCGGAGTTATTGTAACCGACATGACAAAAGGCATGCTTGGGGATAAAAAAACAAATAAATCGCTTATGGAGAATACGCCTGTCGGGAGGTTTGGGCAGCCTGAAGACATAGGGAATGCCGCTGTTTTTCTGGCCATGGATGAATCAAGCTTCATAACAGGCCACAACTTAGTTGTTGATGGCGGATGGACAGCAAGATAGAAGATGCAAATAAACAAAGAGTGGCATAAAAACCATAAAATGCCAAAAAATGCAACAACAGAGGAAAGGATTAAATGGCACATTGAGCATGCAAAAAAATGCTCATGCATGCCCATGCCTTCGAAGCTTTTGGCTGAGATTAAAAAAATCAGAAAGCACCAATAAAAAATTTTAAATCATAAAATAAACAATAATTAAATGAAAAAAACAAATAAAATAGCACTTTATTTTTTATTAATTTTTATTATAGTTGTAACAGGCTGCGCGAAAAAAGAAAAGTTTGGCCCTTTAAACTCTGCGCATCAGCATGCTGACTTCAAAGTATATATCTTGGGAAATGCCCTTGACTTTTCAAGGCCGCAATACATGGTAAAGCATGATTTAACGCATGTAGAGAACAATGACGGCGATGTCCTGCATACGCATGCAACCGGCATTGCACTAGGATTTTTTTTGAAAACTTTGAACTTTGAAATTGACAATGAATGCATTAAGGTTGACGCTGGAAACAAATACTGCAGCCTTGGAAGCGCTACATTAAAAGTTTACCTCAATCCCCAAGGCGGAAATTGGGAGCAGTTATACAGCCCTGCTGATTACGTCATAAATGATTTGGACAAAATACTGGTAACTTACGGAGCTGAAAGCGAAGAAGAAATAAGAAAGCAGCAGGAATCTGTAACAGATAAGGCTAAGGACTATTGAGATAGACTGATGTTTTTTGCAAAGCAGGAGGGCGAAAAAATGAAGCAAAATTTGGGCAAAACGGACAGGGTTTTGAGGTTTGCACTGGCATTTTGGTGGCTGGGGCCATGGAAGCTGCAATACAGCATTGAATGGGTAAACTGGGCGATTTTTGTTGTTGGCTGGATTGCATTGGTCGAGAGCTTTTTCGGCTGGTGCTGGCTGCACAATTTGCTTGGCATAAACAATAAAAGCCAATAAACAGGAGATTGCAAAGAATAAATGGCAAGAGACCCAGTCTGCAGAATGGAAGTTGATGAAAAAAAGGCAAAGTTCAAGCTAGTTAGAAAAGGGAAAGAATACTATTTCTGCTCAAAAAACTGCTATGATAAGTTTTTAAGTCAAAGGAAGGTAACAATATCTAAAAAACCATTAAAAGACGAATCAATAAAATCCACGAAAATCGAAGATTTTCGGGACGCCGAAAATCCAAAGGATTTTCCAGCGAATTTAATAATAAAAAAAGAATCTGACGGACAAACAAAAAAGATAATTTTGCCCATAAAGGGAATGCATTGCGCTTCTTGCGCAATGACAATTGAAAAATCCCTGAAAAGAATTGCTGGAGTAAAAGATGCAAATGTAAACTTTGCCTCTGAAAAAGCCGCTGTTGAGTTTGATGCCGGAAAAGCGAATGAAAATGATTTGGAAAAGGCAGTTGAGGATGTCGGCTATAATGTCATTAAAACCGGCGGCAGAACAGGAATGATTACTTTGCGCGTCCGCGGCATGTCATCCCAGCACTGCGCTGGCGTGGTTGAAAGCAGCCTGAGAAAACTGGATGGAATAAAAAACATTGATGTGAGCTTTGCGATTGAAAGGGCGATAATTGACTTTGATCCTGAAAAAGTCTCAATTGAAAAAATAAAAAAAATAATAGTTGACGCAGGCTACGAGCCTGAAGAATTTAAAGAGGATATTGACAGGGAAAAGGAAGCCAGGCAGCAGGAAATAAAGGCATTAAAGTGGAAATTTTTTATTTCTCTGGTTTTGGGATTGCCCCTGCTTTATTTTGTAATGGCGCCTCAGATTGGACTGGAGATTCCTAGATACATCGGGCAAAATCTCGTTATTATACAATTTTTATTAACCACACCAATAATGGTTGTAGGATATGAATTCTTCTTGAGGGGCTTCAGGAGCCTGATAAAAAACAGGACTGCAAACATGGATACTTTAATTGCGCTTGGCACAGGGGCTGCATATGCCTATAGCCTTGTGATTTCGATGCTGATCTGGTTTTTTGGGAAGGGTTACGGCGCTCATGACCTGTATTATGAAATTGCAGGCCTGCTTATTATGTTCATTTTATTGGGAAAACTGCTTGAGGCGATTGCAAAAGGAAAAACATCCGAAGCAATAAGAAAGCTTCTTGGGTTGCAGGCAAAAACCGCTGTTGTTATAAGAAACGGCAGGGAGCAAAAAATTAATGTTGATGATGTCGTGGTTAATGACATAATTATTGTCAAGCCTGGCGAAAAAATACCTGTTGACGGAGTTATTGTTGACGGCCACAGCTCTGTTGATGAAAGCATGGTTACCGGTGAAAGCATCCCTGTTGAAAAAGCAAAAGGTGACAAGGTTATAGGAGCAACTATAAATAAAACTGGAAGCTTCAAGTTCAAGGCAACAAAGGTGGGAAAAGATACTGTTCTGGCGCATATTGTAAGGATGGTTGAGGAAGCCCAGGGAAGCAAGGCTCCCATACAGAGATTAGCAGATTTGATTTCAGCTTATTTCGTGCCGATTGTTGCTGTTATAGGCGTAATTGCATTTTTAGCATGGTATTCTCTGGGCTTTGGCTTTGTTTTTGCCTTAACAGTGTTTATTGCTGTTCTGATTATAGCATGCCCCTGCGCATTAGGCCTTGCAACACCGACAGCCATAATGGTAGGCACCGGCTTAGGAGCTAAAAACGGCATTTTGTTCAAGAATGCTGAAAGCCTGCAGCTGGCTAAAAGCATACAGACAATTATTTTTGACAAGACTGGAACATTAACAAAAGGAAAGCCAGAAGTTACTGACATAATTTCAATTAAAAATGGAAAGGGAAAAGATGTCTTGAAATTTGCGGCAATTGCAGAAAAAAGGTCGGAGCATCCTCTGGCAGAAGCAATTGTGAACAAGGCAAAAGATCTGAGAATAAAAATTGACGAGCCAAAAAAATTCAATTCGATAACAGGAAAAGGCGTTGAGGCATTTTATAAAAATAATAAGATTTTATTGGGAAATAGAAAATTAATTGGGAAAAATAAAATTAATATTGAAAATTTAGAAAATAAAATAAGAATTTTGGAGGAAGAGGGAAAAACAGTAATGATTGTAGCTTTAAATAAAAAGATTATAGGCATGATTGCAGTGGCTGACACTTTAAAGGAATACTCAAAGGAAGCGGTAAGGCAATTGCATAAAATGGGCAAGGAAATTGCAATGATAACCGGCGATAATGAAAGGACTGCGAATGCAATAGCAAGGCAGCTTGGAATTGACAGGGTTCTGGCAGAAGTTCTGCCGCAGGAGAAGGCAAATGAAATCAAAAAACTGCAGGCAGAAAAGAAAAAGGTTGCAATGGTAGGCGATGGAATAAATGACGCGCCTGCTTTGGCCCAGGCAGATTTGGGCATTGCAATAGGCTCCGGGACTGACATCGCAATTGAAACTGGAGACATAGTCTTGATTAAAAATGACCTAAGGGATGTTGTCACAGCTATTGACTTAAGCCGCTATACCTTGAAAAAAATAAAGCAAAACCTGTTCTGGGCGTTTATTTACAATATAATTGGCATCCCGGTTGCCGCAGGGGTTTTGTATCCTTTTACAGGCTGGCTTTTGAATCCAATAATTGCAGGCGCTGCAATGGCATTCTCATCAGTTTCTGTTGTAGGCAACACTCTGCTTATGAGGCTTTACAGGCCAAAGCTTGCTTAAAATTGATTTTTAACAAAAAGCACAATATTTTTATATCAAAGTAAATAATTCACGGTAAAAGGGGGGATTATGGAAAACAAGAAGCTTGGATTTCTTTTAACTGGATTTGCAGTAGTCATTGCTTTCATTTTATTCAGCTATATGGGCAGGCTGAATGTGCAGGGCAGTGAATTGGGCTGCTACCAAAACAAGGAAGGCTGCCAGAGAGTTGGCTCTTTGCTCAACATGTCCCATATTGCAATTGGCCTTATTTCCTTTATTTTTGCACTGGGCTTTTATTTATTGTTCTTTAACAAAGGCGAAGAAGCAATCCTGAAAAGGCTGGAAGAGGAAAAAAACACCAAGCTTGAGCTTAATAAGTTTGAGCTCATGCTGAAAATGCTTGATGACAATGAAAAAAAGATCATTAATGCAATAAAAGAGCAGGATGGCATAACCCAGACAACATTGCGCTTTAGGACAGACCTTTCAAAGGCAAAAGTAAGCCAGATTCTTACTGGTTTTGAGAAAAAGAATTTAGTCAGGAGAACAGCAAAAGGCAAGACTTATTCTGTGCATCTGATTGAGGGTTTTTAAAACAAATTCAAAAAATATTTAAACTTCTGGTATTTTCGCTGAAAGGGTGATTTTTATGGATATCAGCAAGATTTTTACAAAGAAAGGCAGTATATTCCTGATTTTGTTCAGCGCTTTGGCATTAATAGGCATGAACATCAACTTCTCAAAGCTTGTTGGCGCTGAAAGCCAGTTCTTCACATTGTTTCAGTTTTTCGGTCCTGTAGCAGGCAGCTTTTTAGGGCCTATTGTGGGCGCTTTGTCTGTTTTAATAGCGCAATTAAGCAATTTTTTCATAGTTGGGAATGAGTTTGATCTGCTTAATTTATTAAGATTAACCCCGATGCTATTTGCCGCTTATTACTTCGGTAGCAAGAAGAAAAGCCTTGGGGTTATTATTCCTTTAATTGCAATAGCATTGTTTGTTTTGCACCCTGTTGGAAGGCAGGTCTGGTTTTTCAGCCTGTTCTGGACAATACCGATAATTGTGAAAATACTCCCAAAAAAATACTCTGATAGCGTTGCTGCAAAAAGCCTGGGCGCAACATTCACTGCCCATGCAATCGGAGGCGCTTTCTGGATATGGACAGTCCCGATGACAGCAGCGCAATGGATAGCTTTGATTCCAATAGTTATTTACGAAAGAACATTATTTGCTTCGGGAATTGCAGTTTCCTACATAGCCTTTAACGCAGCGCTGGATAAGCTAGTGGAGAAATTAAAGATAGACGTGAAGGATATTTTAAGCATAGAAAAGAGATTTACATTAAAGGCTTAGCTTACAACTTTCAGTTGGCCTTTTTCATCAACCACTTTTTCCTCGTCTTCCTTCGCGCTATGGACATGCACAATGCTCTGCTCAGCTGGATTTTGCGCCTGCGGGCTCTTTTCTTTATCTGCCAGCATTTTGTCCACTTTTTCCTTATCCGCCCTTTCCTTTTCCCAGCTTTTCTTTTTTTGCCTTTCCTTCAAGGCATCTGCAATTATCCATAGTAAGAAAAGAAGGATAAATGCAAGCACAATATAGCCTATGCCCATTGCAATGTAGTTCATTATTGTCAAGAATGCCATTTTATATCTCCTTTAATTTTTCATTTATTATGGCAGGGCACGTCCTTGTCACGCCATCAATCCTTCCTATTTCATTGCTTATAAAATCCCTAAGCTTGCTTGCGCTTTCCATCCATATCTCGGTCATGAGCATATGGTCGCCGCTGCTTGTGGCAACAAACCTTACGCTGTCAAACTCTGTAAGCTTTTTTGCCACATCAAGGAACTTTTCAGGCATTACGTCAATTCCCACTATTGCAACGCTATAGCCAATCCTTGAAGGCTCCACCAATGCAGAATATTTCTTGATAATGCCGTTTTTTTCCATATTATTTACGCGATTTCTTATAGTGCTTTCGGAAATGCGCAATCTTTTTGCCATTTCAAGAAATGGGATCCTTGCATTTTCCTTCAGCATCCACAATAGTTTCGTATCTGTTTCGTCAAGCATTAAACCACCGCCTGTCTGATAATGAATTTCGCACTTTTATTTATGCATTTCGCATTTTTGGGTAAAATGCACTAAAAAGCTTTAAATATAAGCTCTCTTAACAATAGTTAAGTTTATTATAATTTATATATAAACTTTTCCAAAATATAGTATAAAAGGGGTGCCATGGTGGAAGCAAATTATAATGCTCCGGAAGAAGCAGAGGATCCTCCCGAGAGCCTAAAAACTCCCTGGAAGCTTTGGAAAGAATGGAAAGATCCGCTGCATAAGCTGCATGAAAGGCTTGACACAGAGCACAGGATTATAAGCTACAGATGGGAGCTTGAAATGCTGGACTCATTCATGCATGACGGCCCCAGAGATGAAGATCATTTTGAAGCGCATGAAAGCAATGAAGCAGCTTACAAACTTGAAAGTTATTTGTTTGAGTCTGGTGAAGAATCACATTTGGCTTACTCAGGCAGCGTATATATGAGTGAAATTGAAGCTGAGGAAGATGATATTGATGATGGCCTGCTGGAGATTATAGAAGAAAGCGAGCAGGAAATGCCGCAAACATCAGAGCTTGGGGAGGAATTAGAAGATAAAAGCCCGGCAATGCACGAAGATAAAAATTTTGCCAAAGCGGGCTATTTTACACTGGATACTTTGGTAAAAGCATTGAGAAAATCCAACAGAAGGCAGATTATTGATGCAATAGGCACATTTTTTGCTCAGGCTGTAAAAAAGCAGAAAAACACAAAAACAAGCTTATTAATAAGTTAAAAATGGTTTTGGCAAGCTTTTTGGTAACATCAAGGGAAACCTTGGAAGCAACTTTGGTAGTGGGCATTGTTCTGGCTTACCTGACAAAGACCAATAAGCACCATTACAGGAAGACAGTTTATTATGGCATTGCCTTTGGCATTCTTGCCAGCCTTTTATCAGCGTTTATTTTCACGATTTTTGCAGGAGGCTTTGAAGGCCGCGCCGAGGAAATTTTTGAAGGCATTACAATGCTTTTTGCCTCTTTTTTGCTTACAACAATGATATTATGGATGATGAGGCAGAAGCACATTGCAAGGCACATTGAAAGCAAGGTTTCGGTGGAGATTGAAAAGGCTGAAATTGACATGACTTATGCCTATGGATTGTTTCTTTTGGTTTTGATTGCTGTTTTGCGTGAAGGCGTTGAGACCGTTATTTTTTTGAATGCGATGAAATACGCCTCCGGAGTTAATTTTGTTGGAGGCTTGCTGGGGGTTTTAACTGCCATAGGGGTTGGCTATTTGTTTTTTACCAGCACAAGAAAAGTCAATTTAAAGAAGTTTTTTAACATAAGCAGCATCCTGCTTATTTTGTTTGCCGCCGGGTTGGTAGCGCAGGGGATACATGAGCTGCAGGAAGCTGGTGTAATTTTATATGGAGCGAAGGAGTTATGGAACATAAACCCTGCTGTTGCAGTTGAAGGCGTTTATCCCTTATTGCACGAAAAGGGCATGGTAGGAAGCTTTTTGAAAGGATTGTTTGGCTATAACGGAAATCCCTCATTGCTCGAGGTTTTAAGCTACATTGCCTATTTAGGCATTATTTTTTATTTGTATAGAAGGATTGAGAATTCTCAGAAAGTTAAGGTTGGTTCTTAATAAAAACGTCGCATAACCATCGTTATACGCCATTTTTCTTCTAAATACACCCTTAAAAACCAAAACCTTTATATATAAATACGTATTAAATACGTACTATGCTAGTTAAATTCAGCAAAACAGTGTCAAAAGGCGGCAGGTTCAACCAGATTTATATACCAAAAAATATGGAGAACCTGATAGAAGTCGGCGATGAGGTAGAGGTAAGGCTTATCAAGAAACAAATTAGTTTATTTTATTCAAAAAATCTAAAAAAATTGTCCCAATTCAAGGAAAATTTAATAAAAGACATTTTTTCTTTTTTAAATGAAAACTCTGATATTAATTATATCTTTATTGTAGGCTCTTTCTTAACCGAAAAAATAGGCTATAACGACATTGATGTAGTGGCAATAACGGATAAAAAAAGCGAAAATCTTGAAGAGGCAGCCTATAATAAGCTGATTGAAAAGTTTAACCTGAAATTCCACGTGCTTGCTATAGAAGAAAATAGATTTTGGCATTTGCTGAAATCTTGTCCTTTAACTATGGCGATGTTCAGCAGTTTTATATGCAGCAAGCCAATAAAAATCTCTGATGAAAGGGTTATAGACAAAAAGCATATAAGATTCCTGCTTATGATGCCCTATGATCTGCTGGAAATAAAGCTGAACAGCAGAAGTTTTTTTGACAGCTTGAGAAGATTGGCAACAATTGAAAGGTTCTTAAAAAACAAGAGCCTTGAAATGAATGCAATAAATGACGAATTAAAAACATCAATAAATGATTTACTTTATAAAAAAATAAAAAACAATGAGGAAATTGATAAAAGCTCAATTGAAATTTTAAGGAAAATAATAAAATTAAAATTAAATATTATTGAAAAATTAATCAGAAATGGGAAAGAGCAAGGATATGCAGGAACTGACTAATCTTATGACAAAAGCATTAAGGCATAAGATAGGCTCTATAGTCAACAAGGATGAATTCTATGCCAATAAATACGCTAAAGATGCTGAAGTTATCATGAAGGAAGCGGAGAAGGTTCTTTTAAAGCAAAATTGGAACAATTACGACAAGCCAAAAATAAAAGAGCAGTTAAAGATAAAACTGCATAAAGAGCTAAAACAAAAAGATTTCCTCGATAACAGAAAATTTGATATAATGGGTGAAGAGATTGATAAGGCTCTGAAAGAATTTAATTTGGATTGAAGTAAACTAAAGCAAGTCCCTGATTTTTTACTTTGTTCACACCTACAACCCAAAGCTATCTGAGAACTCTTTTTTCTTTTAAAAAATATAAAAAAATTAATAATTAATCGCAGTTATACCTTCTATATAGATAATTTCCTATATTTACTGAAACTCTGCCTAAATTATACGGAGGGTTATTAACATCTGATCCCAGAACTCCATTAGCTTCTTTACAAGCCACTTCAATCCCTGCATTTTGTCTAATTCCACTAAGAGCCTTATATTGAGACCCTGCATGTAGTCCAGCAGCAATCACAAAAAACAGGCTTCCAGCAATCAAAGGAACCTTGTGTTCACTCATAAAGTCTGCTAAATTATCTTTTATTTTTTTAAGCCCCATAAAAGAAGCAAATGCTCTTTAACTTATAAAATTATCTGTTATTATAAAGACCCATACTTAGTTTCACACAGTAAATTGTTTGACAAATTTTTACAACCCAAAACTATCAGAAAACTCCTTTATCCTTTCAAACTCTGACAAGAACTTGTAGCCCTGCTCCTTGATGAAGAACATCTTCCTGCCTTTCACTGACTGCTCTCCAATCATGCCTTTTTCCATAAGCATATCAATATACTCTTTTAATTTCGCATGGGATAAGTTGGATTTATAAAGAAGATGGGTAGGCTTGATTTTGCCTTCCTTTTCCTGGATTGATCTCAGAATATCGGCAATTACCTCCAGTTTTCCGCGCCTTTTTACAATCATTTTGCATGCTTGCCCGGCTTCCTCTTAAATATCAGTATGAATGGTATCAGCAGGTACACAAAGCCGAGCAATTGCATTAATTCAGCCAGTACATAAATAGTTTTCGAGTATATGACAAAAACAAAGAAGGCTTGGGAAATTAAAAGTATGCTGAAGGCAATTAGCACAAACCATGCTTTGTTGCTCCTTACCTCCGTATAATTTTTGTAGTATGAATAGGCTATGAGCAATAAAAGGGCAAATGATGTAAGGTAAAACAGCTGGTAATGCACAATGCTAATCCATGTTGCAATAAACACGAAATAAAGCAAAAGAATAATGACTCTTTGGTTCTTCCATGTAAGCCTTGAGATTATTAAAAACAATATCATAAACGCAAGCAGGGTGAAGAAAATATACACAACAAACGCTATTGCATTGATATCATAGGGGGTCAAGCTGGTGAATGCCTGATGAATTGTGCTTCCAAGAGCGGTTCTTGTAATTGACGGCTTGTAGATTGCAAAAGCCCCAATGATTTTTGAAATAAACGCAAAAGTCAGGGACAAAAAGGCAGTGCTAAAATACAAATACTTGTTTTCCTTCGTTAATTTAAAGCATTTATAGCTATAGTATACAAGAAGTATGCTGACAATAACCGCTATTAGCTCAATAACAGAATCAAAGCCATAGAACCATTTTGGGCTGAATACATAAGAAGGAAGCCCGTATGGTATATTCTCAAATACCATGGCTTAAAAAGCGTTTTTCCCTTTATAAACTTTATGAATCTTAGTTCTTTATTTGCCGTTCATAATGATTAATAAATACCACTACCATCCTATCTGTAAATCAACTGACACCTCGAATTTTTAGCAAATCGGGAGCGGGCTTTGGAACCCTCTTTTGCTCGCTCTTGATTATTTTTATGTGGAAGATGCCTGTATAACGATTTTCTTGCAGTTCGCTGGCACTAAACTATTTTTTCCTTCAGAAAACGCCGCATAACCACTGTTAAATGCAATTCGAAAACCGCTTATCTTTGATAGTAAGCCGTAGATCCTTTTAGTTGTCGCCTTTGTTAAACGCTATAAAGAAAACATTGAAAATGCCGTAGCACTATCTCATAACAAGCGTTTAATAAAATTTAACAGAACCAATAAATATTTAAAAAGCAAATATAAGGGCAATTTTCAATGCAAAAAAATCTGGATTGGATTAATAAATTGGCTGAAGAAAGAGCTCATCTAGCCAGTGAGAGAACCATGCTTGCATACTTAAGGACAGCAATCGCATTTATTGCCTCTGGCTTAATCCTGATAAAATTTTTTGAAGATGGATTAACAAATATAGCCTTTCTGTCTATATTAATTGGCATTGCTTTATTTTACATTACAAAGAAAAGAGTTAAATCCATAAAAACTGATTAATGGATTACAATGGGCAACGGCATTTTAATCTTGGGCATTGTAATACTTATCGGGTTTATAGGCAAATTCTTCTTTAATAAAACAAGGATTCCGGAGTCTGTGTTCCTGATGCTTATTGGTATACTCTTAGGGCCTGTTTTTAATGTTGTTTCTGGCAAATTTTTTATTGATAACGCCTCATTCCTTATATCATTAGCGCTGGTTGTTGTGCTTTTAGATAGCGGCTTGACTTTAAACATATCAAAAGCTTTGAAAAACGCTCCCACAGCTTTAATCTTTACAATATTAGTAATGCTAAGCACAGTTGCAATTGTTTCTGCTGTAACTGTGCTGTTCTTTGGCTGGCCCTTGATAAATGGCATTTTCTTAGGCATAATTGGAAGCGGCACAACAACAATAACAATCACCCATCTTGTTGAGAAGCTCAGCGTTGGGAAAAACACTAAGACCTTGCTGGTGCTTGAATCCATAGTCAATGACATAACCCTGATAACTGCTGTGTCCATACTTATTTCCTTTGTTTTATCAGACAGTGGCAAGGTTTCTATTTTTAAGGTGATATTCAACGAACTGGTCATCTCTGTCATTTTAGGAGTAGCTTTTGCTTTAATTTGGGCTTATGTTTTTTTGAGGTATATACATGGCAACAAACTTGCTTATGTTTTCACTTTGGGCATTGCTTTTATCATCTTTGATGGCGTGGAATTTTTCGGGTTTAATGGTGCTATTGCTGTCTTAATATTTAGCTTAGCACTTGGCAATTACTCTGCTTTAGTCAGCAAACTTAAAGCTTACAGCAAGATTCTTATTCCAATAAAAGCAGACATATCAATTGTGAGGGGCATAAATACAGAAATAACTTTCATCATGCGAACTCTCTTCTTTGTATTTCTTGGAGTGATATTCAACACTAGCGTAATAAAATGGAACATACTTCTTTTTGTTTTTATAATTGTTGTTGCAGAAGTTACTTCAAGGTATGCAGCTGCAAAAACCTTAGCACTTTTAAAGCCGAGTTTTGCAAACTCAGTTCCTGTAATAACTACACTTGTAGCCAGCGGTTTCACTTCAACATTAGTTGCTTTCTTGTCAATAGAAGCAGGAATTAATATTCCAAATCTTGCTGAAATAGTATTGCTTCTTGTTATGTTTACTACATTATGGGCAATTATCGGCTCTGCTGTTCTTGAGAGAAAAATAGCAAAATACCAGATAGAGACATACTAAACGAACAAAAATTTATTTAACTAAAAATGGTTAAGAGCCAATATACCCCTTAATTAGCATACTTCCCAGTGTAGACAATTTAATTGCTATTTTTCCTTTATTTTCCATTGTTTCAATTAAGCCCATACCCTTTAAGCCTTCTGACTTCAAATTTCCATTGATATGGTAGGAAATCAATGGCAATGACATCTTTGTCTTTTTGCTTAATTCCTCCAAAGAGGCGCAGCATCCAGGCTTTGAAAGCAATTTTAAAATTTCCATCTTCTTGCCTGCAATCATATTGTAGTAAGAAAACTTCAATACAGGCAAAAGCATTACATCATTCCCATTAACAGAAATTGCCTTTAAGCCGTTTACAAAAGCTGCTGATGTAGCTGCACAAGTTGAAACCCTGTCTCCGGTTGCGGTATTTACAAGAATTTCTATGCTTTTCTCAATGTTGCTTATCTGGGCAATCTTCATGAACATCTCTTCCCATATGTTGCCCTTAATTTCCATAATCTTAACCGGAACCTTGAACCTTTCTAAGTCATTCTGGGCTTTTTTTGCCGCATCGAGCCTCTCTTCCGGGGAAAGCAAAATAACCCTTTCAGTGGGAAACTCTCTAATGCCTACAAATAAAGCATCCATATTATCTCCGACAGGCGCAACAACAACATATTTCATTCTTAAACCACTTATTTAAAAAGAAAGGATTTGGCTTATTTAAAGTTTATTGTTTAATGATTAAAACCAATATTTAATATTTAAACAAAAGGTAGATTAAGGCCTTTGAAATTGCATTTTAGCATAAATTATTTAAACAGGCAAAAAATAAAAATCAAAAAATGAGGAATGCACTTTTTATATTGGCGATTTTATCCGTAATTCTTATAGCTGCCTGCGCGCCCCAAAATCCACAACCAGAAAAAATTGGAGTAAAAAGTGAAAATAGCGTAATTGAAAAAGAAGCAAAAACTGAAAACAGCGAATTAACTTTGATTGGAGGCGCAACAGCAAAATTTTACAGGTACAATAAAGAGCATTATGAAAAGTCCTTAAGCGAAGGAAAAATCATTTTTTTGGATTTTTACGCAAACTGGTGCCCTATATGCAAGGCAGAAAGCCCCGATATAATTGCTGCATTTAACGAATTGGATAATGAGAATGTGGTAGGCTATAGAGTTCATTTCAATGATAATGAAGTGACTGAAGATGACAAAGAAATGGCAAAGAAATTTGGTATTACCTACCAGCACACTAAAGTCATTCTAAATAAAAACGGCGAAGTTGCATTAAAGTCATTGGAAGCATATTCAAAGGAAGATACAATTAATGCCATAAACCGAGCTTTGGGAAGTTAAAATGGAGCAAAAAAGGCAGTGGACAATTTTCCTTAACAGCTTATTCTTTGTTTTAGGATTCAGCATAATTTTTTCCCTTGTGGGAGTTTTGCTGCAGGGAGTTTTGGCAACTGTTTCCTATACAGTCCAGAAATGGCTTGGATACATAGGAGGAACAATGATTATAATATTCGGGCTTTATCTTTTAGGCCTGATAAAAATACCTTTTCTTGAGAAAGAGCACAAATTAAAAGTAAAGAGGAAGTTCAAATACAGCTATGCAACATCATTTGTCTTTGGCAGCGCTTTTGCAATTGGATGGACCCCTTGTGTTGGAGCGATTTTAGGCGCAATTCTGACATTAGCTGTTTCAAATCCAGCAAGCGCATTCCCCCTGCTCTTATCATATTCCTTAGGCTTGGGCATTCCCTTCCTTCTTGTCGGATTGTTCACAGACAGGGCATCAAGGTATATAGAAAGGTTCAGCTCAAAGCTAAAGTATGTTGGCTATGTTTTTGGCATTATACTGATTCTGCTTGGGATTCTTGTTTTCACAAACCAGCTGAGTAGGATTGCAAATGTGCCGTTCCTTGCAGATTTGCTTTTAAAAATCAGCGGAGAGGGCATAGGCTTTGGGGCAAAACTTAATTTAGGAGTTTCCTTTTTTGCAGGCATTGCATCTTTTTTAAGCCCGTGCATTCTGCCACTGGTGCCTGCTTTCCTGAGCTATCTCGCAACAACAGTAGTAAGGGAAAAGGAAGATTAATCAGTTTAAGATTAATACCTTTATCTCCCAATAAAAAAGAAAATTGCAAAGGGGTAGGGAACCTTATTTTAACATTAAGGGTTGGAAGCTACCTGTTCCATTATTTTTACCATCATAATTCAACAAAATCAAAAAGCATTAAAAAATTAAATAAAAAAACTTAAAAAACCCTAAAAATTTTAAAACAATAATGAAAAACAAAAATATTGTTCTGATAATTGTGCTAATAATAATAGCGGGCTCTATATACTATATTAACTCTGCTAAAGTCAATCCCGAAGCTAATGAGCCAGTTAAGGATGAAACTGTGCAGCAAAGTGAAAATATAATTGAAAAGCAGCTTGAGCCCGATGAATACATCCCAAACGAAAATGCGATAAGGGAAAAATCATTATTTTTTCAGAAAGCGCCTGAATTAGCCGGCATTGAAGGCTATATCAACACAGACTCTGATATAAAAATAGAGAATTTCAGGGGCAAAGTTGTGTTGATAGATTTCTGGACATATACTTGCATCAACTGCATAAGAACACTGCCATACTTAAAAAGCTGGCATGAAAAATACAATGATAAAGGGCTGCAAATAATAGGAGTGCACACCCCAGAATTCAAGTTCGAGCAGGAATATGAAAATGTAAAAAGCGCTGTTGAAAAATACCAAATAAAATATCCTGTTGTGCAGGACAATGCCTATGCAACATGGCGCGCCTACAACAACAGGTACTGGCCAAGAAAATACCTGATTGACATTGACGGCTTCATAAAGTATGACCATATTGGCGAAGGGGCTTACGAGGAAACTGAAAGGAAAATCCAGGAATTGCTGAAAGAGAGAATGGAAAGGCTGGGGCAAAAGGAAATTTTAGATGATATGTCAAAGCCAAGTGGCGTAATTGATATCAACTATGGAAAAATCGAAACGCCTGAGATTTATTTCGGCTATGGATTCACAAGAGGAAATTTTGGCAATGAGGAAGGTCTGCCTGCAAATGGAATAGTTGATTATAAAATGCCCTCCACATTAAAAGAAAATGAGGTTTACCTTGAAGGCAGATGGAAAGTCAACGAGGACAATGTTGAATTGGCAGGGGATGAAGGAAAAATAATTCTGCAGTATGATGCCAAGGCTGTTAATATTGTTGCCGGCTCCCTGCAGGGAAGCGAAGCAGAGGTTTTAGCCGACAATAGCCCATTAACAGAGGCAAATAAGGGCTTTGACATAGAAATAGAGAATAATAAAGGCATTTCAAAAATAAAAGAATCAAAGCTCTATAATTTAATTGACTTTGAATACGGGAAGCATAAAATTGAAATTAGGATAAAAGGAAAGGGATTTAAGATTTATACGTTTACGTTTGGTTAAAATTTTTATTTAATCATTCTACAAAATATTTATAAAACATGTTTCTGTTTTAAGAATGAAATTAAAATGCAAGATAAAAAAAGCATTATTTTGGCAATTGCAGCCGTAGCAATAATAATTTTGATTATAATAATTCAAAATCCTTTCAGGCAAAGTGAAAATGCGGACGAACTGGGGTTTATTGAAAGCGAAGATACTGGAATAGGTATTAGTGACCTTGCTCCTGATTTTGTTTTGGAGTCATTGGAAGGCGAAGCAATTAGATTAAGCAGCTTTCGTGGAAAAAAAGCTGTTGTTGTGAATTTCTGGGCAACTTGGTGCCCGCCGTGCAGGGAAGAGATGCCTGCTTTTGAAAAAATCTTTCTGGAAAACAAGGATAAGGTTGAGATTTTAGGAGTCAACCTGCAGGAAAATCCCGAAACAATAAGGAAATTCTTGGAAGAGATTCCAGTCACATACCCGCTATTGTTGGATCCAGATAGCGAAGTCAAAGGAGATTATAATGTGTTTACGCAGCCCGTTACATATTTTATAGATAAGGAAGGAAGAATTGTTGATAAAAAATTCGGCCAATTGACAGAAGAAGAGACTAATGAAAAATTTAATAGATTTATTGCGGCAACACCATTAGGGACAAAAGATAAAGATGAAATAAAAACGCTTGCAGACGGCACAAAGTATATAGTGCATCCAAGCAAATTCTTGTCTGGGGGGCCTCCCAAAGAGGGCATTCCTTCAATAGATAATCCTCAGTTTATATCGCCAGAAGAAGCTGACTGGCTTCCGGATGATGAGCTAGGATTGGGCATCGTTTATAAGGGAGAGGCAAGGTTTTACCCATTCAGGATTCTTGTATTCCATGAAATTGTCAATGATTTCATACAAAATGATCCAATTTTGGTTACTTATTGCCCTTTGTGCTTTACTAGCATTGCTTTTCTAAGGGAGATTGATGGCGAAGCAGTAGAGTTTGGAGTATCTGGAAAATTATACAATTCCGAATTGGTGATGTATGACAGAAAAACAGACTCGTACTGGCCGCAGACATTGGGAAAAGCTGTCTTAGGCCCGTTAACTGGAACTAAGCTTAAGAAAATAGTTTCAGACACTGTTTTATGGGGGGATTGGAAAAAAGCTCATCCTGATACAAAAGTGCTTTCAAGAAAAACAGGCTTTTTAAGAAGCTATAATGGCAATAACCCCTACGGCAATGACGGGGATTTTACAAGTATCGGGCTTCAGTTCCCAGTAGAGAATAAAGACTCAAGATTGCAGGATTACGAAATAGTATATGGAATTGAAGTAAATAATGAATTCAAGGCTTATAAGAAAAGTGATGCAGAGAAACTAGGAGCTATAGAAGACAGCGTCGGAGATAAGAAAATAACCATAACCTTTGACCAAAATCTAAAATCAGCCCGCGCACAAACAGAGTCAGGAGAGCAAATTATTGTAGAAACATTATTTTGGTTTGCATGGTATGCATTCCACCCAGATACCGAATTATTTTCTGGATAAATTTGTTTTTTGACTATTAAAGGCAAGATTTTTCAAAAGCAAAATATGAGCATATTTAATCATAAGCGCGTGAGGCGCTTGCTATGGAGGTGAATCTGATGGCAAAGAAAAAGAAAGTATGTCCAAATTGCGGCGAAAGCCCCATGTGGATGCTAATTGACAAACTATATTTTTAAATTGTTTTGTTAAGCTAATTCTTTATTTTATTTTTCATACTCTTTTTTCATCAGCAGGGCATCTTCTTCGATATTCGGGCTTTCGCTTATTGCAACTCCATTTACTTTAAAATCCTTCAGGGCTTTAAGCAGCTCTTTATATTTCAAATCAGATTCTTTCAGGTTTAAATGGTGCTTTTCTCCTTTTTCTCCATAAGCTATGCCGGTTATGTGCATGTGCATATTCTCCAGGCCCCTTTTCCCCAGTGATTTCTCAATTTTTCCCAGAATTTCGCAGAATTCCTTATAAGAATTGTATTTTCCGTTTGTCCTTGCATGGAAATGCGCAAAATCCACACAGGGCATAACATTAGAGAATTCATGGCTTAATTTTAAGATTTCATCCAAATTCCCGAATTGTGTTTCCTTGCCCGTCGTCTCGGGCCTTATCCAGACATTGTTTCTTTCCTCTTTTACTGTTTCTGAGATTTCCTTAATTGCTTTTTTAACTCGTTCAAATGCCTCTTCTTTTGTACTTTTTTGATAAAATCCTGGATGAAAACAAACAGACCAGCCGCCGCATAAATTTAAAATACGCGCACTCCCGAGAATTCTCTGGATGGAAGCTTTTAATTTCGGCTTTTCCAATGAGTTTAAATTTATAAAATATGGGGCGTGGCATGTTAGAACTATATTGTTTTGCTCAGCGGCTTTTTTTATTTCCGGGGCTTTTTCTTTGGAAATATTAATAGAATGGACAAACTCGAGCTCCATAGCGCCCAAACCCAGCTTTTTTACATCACCTATTCCTACGGCTGTGGGGCCACTTGAAGAAGCGGGTATTCCAGCGGTGCCGAAGAGAAGCTTTTCCATAGTAAATGTAATCTTTTTCTGTCTTTTAAAATTTTTCATTTGTATTTTAATTTCAGGATAAGCAAGGACAGTATAACAAAGAGCTCAATTGATGCAAACAACCCCAAAGCCAATGCCTTGATCCCGTATGCATATACAACCCACAATGCAACAGCGGCCAAGTAAGTCAGCAGCCATGGAATTGACAAATCCTTAGTTGACTTTGTTTTCCAGGATTTGATGATCTGTGGCGATAAGGCAAAAGCAGCAAGAAGGCCTGCAAGAAAACCGACATATTCTATAGGAGCCAGCATAAGTTATTCATTTCTCCATGTTTTAAAAAATTTTGCTTTTCCGAAGCCTTAAACATCGGATTTGATATCTAAACATAAGTTTATTATTCATATTGCCCATTTCCCAATCAAAAGGTTTAAATAAATAGGTAAAAACAAACTATAAGGTGACGATGATGAAACAGCACAAAGTAAAGGTTTATTCAACTTCCACCTGCCCTTGGTGCGTCAAGGTAAAGGAGTTTTTAAAATCCAAAAATGTTAAATTCGAGGATATTAACGTTGGCTTGGACCAAAAAGCTGCTGAGGAGATGGTGGAGAAGTCTGGCCAGATGGGAGTGCCTGTAACGGATATTGACGGGACGGTCATAGTGGGATATGATAAGGCAGCGATAGAAAAGGCGCTTTCAGGCTGATTTGCTTTTTCTTTTTATTATTAGAAAACGACATAAGTTTTATTTTATGGTGTATGTCGTTTTATATACAGTAGCGGCTATTCATTGAACTATTATTTATGTCCGCTACCATATTATAAAAAACTTTAAAAACGGCTGTATTATTTCTTTCTGCTATGAGGCGCACAAAAATAATCGCAACTATAGGGCCTAAAACAGAAAGCCTTGAGATGCTGCAAAAGCTGGCTGAAAACGGCATGAATATAGCAAGAATCAACATGTCGCATGGCAGCCATGAGTGGCATTCAACCATAATTGAAAAAATAAAAAAAATAAATGAAAAAAATGCCTTTCCGATAGGAATAATGGTTGATACCCAAGGGCCAGTTATAAGGACAAGCGCACATACAGAATACGGCCTGGAGGAAGGGGACACATTCAAAATTGCAGTCAGCAGCGCCTGCGACATACAGGAAGGGGAAAAGCACACTTTTGTTGACTATGAGAACCTCATAAAAAAAGTCAGTGAAAAAGACATAATCCTTATTGATGATGGGTTAATTGCCCTTGAAGTCATGAAGGTTGAGCCCTATCATATAACATGCAAAGTCCTTAACAAAGGCAACCTTGGAAAAAGAAAGACAATTACCATTCCTGGAATAAAAACCGGCCTGCCTTCGATAACAAAAAAAGACATCGAGGATGTGAAATTCGCGGTAAAGCAGGGGATTGATTATGTTGCGCAGTCTTTTGTCACAAAAAAAGAGGACATAAGGCAGATGAGGGAGCTTCTTAACAGCCTGGGCTCAAATGCAATGATAATAGCCAAAATTGAGGATCAGGAAGGCGTCGATAATATGGATGAGATAATAAACGAGGCTGACGGCGTTATGGTCGCAAGAGGCGACTTGGGCGTCCAGATACAGTTTGAGGAAATCCCAATTATACAAAAGCAAATCGTGAAAAAATGCATAGAAGCCGGAAAGCCGGTGATAATTGCAACCCACCTGCTTGAATCGATGATAAACAACCCAAGGCCTACAAGGGCTGAAGTCAGCGATGTTTCCAACGCAGTATTTGAAAAAGCAGACTGCATTATGCTCTCAGGAGAAACAACAAAAGGCCTTTATCCTGCTGAATGCGTCAGGGCAATGCACAATATAGCGAAAAACGTGCAAAGCAGGCTTAAGTTTGATGCTCCAAACGGGATAAAAACAAATGATGTTAAGGAAGCCATAACCCTGGGAGCGTGCATTAATGCTGAAAACCTTGATGCAAAGGCGATTATTGTTTTTTCCAGGACGGGAAAATTATTGAGTCTGGTTACAAAAAAAAGGCCAAACATAGACATTTTTGTTTTTACAGACAATGAAAATGTCAAAAAAAAGCTTATTATGCATTGGGGGGCTTTTCCATTTGCCATAGAATTCAATGATGATTTTGAGGCTATGGCCAACAACGCGATTAATATCCTCAGGGATAAAAAGCTGCTGGACAATGAAGACCGCGTGATTATAGTGTCTGATGTTAACCAGAGAAAAAATGTGGATATACTTGAAATAAGGAAAATTTTGTGAAAATGAACCTCAAGGAAGAAGCGCTAAGGCTGCATAGGGCAAGCAAAGGGAAAATTTCTACAGCGTCAAAAGTGAAAATAGAGACAAAAGAGGACTTAAGCCTTGCTTACACTCCCGGGGTTGCGGAGGTATGCAAAGAGATATATGCTGATAGAAACAAGGTTTTTGAATACACCATAAAATCAAATTCTGTTGCAGTTATTAGTGATGGCTCGGCAGTTTTGGGTCTCGGCAACATCGGCGCTGAGGCGGCCCTGCCTGTAATGGAGGGAAAATGCGCCATATTCAAGAGGTTTGCAGGCATTGATGCTTTTCCAATATGCCTCACAACTCAAAAAAGCGACGAGATAATCCAAATAGTAAAAAATATCGCGCCTGTTTTTGGAGGCATTAATCTTGAGGACATTTCCGCTCCAAGATGCTTTGAAATTGAAAGCGCTTTGCAAAACATAGGCATTCCTGTTTTTCATGACGACCAGCATGGAAGCGCAATAGTTGTTTTGGCAGCCTTGATTAATTCGGCAAAAGTTGTAAATAAAAAACCGCAGGATTTGAAAATAGTTATCAGTGGGGCAGGAGCTGCTGGCACTGCTGTCACAAAATTACTGCTTTGCTTCAGCATAGACAGGAAAATATGCACTCCTGTAAAAGAGATCATCTTATGCGACAGCAAGGGCATTATTTATGATGGAAGGCACGACCTGGATTATTCAAAAAAAGAGATATCAAAAATAACAAACCCCTCGAAAAGAGCCGGAACTTTGAAAGACGCGTTAAAAAATGCAGATGTTTTCATTGGGCTTTCAAAAGGCAATTTATTGACAAAGGACATGATAAAGCTAATGAGCCAAAAGCCAATAATATTCGCAATGGCAAACCCCATTCCGGAAATCATGCCGGATGAGGCAAAAGAGGCCGGAGCTGCTATTGTTGGAACCGGAAGAAGCGATTTTCCAAACCAGATAAACAATTCTTTGGCTTTTCCTGCTGTCTTTAGGGGCGCTTTGGACGCCAAGGCAAAATCAATTAATAATGAGATGAAAATAGCCGCTGCAAATGCACTGGCTGCTTGCGTTAAAAACCCGGCAAAAGACAATATACTCCCAAGCATGTTTGAACAAGGCTTGGTAAAAAAAGTTTCAGAAGCTGTTAAAAAAACAGCTATAGAAACAAATGCCATAAGAAAATAAAATGAAAAAAAGGGCTGAAAAGGATGTTCTTGGGAAAATAGATGTTGATGAAAATGCCTACTATGGCTCATTTACTCAAAGGGCAAGGGAAAACTTCCAGCTGAGCGGCATAAAAGCTGATTCTGAATTCATCAAATCATTGGCTATGATAAAAAAAGCTGCGGCAATGGCTAACAGCTCTTTGGAAGTGCTTGACAGGAACAAAGCAAATGCGATAATAAAAGCCGCAGACGAGGTCATAGCTAACAAATTTTCTGATAATTTTGTTTTGGATGTTTTCCAGGCAGGCGCAGGAACGCCTTTCAACATGAATATGAATGAGGTCATAGCCAACAGGGCGACAGAACTGCTTGGAGGCAAAAAAGGCCAGTATTTAGTGCATCCTAACAATGATGTGAATATGGCCCAAAGCTCCAATGATGTAATTCCAACTGCCGTTAGATTAGCATCTTTGTTTCTATTAAAAAAATTAATGGTTGAAATAAAAAATTTTGAAAATTCCTTAAGAAAAAAATCCCGGGAGTTTGAGGATATTTTAAAAACAGGCAGAACCCATTTTGAGGATGCAGTCCCAATAACTTTAGGCCAGGAATTTGGGGCGTGGGCAGATTCCATTGAAAAAAACATTGTTAGGATAAAAAATGCAGAAAAAGAGATTTTAGAGCTGGGCATAGGCGGGACAGCAATAGGTACCGGAATCAACACTCACCCTGAATTCAAAGACTTGGTAATTGAAAATTTAAAAAAAATAGCAAATATTGATGTCTACAAAGCAAAAAACAGCATAGAAACAACGCAAAGCATGGATTGTTTTGTCTCCTTGTCAAATGCCTTGAGGATTCTGGCAATTGACTTGTTCAGGATTGCAAATAACCTGAGCATTTTGAACTCAGGGCCAAAGGCAGGCATTGGAGAGGTTATATTGCCGGAAGTAGAGCCGGGAAGCTCCATAATGCCGGGAAAAATAAACCCGAGCATTCCGGAAGCAGTTATTATGTGCTGCTATCAGGCTTTTGGAAATGATGCGGCAATATCAAATGCTGCGCAATACTCAATTCTTGAATTAAATGTAATGACGCCCGTTATAGCCCACAATCTTTTTCAGTCTGAAAAACTGCTTGCAAATGCGCTGAAAATGTTCAGGGAAAAGTGCATTGACGGCATAAAGGCAAATGAGGAAAGATGCCTTGGGTTGCTTAACAGCAGCTTTGCGTTTGCAACTGCATTAAACCCTTATCTGGGCTATGATGTTGTGTCAAAAATCGTGCATGATGCCTTAAAGAAAAATAAAACGCTTAAAGAGATAATTTTAGAGAATAAGATAATTAATGAAAGTGATTTAAATTGTATTTTAAACACGAAAAATATGACAAAGCCAGGCATAATCAATAAAAAATTAGCCGAAAAAATCAGAAAAAGCGAGAACTTCAAAAAATTTGTTAAGAAAATGTAATCTGTTTGCTTTTCTTTTTACAATTCTAATAATGCTTCTCTGGAATTCTGGTTTGCAGCATCTTCAGGAGCATCTTTTAATTCTTTATGCTCTTGTGCCATATCCAGAAAATATTTGTGCACTCTTGCATCGCCAGTAAGCTCCGGATGGAATGTGGTTATTAGCACATTGTTTTCCCTGAGCATGACTGGCTCCAGATTCAGCTCTGACAGTATCTGGCAATGGTTATTGAACCTTGCAATTCTTGGCGCCCTTATGAAAATTCCCTTAAAATCTCCTACATCCTTTATGCTTAAATCAGCTTCAAAGCTGTCAATCTGCCTTCCATAATCGTTTCTTTTCACAGAAATGTCAATTAAGCCTAATGTTAATTGCCTGTTTCCAATAATCTCTTTTGCAAGCAGAATTGCACCAGCGCATGTTCCGTAAATCGGCATTCCATCATTATGCTTATTCTTGATTTCCCTGTCCATGCCTGCCCTCTTCATCAAAATCCCTATGGAAGTGCTTTCGCCTCCGGGTATTATCAGCCCGTCAATGCCGTTTAAATCTTTAGGCATTCTTACCTCTACAGCATCTGCATCGAGCTTTCTCAGTATCCTTATGTGCTCTCTAAAGTCGCCCTGCAAAGCCAATACGCCGATTTTCATTTTTATGACCAAAAGTAGGATTGTTCTTCGTAATTTTTCTCAGCTTCTCCAAGTTTTTCTAATGAAGAAGCGTCAAATGGTTTTACCCATCTCCAAAATATTTCTTGTGTGCTATCGACAGGTATAGGATTAGGATTTAATGTCCCGCCACGCACTAACTCAAAAAACAGGTAAATCTGCTCGGTATCCCCAAAAACCGGCTCGCTTGAAAATGGTTTTCTTGCAGTTATTTTTGAAAATGCCATGTAGGTTTTACTTCCATTACCCCCCGTTATCTCCAAAACATCTCCTCTTACAACATTACATCTTCTTATTTGCAATTCCAATTCTCCAAGAACTCCTCTCATTCATTTCCCCCTCTCCTGCATTTTCACTTCCAGCTTTTCAATCTCAATGCCTTTCATTCCCTCTAATCCTGAGGATATTTTGGCAAGCTTTTCTGCATCATTGTAATGAACAACAGCATCAACAATGGATTTTGCCATTTTTTCAGGGCTTGCAGCCTTAAAAATTCCTGAGCCCACAAAAATCCCGTCTGCGCCTAAAAGCATCATCAGGGCAGCATCAGCAGGGGTTGCAATCCCTCCGGCTGCAAAATTAACAACAGGCAGCCTTTGCATTTTTCTTGCTTCTTCTATCAGGCTTAAAGGAACCTTGAACTCCGATGCAATTTTGCCTGTTTCCCATCTTGATTTGTTTTTTAAGCTTAATATCTGCTCGCTTATCATTTGCGTATGCTTAACAGCCTCAATTATATTTCCAGTCCCGGCTTCTCCTTTAGTCCTTATCATTGCAGCACCTTCACTTATTCTTCTTAAAGCCTCTCCTAAGTCCTTTGCCCCGCAGACAAATGGCACTTTAAAGCGATGCTTGTCAATATGCTTGTTGTCTGCAGGAGTCAAAACCTCGCTTTCATCAATATAATCGACCCCTAAAGCCTCAAGGATTCTTGCTTCTGCAATATGCCCGATCCTTGCCTTTGCCATGACTGGAACAGAAACAGCATCCATAATCTCCTTTATTTTCTTTGGGTCTGCCATTCTTGCAACCCCTCCTGCAGCCCTTATGTCAGCAGGAACCATTTCCAGGGCCATAACTGCAACTGCCCCTGCCTTTTCCGCTGTTTTCGCCTGCTCAGCATTAACAACATCCATTATAACGCCGCCTTTCAGCATCTCTGCAAGGCCTTTTTTCAGCACGTAAGTTCCTTTTTCCATTTTTATTTTTGTTTTTTATTGAGTATTATTTTGAGTTAAAATCTGCTCTAACTTTTCCAAAACAGGCTTAAATGTTTGTGAGTCAGGCGGGTTGCTTATGCCTTTTATTTTTCCAATAGTATCTACAATGAGGATTTTATCGACTTTCATGCCTCTTTGTGCAGCCTTGGCAGCAGTTTCAGCCCCACGACCATACCATTCCAAAGCCTGTTGGTACAACTTTCTTTCAAAATAAAGATTAGCCAACGTTAACTGTATTCCGGGATTTGTTGGGTCCCGGCGAATCTGCATTAAATAATCCTGCTCTTTCCGAAGGCCACCAAAATCCCCCCACCATCCCCAAAAAATTTCCATCATTTCCCTTGGATAACTTCCAAAAGCCATTCTTATATTACCCCCGTTTTGTAGTAATAAAGCCTATATTTTAAATCTTATGGTTTTTAAATAGAAATTCACTTCTTGCAAACAAACATGCAATGGTCTTTTTGAAAAGGCTCCAGAGGCCTGAAATCAATTATAGTCAGGCTTTTTTCCAGCACCTTCTTTACCTCTTTGAAGATATCTTTCGGATTTTTTGTAACATCGATGCTTCTTGCCTTTACTGCCAATAAGGCATACCCATTGTTTTTTAAAAATAATTTAATATTCTTCAAAAAAATCTCAACCTGGTTTTTCTGCGCGATGTCCTGATAAATAATATCAACCTCGCATGCCCTATCAGCAAAACTTTCCGGCCTGTTGGCATCAGCAAGTATAGGAGCAATGTTTTTCCTTTCCTCGCAGACAAAAACCAAATCGCGCATGACTCTTGGTGCAATGTCAACGGCAAATACAAAGCCTTCTTTGCCAACAATATCTGAAACATGGCTTACCGTTGTGCCTGAGGCACTTCCAAGGTATAAAACAATATCATTTTTTCTAAAGCCGATGTTCGGGCACCCTTTTAATATTAATGCGGCTAATTTGCTGCTGTAAGGATCCCATCTCCTGTATTCAATATTATCTTGTTTTGTAAGGATTTCGTCATACACTTTTACTTCTGGAGTCAAATTTATTGTATAAAGCAGTTTTCTCTTTTCTTCTTCCGCTTCATAAACCTCGAAGATTTTTGACTTTTGGATTTTAGCCATTTTATTATTTTATTGGAACTTTTTCTCCAATTCTTCTTTAAGCTTGTCCCCAATGAATTTTCCCTTGAAATAATCAACCTTGACTGCAATTGAAATCTTGTCAGCCAATGTCCTTGCAACCTTGCCGTATTCCTCTTTTTTCACTTTGCCTATCAGCGGATGCTGGCTTAAAATCCCGTATTTTGGCGGCTTTGCCTTTTTCCCCGTCTTCAAATGCCTGAACAATGCCTTTTCAGCGCCTAAAATCTGTATTGTGGAAGCTGGCATCATCATAAGCCTCCTTAAGCTGCCCGCATGCTCAAGAAGCTTGGCGCTTATTAGCACGCCTGCCACTTCCAGCATATTAGGGCAATGCTTTTTCATTATCTCCTCCAGATATGACTCATGCTTTTTCCTTAAATCATACAATTCCTTGATCTGCCCTGCCAGCAGCATAATCTGGCTCAAGTCCCCGGAGGAAATCTCAGCGCCCATGGAATTCTTTTCCCTCTTTCCCTTATTTTCCAAAACAGCCTGCACAAGCTTCTCATGCTCCCCTGTTTCCCTTTCCATCTCAGGATTGTAAAGCGCGTACCATTCCCGAAGCCTTTTGGAAAGCAGGTTTATGGCTTTATCCAGTTCCCCAACATTGCCTATAGCATGGGCTATGAAAGAATCCTCATTAACAGACTCTTTAACCTGCTTTTTTGTCAATTCCAGGTTTTTCTTATAGAGGCTTTCAAAATGTTCTCTGCCCCGGGTTTTTTCCATATTTGCAGGAATAACAGGGCAATTTTTAAATATTTAGTTTCAAGATGGGAAAAATTAATAAATATGCCAACAATATGCTAAGTTGCCAAAAAATAATATAAAAATAATGAGAATCAGAGCAAAATGACCTTAATATATATAACCTGCAAAGATGGGGAAGAGGCTGCAAGAATATCAAGGCAGTTATTGAAAAAAAGGCTTATTGCCTGCGCTAATCTGCATCCCATAAGAAGCCTGTATTGGTGGAAGGGCAAAATAGAAGATGCCAATGAAATTGCCATAACTGCAAAAACCCTGGAAAAAAACTGGAAAAAAATAAAGGAAGAAGTGAAAAAGCTGCATTCTTATGATGTGCCGTGCATTTTAAAGATAGATGCGGAAGCAAATGAAAGCTATGATAAGTGGGTTAAGGAAGAAGTAAAGTAATAGTCGCCCGCAATGTGGCGGGCGCAATACTGCGCCGCATCAATGGCGGCGCCTAAATTTCCCGTTATTTTTAATTTAATAGTTTAAATAAAATCAATCAACAACAAACTTTATAAATAACCTTTCTTAGGTTTTACCAATGCTGGGATTAATAAAAGAGGTTCGCGACATAAACAGGTTCAGGGAAATTCTTACAGTTCTGTTTGAAGAGGGATTTGACTTCATCATTGAGAAGATAAGGCTGAAGCACAAGGTTCCGTTAACAAAAAGGGTAAAGGCAAGGATAGAAAAGAAAAAAGATTTCTCCCACGAAAAAAAGCTGAGGGTCACGCTGGAAAGGCTGGGCCCGACATTCATCAAATTCGGCCAGATGCTTTCCATAAGGCCTGACTTGATTCCGAAAAGCTACATCAAGGAGCTTGAAAAGCTGCAGGACAGGGTGCCGGAATTCTCTTACGAGATTGCAAGGCAGCAGATAAAAAAGCAATTGGGAAAGGAAATAAATGAGATTTTTTCCAGTTTTGAAAAAAAGCCAATTGCATCTGCATCAATAAGCCAAGTGCACAAGGCAGTTCTGAAAAGCGGCGAAAAAGCAGCTGTTAAAATCCAGAGGCCTGAAGCGAAAAAATTAATGGAAACCGATATAGAGATAATGGTTTATATCGCAAAGCTGCTTGAAAAGCATTTTCCAAACATAAAAAAATACAATCCTGTAAAAGTCGTGGAGGAATTTGCCAACTGGACGGAGAAAGAGCTGAACTTTGTAAGGGAAGCTTCAAATGCAAAGCTCTTCCTGCATAATTTTAAAGGCAGCAAAATCGTGAAAATTCCCAAGGTTTATGAGCAGTATGTAACAGAAAAAATACTTGTCCTGGAGTTTATTGAGGGAGTGGAATTAAACAACACCCAGGAAATAAGAAGGAAAAAGCTGAATTTTGACAAAATAATAAAAAACGGCTTTGACGCAGTTTTGACGCAGGTATTTGTGCATGGATTTTTCCATGCAGATCCGCATCCCGGCAATATTCTTGTATTAAAAGACAATTCAATAGCATTTGTCGATTTTGGCATTGTGGGCCATTTTGACGAAAAGCTGAAGGACAAAAGCATAAGCATATTCTATGGCATTGTGGAAAATGACCTTGACGTGGTTGTGGACAGCCTGATGGATATCGGAATTGACTCCGAAAGCATAGATAAGGAAGAGCTGAAATACGAAATAAGCCTGTTCATAGAGCCACTGCAAAAAAGCCCAATTCAGGATATCAAGGTAAGCCGCGTTTTGGAAGAGGTAATGGGTATTGCGCTGAATCACGGCCTGAGGATGCCATTGCCTTTTGTCCTGTTCGGGAAAACCATTGTAACCTTGGAAGGCGTAGGGCTTGAATATGATCCAAACTTCAAGATTATTGAGGCATCAAAGCCGTTTGTGGAGAAATTAGTAAGGCAAAGGTCAAATCCCATCTATATTTTCAATAACTTTGTCAGGAACGCCCTGAAGCTCAAGAGATTTGCTGAAAAGCTGCCTGAGGAGGCAGAAAAAGCCCTCAGGAAAATACAAAGCGGGACAATAAAAGTAGATATAGAAGACACGGACATAAAGAAATTGTCGGCAGAGATAGACAAGTCCTCAAACAGGGTTGCTTACGCATTGATCATAGCGGCATTGCTTATTGTAGGCGCGATAATGATGCAGATAAGCAAAGGCCCTGCGGTATTTAGTATTCCTGTACTGGCTTTGCTAAGCTTTTTGGGAGCGGGCTTTTTGGCAATAATGCTGTTTTTTTCAATATTAAGGGAATCAATGTAAGGAGGAAGAAAATGAAAGATGTAATTAAAAAAAGTTTTTTGCTTGGCTTGGGCGCTGCAAGCATAACAAAAGCAAAGGCGGAAAAAATTATTAAGGAAATTGCTAAAAAAAGCCCTATGAGCGCTGCAGAGAGCAGGCAGCTTGTAAAAAAAACCCTTATGGCTGCTGATAATGAAAGAAAAAGAATGCAGGCTTTGGCGGAAAAAGAGGTAAATAGGATTGCATTGAAAATGGGCTCTGCCTCAAAAAATGAGATAAAGAAGCTGAGAAAGAGGATAAGCGCTCTGGAAAAAAGGCTCAGGGCAGAAGGCAGAAAAACAGCAAAAAAAATGCTCAGAAGGCTTTAAAACGCCTTAGCAAAAAAAAGCGGAGGATTTTTTAAGCATGCCACTGGCAGTAACTCACGTCATCCTAACCATAATATTGGTTGACTTGTACCGGGATTATTTTGCAAAGCATAAGAAATATTTTACAATACATACCCTGTTTATTGCAGGCTTTGCGGGCTTATTGCCGGACATAGACATACCGCTAAACTGGCTTCTCAGCATATTCGGAATAAGCATACTGCATAGGACAATAACTCATACGCCATTATTTGCCGTGATTTTTTTAGTGCCTGCATTTATTTTTTTATACAATAAAAAGCATAAGATTGCGATGTACTTTTTTGCAACTACCTTTGGCATTTTGCTCCACATACTATTGGACTACCTTTTTGTGGTTGACAGCGCAGGCGGCATAATGCTCTTCTACCCCTTTTCAACAATTCAGTATGGCCTTAACCTTCTGCAGCATGCAACTCCCCAGCTGTTTGCGGCAATGGACGCGGTTATATTGCTGCTCTGGCTGTGGCACGAGGAAATCAGGCATAAAATAAAGGATTTTATCTAGAAGTCAAGTTAAGGTTGGCGCCAATTATTTTGCGGAAGCCAAGAATGCTGAAACGAAGCAAGGAACAGTTTTTCTTCCAATAAATTTATTACCAATTATATTAAAAAATAAAATTAAAAAAACTGTTGAAGCAAAGGCGCCTTAACTTGACAATGCCTAGAAAAAGCCGAATTTTCTTAATGAATGTGCAATCAAGGAAACAAGCAAAACAATCGCCATTGCGGTAAATATGTTGTGCTTTTTCCTGCTCTGGAAATAAACCATCAGGCAGGTTGCAGCCAAAGCCAGTATAAGGGAAATCCATTTCAAATTATTCCCTATATTGGTGAAAAACACAAATGCCATTACTGCAGATACGGGCAATGAATTCCTCAAAATAATATTCCAGTCGTATTCTTCTTCCATTTTTCTTAATTTTAATTATTTTTACCTTATTATTGTTCCATTAAATTTTTTGTTATTCAGCAAATCCTCAAAATTCCTTAAATCTTTCCCTATAACAATCACTTTTAATTTTGATTTTTCCGCTTCCTTTGCCGCAATTGGGTCGAAAGGCATGCTCAAGCCGGCTTTCCATTTGCTTCCTGAAATTTTTTTGTAATTTTTCCATGAAATCTTCTCTAATTTTTTTGCGTTCCTGAATTTTCTCGGATCCTTGTCATAAACATAGTCAATGTTGCTCATATTGATTATTTCCTTTGTTTTCAAATTCTTTGCCAGCAAAACAGCATCATAGTCAGTGCTCCATCCGGGCTTCCAGCCAGCTGCAATCAGGATTTTTTTATTAAAATTAATTTTTTTTGTTGGGTCAATGACAATTTCATTTTCGGAATTATTTTTAAAAATCATTTTTATGAGTTGCGCGTTAAGCCCTGTTGCGTATGTCCCTATCCAGTCCATTGCTTCCTGGCCATTTCCAATTATATTTTTTAATGCCTCCTGGTAATTTCTTGCAGTTTTGCCGCCGCCGCACATTATGGCAAACCTGTAATTTTTCTTAACATATTTTTCAACAATTTTTTTGAAATTTTTCAGGAAAGCGGTATCTACTTTGTCAGGAACAATCAAGGAGCCGCCCAATGACAAGACAACGGTTTTCATTTTTATTTGTCTTATTTAAATGAGGGTATAAAAAGTTTTCTAAACAAATATCTTCAGCTGAGCGGTAAATATAAATACAAGTTAGAATAGCCTCTTCAGGGAATTGCAATGGTATATTTCACCCATCTTTTAGGAAAACCGGTAATTGACTCCAGAGGCAGGGATATAGGCGTCATTAAAGACCTGGTCTTTATTGACGGGGACAAATACGCGGAAATATCCTACCTCGTTTACCTGTCTAAAGACAACTACAGAAAAAAGATTTCATGGAGGTTTGTAAAGGAGCTCAAGGACGAGTCGACTAAAAGCAAGGCTGCGATAGGCATATATCTCAATTCCCCCGTGGAAGAGATAAATCCGCTTTTTGAAAGGGAAGACGAATTTTTAGTCAGCAAGCTCATTGACAAGCAGATAATCGATGTTGACGGCCTTAAGGTCGTGAGGGTGAATGATGTCCTGCTGGGCAAAATAAAGGATAAATTTTCCATAGTGGCTGTCTGCGTCGGCACGAAAAGCTTAATCAGGAGGCTGGGGGCGGAAAAGATAATGGGGGCAGTTATACCCATGGCAAAAGAGAATATCATCCCATGGGAGTCTGTTGAGACTTTGGACCCTGCCCTGCAGGCTTTGCATATAAAGCTCAATAAAAGCAAAATTAAGGGATTGCACCCGGGAGACATAGCGGATATAATGGAAGACCTTGACTACAAATCCAGAGCGCTTATATTTAATTCTCTTGACAAGAGCCAGGCTGCAAAAACAATTGTCGAGGCAGAGCCCCATATACAGGAATCATTCTTCAAAAACATGAAAGTAAACAGGATTCTGGAGATTTTGGAGGATTTGCCGACGCATGACAGCGCAGACATATTGAGCATGATGCCAAAATCCCGGGCAGCCAAGCTCCTTTCCTCAATGAGGCAGGATGTAGCGGAAAAAATAAGGAAGATATTAAGCTATCCTGAAGAATCTGCCGGAGCCTTGATGTCCACTGAATTTATCCTTGTTACCGGTGATTTCACCGCGCAAAAGACAATAAACCTTCTGCGGAAGCTCAAGCCCTCATCTGAAAAAACCTACCATATTTATGTTATTGATGAGAATAAAAGCCTGATTGGCATCCTGCCGATAAGGGCGCTTATTACGGCGCCATCCCATGAAAAAGTCGCCAATCTTATGAAAAGAAGGGTGGTAAAAGTCAGGCTTAACACCCCCAAGGAGGAAATAGCAAACGCATTGTCCAAATACAACCTTTTTGCAATACCCGTTGTAAACGGCAATAATGTTTTGCAGGGGGTTGTAACAGCTGATAATGTGCTTAAGGAAGTGATGCCTCGCTCCTGGAAAAGAAAAAGGTATATGCCCATAAAGCATAAAAGACTGGGAAATGAAAAGAATATTTAACAGCGGCGCTTTTTTTGTGTTTCTTTCAGTTATCGGTCCGGGGCTTATCACCTCCCTGGCGGATAATGACGCCGGCGGCATTACAACCTATTCTATTGCAGGCGCGCATTTTGGCTACAGCATGCTTTGGTCGCTTATTCCGATAACAATCGCGCTGGTCTTCATCCAGGAAATGTGCGCAAGAATGGGAGTGGTGACTGGAAAAGGCCTCGCTGACCTTATAAGGGAAAGCTTTGGGCTAAAAATAACTTTTTTTGTTATGATAGGGCTGTTATTCGCAAATTTTTTCACGACAATGTCGGAATTTGCCGGGATTGCGGCTTCCGGGGAAATTTTTGGAATGAGCAAGTATGTGATAGTTCCGCTGAGCGCGGCGCTTATATTTTTGCTTATACTAAAATCAAATTACAAGTCACTGGAAAGGGTGTTTTTCATACTCAGCATTTTTTATGTTTCATACATACTTTCAGGCTTTTTTGCCAAGCCTGACTGGGGCCTTGTTGCCAAAGAAACCTTTGCCCCGACAATAAAGCTCACAACAGGATACATAATAATATTAATTGGAGTCATAGGGACAACAATAACTCCGTGGATGCAGTTTTACCTGCAATCCTCGATTGTCGAGAAAGGGATAAGGCTTGAAGAATACAAGTATACAAGGCTTGAAGTCATTATATCATCCATACTCACTAGTTTAGTCTCATTCTTCATAATTGTTGCTGCTGCCTCAACACTGTTCGTGAATAAGATAAGGATAAATGATGCTGCTGATGCCGCCGTGGCTTTGGCGCCTTTAGTGGGAAATTTCGCCCAGTCCCTGTTTGCCTTAGGACTTTTTGCAGCTGCTTTTTTTGGAGCCTTCATAATCCCGCTGGCGACTGCATTCTACATATGCGAGGCGCTCGGCTGGGAATCAGGAGTCAACAAGAAGTTTAAGGATGCAAAGCAGTTCTATGTACTGCTATTTTTGATTATATCCATTGCCATGGCAATTGTATTAATTCCCAACATCCCCCTCGTAAAGCTTATGGTAGCATCTCAAGTTATCAATGGCATATTGCTGCCAATAGTTCTCATATCGATGCTCCTGATTATAAACAATGAAAAAATCATGGGAAAATATAAAAATTCAGCATCTTATAATATAGTGGTGTGGGCTGCTTCAATCATCATTATCCTATTGACATTGCTTATGGTTGCAACAACATTATTTTCTGGAATTCTGGGCTAGTTAAAGGCCCGCATAATTGTTTTTTAGGCTGTTACATCTAACCACGAGGGCAATATTTAAATATTGTTTTCAAACCAAAAGATAAAAATGGAAAAAGAACTGCTGTTTTTGATTTTTGGACTTATTGGATTGTGGTTTGGCTCCGGAATAGCAATCGATTTCGGCAGGAAGATTGCAGAAGCGCTAAAAGTATCAACCCTGATTATAGGGCTGACAGTAACGTCTATAGGCACCTCTCTAGGGGAAATCGTGACAAATATTGTTGCAGGGCTTCATAGGGCGCGCGGCATTGAAACAAGCGGCCTGGCAGTAGGCACCGTTATAGGGAGCAATATTTCCCTGATTACTTTTGTCCTGGGCTTTTGCAGCTTTTTTACTGTTTATTATCTCGAAAAGAAAAAAAGCTCGATGAAAAGGGACTGGGGCATGCTGTTCTTTGCAATAGGGCTGATGTTTTTGTTTTCCATTACCGGCGGAAAAATAAACGCCGTAGAAGGGGGAATAATGATTTTGGCGTATGGGGCTTACATATTTCTTCTGTTAAAGGGGGAAAAGGTTTTCAAAAAAGTTGCTGGCAGCGGGGATAACGGCCATAAGCTGAGGCTGGCTTTGGACTTGTTTATGGTTTTTGTCGGGGTTGTTATTGTGATTTATGCCGCAAATTTAATCATTGATAGCGGTGTTTTAATTGCAAACGAGTTTAAAGTAAATAGCGAGTTGATTGGCATATTGATAGGATTTGGGACTTCGCTGCCCGAGCTTACCATATCTTTGCATTCGATATTCAAAGGCGCTCACGGGCTTTCAATCGGCAACCTGATAGGCGGAGGCATTACCGACCCATTGCTTTCCCTCGGGATAGGGGCTTTTATAGCGCCAATTTTTGTCGACGGGATTGTATTATTTTTTGACATACCGTTCATGTTTATCTCCACTCTGGTGGCATGGCTGTTTTTCATGCGCGGAGGAAAGCTTGACAAATTAGAAGCCTCTATGTTAATTGGGATCTATGGAATTTTTGTTTATTTGAAATTTTTCGTGCTGTAAAAAAAGCTACTGGCTTATTAGCTCCCAAAACCTATAAAAGTTACCCCCAGTATAATCAACAGAATTCCAACCCACTTATATTTATTCATCTTTTCCCCTAAAAATTTTACAGACAGAAGGCTTACCCAGATGTAGCTCAGCGAGACAAAAGGATACAATATTGACAAATCTCCCCCTTTGAGGGCGGGTATAAACAGCAAAGTGCCCAGGGCGTACAATGCAACGCCGCCAAACAGGTAATAGTTTTTGATTAAAGAGCTTATTTTTGAAAGCTTTCTGGCAGAGGCCTTTTTAAGCAGAATGGGCCCAAAAGCCCCCACTAAAGTCGCTATTACTACAAGCAGAATTGCCCAAGTTTGGGTTGTCATCTTATCCCGCACCTTCCAGTATTTTTGATTCTCTGCTTCCATAGCCTATCAGCGCAATTCCAGAAAAAATAATAAAAACGCCCAGCCATTTAAATATGTTCATCGCTTCATTTAAAAAATAAATTGACAAGATGCTGACCCATATATAGCTTGTAGCAACTATGGGGTATAAAACGGAAACATCGCCGCCCCTAAAACTTATTATCATTAAAGTTCCTGCTACTGCATAAATTAAAATGCCTGCAATAATTTGCCAATTAGTTATTAATGCCAGTAAATCAAAGCTTAATTTTTCCGACCCGAATTTCCAGAATATCTGCGCTGTCGAGGTCAAAAAAGTAATGAAAAACATCAAAGACATCGCCCATAATTTAGTTGCCATTTTTATTATTTTTGCATCGCTCTGATATCAAGGCATTACTCTTTCAAGGTAATCTCAACCAACTTGGCGTAAACAGGCCTTGAGATGAAAACACCTATTGATGCCCCAATCAGGGTTGTGATTGCAAATCCCTTCAACAAGCCTGCGCCTGCAAATATCAGCGGAAGCATCGCGACAAACAAAGTGAAGTAAGAGCCCGTTATTATGAAAAAGGCATTTTTTATTCTCTCCTTCCAGTTGAAAATCATCTTTAATTCTCCCTTAAGTATTTCATCGGTTATGACAATCTGATGGTCCACACCAGTTCCAATGGCCATTATAATGCCCGCTATTGCCGCCAAATCAATGTTCCAGCCGATTAAAGATGCAACGCCAAGCAGAATAACCAATTCTGAAGCTGAAATGAAAAGCATGGGCAATGCAACCTGAAGTCTTCTATATCTTGCAAAGATAACAACAGCAACGGCAGTTAAAGACAGCAGCCCGATAAGCAAGGCGTTTTTTACAAATTCCGCCCCTAAAATAGGGCTTATTGTATCAATTTTCACAATATTGAGCCTGACTGGCAATGAACCAGTTATCAGAACAGTTTGCAGGCGCTTCATATTGTTTAACGCGTTGAAGATGGCTTCCTGCTCATTTGTTCCTGCCCCGGAGCCGGAAATCTGTATGTTTGTTGCAACTTCGCCTTTCAAGCCGGCTGCAATGCTAAGCTCATCCACTTTTCTGTCATCCAAAAACAATTCGAGCTTTTGGCTCAGGTAAGGGCCTTGCCCGCTCTCAATTATGTCCAGGTTTCTTGTAGCATCTGCCTGCCTCTGCGCTGCTTCCTGGCTCAATGTTATTGAAAACCTAAAGCCGCATGCGCTTCCCCCTTCAAAAGAGTTGCAGCCAGTATTTGTATCAATGCCCGCACAATCAGCCGACCTGCATACAAAGGTTATTTCTTGGCCTCCCCTGAAAACTGTCTTGTTCCCTATCTTTGCTTCAAATTTCCCTTCCCTTGCCAGCAAATTTCTTATCTCGTCTTCTGTTGCTCCTGCAATCTCGACAAGAATGTACTGGTTTCCGCTCAAGTCAGAAGCATCCCTTATCACCAGGTCTGCAAGGCCGTAAACATTCAGCCTTTCCCGCATGCTGTCCATCAAGCCGCCCAAGTCATTGGGGTTGAGGTATTGCTCCGGCTGCAGTAAAACCCTTGTGCCTCCCTGCAGGTCCAGTCCTTTCTTTATATTTGTTTTTGGCACTTCAAAAACCCTTATGCCGATGTCCTCAACGCCTTTGCTTACCTTTTTTGTTTTCGGGACTGTTATTACTTTTTTTGCTGTTTCGCTGACTTCCATTAAAGTGCCGTTTATTGTTTTGTTTACCTTTACAGTTTCCTCAATTTCCTTTAATTCAGTTTCATTTAATTCTATTGTATCAAATTTTTCTCTGGTTGTCAGCCTGTAAAGCCTCTGGTTAGTCTTGATCTGGATGCTCTGGTTTATTTTCAGGGTTTCGGCAAAATTATAATAATCCTCCACTTTTTTTATCTGCTGGCTGTTTATTTCAAGAATCCTTTCCTTGCTTACCGGCTTTGCGTTTGGGGCTGGCTGCTGTATTCCGGCAATGGAAGCTGAGCTGTTTGTTATGACATTGCCTATTGCAACGCCCTCGGCAAAAGGCCTTGGGTTTATAGCCATTATAGACAGAACCAAGAAAACCAGGAGTATTATAATCCTGACATTTGTGAAAATTTTCTTCAGCTTGTATTTTATCATTTTAATGCTGCAGGTGCTTTCTCTCCTTTCTTTCAACATATAAGCGCAATATGCCGACATTTTGTATCCATGTGTTTATCATGTCAATAAACAAGCCAACAAGCAGAATAATCATTATCTGCTTGATTACCTCTGACTGCGTAAAAACCAATGCGGCTATAACTGCCACAATAGTTGTCAGGGTCATCATAAAGCCTGTTTTAACAGCTCCAAGAACCCTGTCCATGACAGTCCCTTCCTTTCTTTTCAAAACTCTTGTCGAAAGCAGAATGTCTGTATCAACACTGTATCCGATAAGCATCAAAAAAGCCGCAATCCCTGCAGAGCTTAATTTAACGCCTAATAGGTTTATGATTGCCAATGTAACAACAATATCCGAAAATGCAGCTAAAATAACAGCCATGCTTGGCACAAAAGTCCTGAAGTAAAGGAAGACAACAATGCTCATGAAGGCAAAGGCTATAAGTAATGCTGTCACGACCTCCCTGAAGAAAGAAATGCCAAGACTGCTTCCGACGATTTCAACAGTATAGTCCTTTTCCCCCAGCCTTAAGTTTGCCCTTTGCCGTATTTTTTCTATCAAAGAATGTGCCTCGCTTTCCGATACATCACCCTCAACCACTATCCCTACTTGGGTTCCAAACTGGCTTAGTGCCCGGACACTTATGTCATTTCCGGGAAAATCATTTTTAAGGCTGTTTTCAAGGCTCAAAACATCTATATTGCTTTTTACAGGAATGGTTACTGTGACTCCGCCTTTAATCGTGATATCCCTGTTTATGAAATCGCCGGTAGTTGCATACTTAAACGAAATCAGGGCTATGGCTATCAACAACAGCGCAAACGGGATTATCAGCAATTTCTTGTACTGCTTGTCATAAAAGTCCTTTATGCCCGCAAGCCTGTCTCTGTTTGGATGAATTTGCTCTTCCATTAGATAAAACCCCCTCTGGAGAAGGGAAAAAGAGGCATTAATAAAGGTTGCGGAATTGTTTAAGTTGAGTTATTAAGCGCACATTTAGGAATATAACAATAAAATTCAATCTGTTCGCTTCGCTCACTCTATTTACACTCGGCGAAAATTGCCTGACACTAATTTTCGCCTCGAAAATTATTAAATAAATAATGAATAAATTGGCGAGGCATTTTTTAGTGTCAGGCAAAAAATGCCGAGCACTAAATTTGCGAAGCATATTTTTATATTGCTTCATTGGAGTTTGACAGGTTTATTTTACCAAAATGAAGAATTGGATTATTTCATTATATCATGAGGCTATACAAAACCGCAATAGCCAGATTGATAATTTGCGCTGTAAAGCACAAATTGCATGCTGTTCTTAGTTTAAAGATTAAGGCATAGGCAAGGTAAATTGAAAACAAAACAACAAGCCAGGCAACAATAACAAAAATCAACAATATTAAATTATTTAAAACAAAAAAGCCTGACAAAAACACTATAAAATAATATATCAACCCCAAATAAAAATTTGGTATTTTGAAAACACTGGCAAATTTTGTGTTTAGTATGCTGTGGCACATGTTTTCTGAGCATATATCAGCAGGAATAAGCTTGTTTGAAGGCTTTGTAAATCCATGGTAAGTAAATGCAAAATATAATGATATTAAAAAGCCTGAGGCACTTAATAGCTGCAAATACAAAGGGTATGGCATTTTATAGGGTTATACTGATTCTAATTTAAGTATTTTTCCAATATAGAAATTTATATAAATAAATGTTTATTTTTGATATTTAATGGCAAACTTTGATAAAAAATTAGTTATTGTAATAAATGAAAAAGTCGAAATAGGAAAAGCCATGAACGCGCTGTCTTTTGCCATGCTTGGCTTTGGCGCAAATGCAAATAAAGATGAATTAAAATTAAACCAATATATAGATGCTGATGGCAATGTCCACTCAGATATTTCTGAAATGCCAATAGTTATTTTAAAGGCAAATTCCAATAAAATCAGGAATTTAAGAAAACTGGCAATGGAAAACAATGTTCAGTTCGTTGATTTTGTTGATACCATGAGCATTGGGACTTACCAGGAAGAATACAATCTAACAAAAACCAAAAAAGATGAAGAACTTGATTACTGGGCTATTGTTCTGTTTGGTTCGCGGGATTTGGTAACAGAATGGACTAAGAAATTTTCCCTTTACAAGTAAAAAATGAAAAAAACAGAAGAGGAATGGAAGAAAAAATTGACTCCTGAGCAGCATCGTATCCTGCGCGAGAAAGGCACTGAAATGCCCTTTACCGGACAGCTTTTGCATAATAAAAAGAAAGGCAGGTATATTTGCGCCGGCTGCGGCAATGAATTGTTCAGCTCTGATACAAAGTTTGATTCCGGCTCTGGATGGCCGAGCTTTTACGCTCCTGCTTCAGAAAAAAACGTTGAAACCAAGGCAGACAAAAGCCTTTTTATGAAAAGGACAGAGGTTTTGTGCAAAAAATGCCAGGGGCATTTAGGCCATGTCTTCAATGACGGGCCAAAGCCGACAGGGCTGAGGTACTGCATAAATTCAGCTGCATTGAATTTTAAGGAGAAAAAATAACTACTTGCTGCACGCCTTCACAAACCCGTAAAACAGAGGGGAAGGATTTCCAAGTCTTGATTTGAACTCGGGATGGCTTTGAGTTCCAACAAAATATTTAAGTTTCGGCAGCTCAATGTATTCCATCAGTTTTGTCCCATCATTCCTTAAGTGATAGCCTGAAAAAACAAGGCCATTTTTCTCCATGACATCGATATACTTTGGATTAACCTCATAGCGGTGCCTGTGCCTTTCCAAAACAACATTCTTCAGATTGTTTAAGATTCCAAGCCTAAATGCCTGGCTTTTATCTTTCCTCAGCTCTGAAAGCTTTGCTGTATCTTCTTTCAGCCTTCCTGTTTCCTGATAAATCTTCAAAATAGAGCTTCCTTCTTTCAGCGATGCTGCATAAGCGCCTAGCCTCATTGTGCCTCCGTACTTGCTCTTCTCCAGAATTTCCCTTTGCGCCGGCAGCATGTCTATGACAGCAGCGCAGTCCCTGGAATTTTCCGCGGTGTTTGCATTTTTGATATTGCAAACATTTCTTGCAAATTCTATTACCGCAAGCTGCAGGCCATAGCACAATCCCAGATAAGGCTTGTTATGCATTCTTGCAAAATTTACTGCATTGATCTTGCCTTCAACCCCGCTTGAGCCAAATCCTCCAGGAACAATAATGCCGTCATATTCTTTCAAGGCATTAATCTCCTTTTTGCCCTCGAACATTTTTGAGTCCAGCCAGTTTAAGTCAACCCCAACATTTAATGCGGCGCCTGCGTGCATCAAAGCCTCGTTTATGCTTACATAGCTGTCAGCCAGGTTGTAATCGCCGATGTCGATATATTTTCCCACAATTGCAATTTTTACATTTTTCTTCGGATTTTGGATTCTGCTCACCAGCAAACTCCAGTTCTTCCAATCAGGCTTTTTCCTTGATATTAAATTTAATTCTTTAAGCAGCTTCATGCCGAAATTCTCCTTTTCCAAATCCAAAGGTATCTGGTAAACACTCTCTATGTCAGGCTCAGAGATTACATGGTCTGAGGCAATGTTTGCATAGGTTTCAATCTTCTTTTTCCTTATGCTGTCCAAAGCCCTCTTTGCCCTGCAGATGATAAAATCAGGAAAAATGCCGTTTTCGCTCAAAAGCCTTATCGCCTGCTGCGTAGGCTTTGTTTTCATTTCTTCAATATGGCTCGGAATCGGCAAATAGGTTATTAAAACATAAACAACATTTTCCTTGCCCACCTCCCTCTCTAAACTCTTCATTGCGAAAAGGAAAGGTATATTTTCATAATCCCCTATAGTGCCTCCGACCTCTATTATCACAATATCGTATCCCTTCCCGGCATCTTTAATGCGCGCCTTTATCTCATCAGGAATATGAGGAATGAACTGCACTGTCTCTCCCAGGAATTTCCCTTCCCTTTCCTTGTCAATCACTGTTTTGTAAACCTGGCCCGTTGTTATGTTGTTTTTCTTGGGTATATCCACATTAAGAAATCTTTCATAAGTTCCTAAATCCTGGTCAATTTCGCCGCCGTCATCAGTAACCCAGACTTCGCCATGCTCTGTCGGTCTTAGGGTTCCTGCATCATAATTAATGTAAGGGTCTATTTTTATCGCTGTTACCCTATAGCCATGCTCCTGCAGAATTCTCCCTGTAGAGGCAGTTGTAACACCTTTTCCAACGCCGGACATTACTCCACCTGCCACAACTATATACTTAACCATAGGCACCACCATCTAACGAAAGAAGAATTAAATTTATAACGTTTTTTCCCCAGCGCATTAATAAGAAATGTAATCGCTTATATATAAAATTTACTGTTTTTGGGAACGCAGAACCATGTTAAGGAAAGTACCAATCTATTTTCTTTAGCCAACAGAAGCACGAGGGGGTGAGAAACATAACAAAAAGAATTAAGAGAAGGGTATAATCCTATTCCCCCTTAATTTTTTATTGCATAGAATAATTTTAAATAAAAAATCTTTAAACAGTAATATTTAAATAAGCGTCAAGCGAAAATAAGGTGATGATTGCCAAAACAAGAGAGGCGCTTAAAAAACTTGAATTTGGAATATTGGAACTGCTCATAGGCGCTTTGATGGTTATCGGCCTTATAGGCTATTTTTCCGGTGTTCCTGCTGACCTTGACTGGATTGACCATACAGTCAGCTTTATTATCTTTTCATACCTCTTTTACAAGCTGAACGTAACTTCAATTTTATTCGGGAAAACGTCAAGATTTGCAAATTTAATTATAATAATCTCCTATTTCTCATTGTTCTTCAAGGATATAATAAGCTACACCTCATTGGATGCGTTCAACTTTAAAGTCCTGAAATTCGTTGACAATATCTATATTTTCTTCAGCAATAATTTATTTATAACAAATATCGTTACATTCTACATAGGCTCCATCGGAATTTTGATAATCAGCATTTACCTTGCAAAAAAAATTGAAGTGTCGCATCCAAGCTTTTTGTATGCAGTTTATCCAAAACAAATTAAAAACAAATTTATAAAATTTCTATCAATTTTTATTTTGCTGCTCGGATTTTATTATTTTGTCTATAATATAATCCTTGAATGGCTTGAATTCACAATAGACGATCCGGTAATTGCAACGGGCATTGTCTTTTTTGTATATGGCATAGCAAAGCAGCATAAAAAATTCCACGCAGGCAATTTCATCTTCAAAATTGGGGATTTCAGCTCAAAATGGTACGGCAGGTTTGTATCCCTTTTCCACTATAAGAAGACGCTTCCATTGGCTATATCCGGCTTATTGATACTGCATGCCCTGTCTGATTTGGGTGTTTTTGCCTATTCTTTGACGTTCTCCAAGGAAAATTTTTATCTTGAATTCCTAGAGGAAGAGAGTCATGCCCCGTTTTTAAAACTGTTTTTCGGGGATGCGCAAGGCTTGCCCATACTTAGCACGATATCTTTGCTTGTTGCTTATTTGCTAAATGCATTGTCTTTAGTGATATTCCTTATAATACCGGTAATTGTCTGGGCAAAGATGTTTTCGCAGAAAGAATTCCACTTCAGCAGGGTATACTTATTTTTTATTTATTCCTCGATTATAGCATATTTATTGCTGCCGGGATACATAATAAAGCCTCTGTCCGAACCTTCCATAGTGGGTGCAGATATAGTGACAATTTCCTTACTTGAAACAAGTTCTATTTTAGACAGGTTTCTTGCAAATAGGCTTGTAATTCCCGTTGCAGTGTCCTTGATATCAGTAATATCCGGCTTTGTAATTTACATTTTAAGCTCAAATTCAAAAGCCAAAAGGGAGCTATATGCAATTTCAATTATCTCCGGGCTGGTATTTTATACAATTTACCTCTACTACTTTTTCAGCAGCCTTTTGACTTACCTTTATGTCAACATCCTGGCTTCGATGCAGGCAGCGCATTTCCTTATAGGCATAGTGCTTGGAATTTTACTTATACTGTCTGCCATGTTTTATGTCGGCGGGTATTTTATGTTTTTATACGAAATAGTGATGGAATATCACCGAAGAAAATGGTCTGACCCCATTGATGAGGAGCTGGTTGTGGCAATCAAAAAGATAAGAAGCGTGAAAAAGAGGATGCTGAAGGCAAAAAAACAAGTTAAAGCAGGTCAGGATAAATTATAAACCAAAGCATTTATTTTATCTTCCCCAACATCAACTTCTTTTGCATCATCATAAAATCCCCTATCTAAAAACCCTAATGCAATAACTTTCTTTTTTTCCGGTGAAAAAGCGCTGCTTGTTATGTATCCTATTTTTTTATTTTCTTTAAAAATTCCAGTATTTTTTCCAAATTTTTCATTTGCATTTATCTCCAATTTCATCAGTTTCTTTGCAGTTAACCCTTTTCCTATGTTTTTTATCCTTGCAATTACCTCCTGCCCTACAAAGCAGCCTTTTATATAGCTAATTGCTTTTTCGCTTACTTCGCTTAAGATTGTTTTTTCATCAAAATCAACGCCAAATAATGGGATTCCAGCTTCAAGCCTTAGAATATCATAAGTTTCATTGCTAATCTTTTTTATATTGTATTTTTTCCCTGCGTCACTAATTATTTTAAAAAATTCATTGTGAAAATCTCCTTTAAAAAACAAATCGTAACAGTCCATATTGCTTCTTTTCGTTTTTATTATAGTTATTTCAGCGTTATTTATTTTATTATTTTTAATTATCTCATTGTCTGTTTTTTTATTGTCATTATTTTTTATGTTATTTATTGTTTCATTGCTGATTTTTTTATTGGTTAATTGAAAATCTTTTAATGTAACTTCCTCATTGAATAAATCTTTTAATAAAAACTTTGATTTTGGGCCTTGCAATGAAAGCAAAGCATATTTTAAGGTCAAATCCTCAACATTACATTTCGCCAAAATTGCCTCGTCTTTCAGTTTTTCAAAAATCCTGTTTTTTTGCGAAAAAGGCAGCGTTATCAATAAAAAGTCCCTGAATCTGTAAATGCAACAGTCTGAAAGAATTCTGCCAAACCTGTCAAGAAAAGCGGCATATATTCCAAAATTTTCCTTCAGGTTTTTTATGTCATTGGAAACAATTCCGTCAATAAAATCGATTCTTCCTTCTCCATTTACTTTAATTTTTCCTTCAAAAGAGAAGTCGAACAAGCCGACATTGTTTTTTACAGTATTGTACTTTTCGGATATACCTTCGCTTATCATTTTAAAAAAATGCCTGTATAATCCCTAAAAAGAACTTATTGCCGTCAAAGCCCGGGATTGGCAGCATGTTGAAGATAAACAAAAACATGTTAATTTTGCCCGCCAAAAGCAAAGCATGATTGTATTTTTTATCCAGCAAATTGCTTTTCAGCAAGGATAATGCCAGCAGCCATAAAATAAGGTTTGTAAAAGGGCCTGCTCCTGCTGTCAAAGCAAACTGCAAGGCTGTTCCCTGCCCAGATATGGAAACATAGGCAGGCACAAAGAAGATAAACCCGAAATTAAGCAGTTTCATGATTAATCCCAAAAACAGGAAAAAATAAGCTGCCTGGAAAGTAGCCTGCATTCCAAAGCTTAAAGCGGCAAACTTATGCGCAAGCTCGTGCAAAATAATTGCTGGCGCTGTTACAGCAGCAGCATAATAAAAGCTGCTCCAGTCAATGCCCGGCTTAAAATGTTTTAATGGGTCATAGTCATCGCCTGCAGGTTTCTTAAAAACGCCAGAGAATATATAGCCCACTACCGCAGTCATTACTGCCATATCCAGAATCTCTGAAATTGTTATCAACGGCATAAGAAGGAGTTATTTTCCCTGATTTTTATATGTTTTTGTTTTGTCGCTATAGCTCTGTACGGCTGCCTTCAGCCTTAGCAAAGGTACCTATTTTAACCATATAAACTATCTGCTCGATTACTGCATTTACGGAATTTACCATGTCCTGCCCTGCTAAAGCCAGCCCCATTTTATCTTCATCAGTAACGGCTTCATATGAACCATCTTCAATCAGGGCTGTGAAAATCTCAGTAACACTATAAAGAGAGTCGGCTCCCCTATATGCTACCAGCTCCAATATGCCGGAGTTCAATAATCTTTCATCAGGGCTAAATTTATGGTCATTCATAAAAATTGTCAATCTGAGACTCCTTGGCCTTCCCAAGGCATTTTCAACAAACACTGCGGAAAATTCATCTTCAACGCACACTAATTCGTCGAGAGGTAAAATTTTTCCCTGAGGCAAAGCCCTTTCAATGAATGAATCAATATAATGTCCAAATTCCTCTCTGGTTAACCCAAATGCGGCAATTGTCTGGTCCCCTTCAATGGGCGAAATAATATGTCTTGCTCTTCGGGAGATGTCTCTTAAATAAGGTTCAATAGGCGTTTCATTAAGAATGCCACTATCAAGAGTTCTCCGAAATGATTCATAGTGTTTGCCCATTCTACTTTAAAGGAATTGCTTATTATATTAAAAATATTACTATTTTTGACTATTATAAGATAATAACAAATTTCAACATTGTTAAACATAAATTATATAAAAACCATAAAATAATATAATTTCCATGCACAAAAAAACCGAAACAGCGACATTCGCAGCTGGCTGCTTCTGGCATGTTGAGGAAGCTTTCAGCAAAGTCAAAGGCGTTGCAGGCACTATGGTTGGCTACACTGGCGGCAAAATGAAAAACCCGAATTACAAGGCTGTATGCAGCAATGAAACAGGCCATGCAGAAGCTGTGCATATAGAATTTAACCCAAAAGTAGTTTCGTATGAGGAATTATTGGATGTTTTTTGGGAAATACACGATCCAACCCAGTTGAACAGGCAGGGCTTGGATATAGGTACTCAATACCGCTCAGCCATATTCTGCCATAATGAAAGGCAAAAAAAGGCTGCAATTAAGTCAAAAGAAGAGCAGCAAAAAAAATTAAAGGGAAAAATTGTCACGCAAATAGCCCCGATAGAGGAATTCTACAAGGCTGAAGAGTACCATCAAAAATATTTTGAGAAAAACAAGATTGCAAATATATTAAATAAATTAAACCCTTTTCATTGATTCTTTAAGTGTGTCAACTTAGGGCAGCCAATTCGTAACTCTTTAACTAAAAGAAGCGCAAGTGGGTGGGGAACATTAGAAATCGGTAAAGGGAAACAATAAAACCTATTCCCCCTTATTTTTGAAACAAATTAATGCAATTGTTTATGTCAAAACTTTACTCAATGAAATATAAACATTTAAAAATAATAACAAAATTGAATATTTATGACAGAATTAATTGCCTGC
>Ga0209542_10000434_pt1 | contig 100897 bp, 96 predicted proteins | sample RifCSPhighO2_01_FD_184028 | JGI IMG/M metagenome (GOLD analysis project Ga0209542, IMG submission 184028) | Soil microbial communities from Rifle, Colorado - Rifle CSP2_plank highO2_0.1 (SPAdes) (version 2) | ecosystem: Environmental > Terrestrial > Deep subsurface > Rock core/Sediment ...
AATCTCTGCATGGTTTGACCGGTACAACAGCTACCGGCCACACCAATCGCTTAACTATCTGACTCCGATGGAGTATTATCTATTGAAAAAGAAAGGAGAAGTCTACGGGAGGTTATGAACCAGGACAGATATTTGCGATTAGGGTTGTTAAAAGATAAAATGATATTATGAATTTTAATGAAGCAACAATTGGTTATTTACTTTTTTACTTGACAGGCGCATTAATTCTGGTTGCATTTATCCTGCTTTATATCGCCTCAAAAAAGAAAAAATAACTCAGGATATATCTTCCTTTGCGTAGTGGGAATTGTGCTTCTCAACTTTTTCTAAAGAAGTAATTTTTTTTTCTTCGTCTGGGGAACCTGGTCAAACAAAAGGGTTGACGGCTTCGATTTCCTTGATATTGGAAAAATCCTTAGTGTTTACAGTGAAAATCCTGTCTATCCCGTTATCCAGCATGGTTGCCGCCAGATAATAATCAAAAAAATCTCCTCCGGGTTTAATTGATGGAACAAGGGAATGGAATGTTTTAATTGTATATGGGAATGGTGTCAGAACCCAAAATGAAAATTCCTTAATCAGGATTTTCATTTTGGGTATAGTTTCCGAAATTTTTCTCTTATACCTTTGTATTAAAATGCGCTCAACCTCGATAATATTTTGTTGCCCGCAATATGCCTTAATTTTTCCGGAAATTATTTCGGCAAACAGTGTTTTAGACTGTTCAAAGAAGGGGGATGATTGGTCCAAAAAGTAAATAAATATATTTGAATCAAATACCCATTTTCCGCTTAAGATACTGGTCATAGATATCCTTGCGTCTGAACGTGTCTTCTTTTTTAACACCAAGTTTAAATAGACCTGCCAGTCTCATGGGATCTTTTTTCTTCTCCCTTTTTGCAGTCTTACCCGGAATGCGTTGGGCAATAGCCTCACGGATAATTTCACTTAAAGTCTTATTTTCCTGTATTGCGGCCATTTTAGCCCTTAATAATTCATCCTCCGGAAGGAGAATCGTTGTTTTAACTGTTGTATTCATAATATAACCATATTACCATAAAACCATACTTACGTCAATTACCGACCAGCAGTCGTTTCATGGTCAGAGGGATCTGGTTGGCTAGGTCGGAAGCGTTGAACCAGTAGCCCATTTTCTGATATAGCTCCTTACCGGCTTTTTTATTGATGAAAGAGGCGGCAGCTGCCGAAATCCAGGTATCATTCTTGCAGTATAATGCCGCGGCCAGACCGGCCAGGACATCGCCAGTTCCGCCTTTGGTCATGCCGGCATTACCGCCGGGAATAGCTATCATTCTATCTTTATAAACAACCTGGTCTTTCTCCCCTTTCAGAAGAATCAGACAGTTATATTTCCGGGAAAAAAGCCTGATTTTTTCTTCGGTTGATTTTTCCTTCGGCAGTCCGCTTTTAAGATAAATAGTCATAAGTTCCCTGGTATGGGGAGTCAGGATAGCTCCGGGCGGAGTCCATTCCGGCTCCATCATCTGCAATGCTCCGGCATCAATCACCCATTTCTTATAATTATACTTTTCGAGTAAGTACTTAGTTAAAACATATGTCTGTATACCTTCATCGCTTATTTGCTCTAATTCTGTTAAATTTTGAATTTTGTCCCGATTAAATCGGGATTGAATTTCCGCCGCATCGCTGCGGACCATACCCGGGCCGATCAGAATACAATCATCCTCTTCTATATAGTTTTCGATTTCGCTTCTGGGAATAACAATTCCGTTGCGGAATTCTTTTTTCAATTTTGCTACTAATTTGTTGTCTTCGGGAACTGAAGAATAATGAACTAAATCAGCAATTCTCGAAGCCACCTGAAGCGCCCAAAGGGAGGCGGCATGGAATAATTTTGATCCGCCGATAATAAGTAGCCTGCCGTTTTGTCCTTTGTGGGAACCGGCCGCAGGCAGATAAATTTTTTTTAATATCTCTTCAATTTCCATATTCTATAAACTACCAACTACAAACTAAGGTAATTAGGTATTTTTTACCATAATTCGGTAAAAAGTTTTATTAAATCATTGTTTCTATGATTGTAGCGAAACTCAAGTTCTTTCATGTAAAGAGCGAAATGTTTTTTAGAAATACCATGATATTTCAGCATTCTTTCTTTAGCAAAACTCCAGAATCCTTCAAGACCGTTAATGTGGACTCTGCCATTGGCAAATTTCTCAGCATGGTCAAGGCTGAAATGCCTACCGTAGATAAAGAGAGATTTATAGCTTCTAAACTTATCCGTATAAAATACGCTTCCTTTTTCAGCATATCTTCTGGTTGCCTCAAGAACCTGTCCCAATCCCAGATTTTCAGGAAGAGAGGTAAATACTCTTCCTTCTCTCTCCAGCATGCCCAGAACCAGAGTTTTTCCAGAAGCAGCTCTGCCTCTATTCCCTTTTCTTCTGCCTCCAAAGTAGGCATCATCAACTTCAATTTCTCCGGAGAGCTTACGAAACTCTTCCTCAGTTCTTTTGGCTATCTTTCTTCTAAGTCTCTGATAGACTCTGTAAACTGTTTTGTAATTAAGGTGCAAAACTTTGCTGGCCTTATTGGCTGGTATCTCAAGAGCAAAGTATTCAATTATCTTTTTAACTCTTTCTGTTTTCTTAAAAGAATATCTTTTCTTACATCTTGGGCAGTAAATTCTGCCCAAAGAATTTGTGCGGACACGACTGTAATGGCAGAATACACATTTCCGACGGTCCATTCTACTATTTATCTTAACCGATTTTCGGTAGAATGTACCTAATTACCACAAACTAAAATTATAATTCTATCACTTTGGCCTCTCTGAAATACATTTCCGGAACAAGATGCTTGTCGGTGATCGTCATGATTGTCTGCTGTTTGCCGATGATATGAAAAATTATCTCGCGGTGTTCATGATCCAGTTCGGAAAAAATATCATCCAGAAGAAGAACCGGTGTTGAATTGCTATTCTCCTTTAAAAAGGAATACTCCACCAATTTCAACCAAAGTACTGCCAGCCGCTGTTCTCCGCGGCTGCCGAAAAAGGCCAAATCTCTGTCCTCGGTCTCCTGTTTTTTAAAGATAAAATCATCACGGTGCGGTCCGACCAGAGTGGCATGGGCAGCCAGTTCCACTTCAGAATACTGTGTGAGGCGGCTTTCTGAAATCAGACTTTTATCGTAATAAAGCCGGAATTTAATTTCAGGCTCAAACTCTTTGGGTAAGCGGAAATTATTGGCGTACTCCAGATAATTTTCCCTATACTCAGTTAAATAATTTCCCTGTTTGATTAAAAGTTGGTTCCAAAAAAGCAACTGGTGACGGTGGGCGCGGTTTTCGCTGATGGCCTCAAGCAGTTTATTCCTTTGCCTCAATCCCCTCTCGTATGAGAGTAAATTACGGTGATACTCGCGGTCTGCCTGGGATAAGACATCATCCAGATAACGCCGCCTTAAAGACGGCGATCCGGTTACCAGTTCCATATTTTGCGGCCAGAATAGGACGGTGCGGAAATTTCCGACAAAATCGATACCGCGGCGGGCCACATCATTGACGAAGTATTTTTTTACCGGAGTCTTAATTTCTAAGACATGGCCGCGGGTTATCATAATCTCCAGGGATCTAGCTTCGCCGGAACTGTCCTCGACGATACCTTTGATGCGGGCAAGCTCCTCTTTATAATTAATCGCTTCAGACTCCCGGCCGGCACGGAAACCGCGCCCGCTGGCTAAATAATTAATTGCCTCAATCAGATTGGTTTTGCCTGAGGTATTGCGGCCAAGAATGATGGTAACGGCCGGAGAAAAATTAAAAGTTTTCTTCCGGTGGCTGCGGAAGTTAAGAAGATTGATGCTTTCAAGTATCATTCAGAAGAAATGAGTGTTCCTTTGAAATCTTTTCCGTCAAGCAGATTCCCCAAATTTACCAAATCTTTGCCGATCACATATACTGAGCAACCGGATTCCTTAGCCAGTTTGGTAGCTACCGGATCAAACGGGGAGCTGAATCCGGGGCTCCATTTACCTTTATTCATTTCCTCAAAATCTTTCCAGGCCATTTTTTTAAAGGGTTTTGCCTCCGGATATTTCTTGGGGTCTTTATCATAGACACTGTCTATGTTGGACATGTTAATCAAAGCCTTGGCCCCGTAATCGCGAACCAAAAGCATGGCATCATAGTCTGTGGAGCAGCCCGGTTTCCAGCCGGCGGCAATAACCAGCGGTTCCTGCAGATTAACGATTTTTTTTTGGTAATTCATGATGACCCTGGGATGGGCCACATCCCTGAAAATGGTCCTGATCATATGGGCATTAAGTTGGGTGGTATGGATACCCAAAAAATCTAAATCCCAATCGGATATTTGCCCGACTATTTCCCGGGTACTGTCGATATAATGGCGGGCTGTTGCACCACCGCCTACCACAATAAAAAATCGCCAGCCGCGGGCGATTTTTTGTCTGATAAAAAGGTTGAAATCTTTTAAAAACTGGGTATCGATGCCTCCGTTGGGAATGACCAGTGATCCGCCGAGAGAAATGACAACTGGAAGGGATTTATCCATTTATTGAAGGTAATTATAACAGAAAAATACTCGAATTCCTTCACCGTCCCCAGGAGTCAAAGTCGTTGCTTTGCCACCTCGGAGGTGTTACTGAGATTATCTTTTATATTTCTGGCAGTTGGGACAGAAGAATGATCCGCGGCCGCCGATGACGATTCTTTTTATTTTATCTCCGCAGTCATTAGGACAAGGCTTATCTTTACGCCCATAAACTAATAAATGCTCCTGCATTTCCCCTTTTTCTCCGAAGGCATTCAGATAATCGTTATCAGAAGAACCTCCATATTTAATCCCTTTCTTCAAAACCAAAAGTAAAAATTTGAATAGTCCGTCGGATTTTTCGCCGGTTACCTTATCCGCTTTTACCAGAGGATGGATTTTAGCTAAAAAAAGGGCTTCATTGGCGTAAATATTGCCTACTCCGGCCAACTTTTCCTGGTCCATCAAAAAAAGCTTAATTGGTTTAGCTGATTGAGCCAGGATTTTATGGAATTGGGAGGCAGTTAATTTAAACGGGTCAGGACCTAAATTGGCGGTAATATCCTTAATATTTTTTACAATTCTCATCCAGCCGAAACGCCGTATATCGTTGAAAAATAACCTGCTGCCGTCTTTTAGCTGAATCATCACCCGGGTATATTTATCGGGTAGATTTGCTTTTTCAATCTGTCTTTTATAAATCAGTTGCCCGGTCATTTTGAGATGAACAGCCAGGGATAAACCCTTATCGGTTTCAATAATCAAAATCTTGGCGTAACGGGCAAGACCTGTAATCCTGGCACCTGTCAGCTGTTTAGGCTTACCCTGAAACGATTTCTCCTTATAAACAGTGGTTTTAAAAATGGATTGGCCAATCAGAAGAGGCTTAAGCTGCAGACGGATGGTTTCGACTTCAGGAAGTTCAGGCACAGTTATTATTAATAAAATTGATGATTTCTTTTTTAAATCTTGCCCGGCTGAATCTTTTGGCATTGTCCCGGCAATCCTCTGCTTTAAATTTCTTCATCCTGAAACTTCTGATGGCCGCTGTTAAACTTTCCGTATTCAATTCATCAAAAAAAACACCGGTTTTGCCTTCGATGATTGTTTCCTTAACTCCCCCGCTTCTGTAAGCAATGACCGAAGTACCGAGAGCTTGCGCTTCCACCGGCATAATACCGAAATCCTCATCTTCCGAGGCAAAAATCAAAGCTTTAGCTTGCCTATATAATCCGCTCAATTCGCGATTGCTGACCTCTCCGATAAATTCCACCGTCGGACCTGCCCTTTCCCGTAATTCCTGTCCGTAACCGGCAAAAGCCCGGCCAAAAATTTTCAAAGGAAGCTTAAGTTTATTGGCTGCTTCTATAATCAAGTCAATATTTTTTGCCCTGGCTAAACGCCCGCCAGCCAGATAATATGTTTTATTCTTATTCCTCATTCTTAATTCTGAATTCTTAATTCTGTCCGCTATTTCCACCGGCGGATAAATTACAGTGGCCTCACGGCGGTAAAATTTACTGATTCGTCCCTTTACTTCTATTGAATTGGCAATGAAAAAATCAGGTCTTTGTGCTGCCAGAAAATCAGTCTGACGCAACTTATGATTGAAAAACTCTCCGGCAACTCTTCCCCAGGGATATTTCATCCAATTACGGGCGGTAGCATAACCGTATAAATAGCGGGGAGGCGTGTGACAGTAACACAGATGTTTGCTGCTCGGTTTGGTCCTGATAAGATTGGGGAAGTAGGCGCCGGTGGAGGAAACAATTACCAAATCAAACTTGTCCAAATTCCAGCTCTCAAAGGCATATTGACTGATAAGTCTCAGTGGGCTGACCAGACGATCTGCCATGGGTATATTCTGCATAAAAGAAGTGGTTATCTGCCAATTGCTGAATCGTTCACGATGCGGTCCTAAATATTGGGGAAAGTAAAAGGCGGTAAATACAGGTGCCTCGGGAAAAATCTCATGTAATGCTTCCAGAACCCTCTCTGCTCCGCCGTATTCCTTAAGATAATCATGGACCAAGGCAACATTCATATTGATTAAAATAAACTTGTCTGTTTGGAATTATCCTGCTTTTTTTTAGCTGCTTTTTGGCTCATTAGTAAGGCTCCCTCTTTCCCGGAAGATAATCTCGGAATCATGCTTCTGAATTCCATTTCTTCAAAAAAATTAATTACTCCCGGCTTTTCCAAACTTGCCAGTTTTGAACGGGCCAAATCTATCTCAATGGGAACATCACAGACAATGGTGGCCAGTTTTTTTGACATAAATGCATTTTCTTTGTCCTGTATCAGTTTTTCTTTCACTTTACCTTCGATTGAGTTTAAATTACGGTAGACTTCCTCAACTGTTTTGAATTTATGCAAAAGGTCAACAGCAGTCTTGGGCCCGATGCCGGCAACACCCGGATAATTATCCGCTGTATCACCAACCAGGGCTTTGAAATCGGCAATTTGAGATGGTTTAATACCGAATTTCTCTTCCACTTCCGATATACCGTACATTTTTGATTCGGAAATTCCTTTAACCGGCAGATAAACTTTAACCTTGTTGTTTACCAACTGAAGAATATCCCTGTCTCCGGTAACAATAATTGTTTCCAACTGACAATCGCCCAATTTTTGGTTTCCGGCCGCGGTTGAAATGGTGCCGATAACATCGTCAGCTTCATACCCATCCAGTCCGTATACGCTAATACCCATCAAATCCACCATCCGTTTAACCAGATCAATTTGAGAAATCAGGGTTTTTTCCATTTCCGGCCGTTGCGCCTGATACTCTTTAAAAAGTTTCTTGCGGAAGGTAGGTTTGGCATGATCAAAGGCTACAATCAAATATTCCGGTTTCAAATCATGAATGACCCGGAGCAGCATGGAGGCGAAGCCGTAAACAGCATTAACCACTGTGCCGTCAGGAGCGGTCAGAGGCGGCAGGGCATGATAGGCGCGGTGTAAAATGGCATGACCGTCAATGACTACCAACCTTTTTATCATGGGGTAATTTTAGCATGCTTTAAGAGATTGCCAGAGCAGGCCGGGGACCGACGATTTTCTCGAATTCCTCGCTTTCCAGAGTTTCTCTTTTTAAAAGCTCGCGGGCGACCGCATCCAGCTTGGTTTTCAATCTCTTTAAAATCGATGCGGCATTTTTATAAGAAGCATCAAGTATTTTTTTAATTTCGTTATCTATCTGGCTTTGCATTTGTGGGGAAATTTTTGTTTCGTTGACATAGCGGCCTCCCCACTCCATTACATCCAGTGTCGGCCCGAAATTAATCGGCCCCAATTCGGACATGCCGTATTCAATGACCATATCCCGGGCTAAAGCAGTTGCTTTATCAATATCATTGGCAGCACCGGAAGTCATCTCTGTAAAAATTAACTGTTCAGCGGCCCGGCCGCCCATCATAGCGGTAATCTGCTCTACCATATGCGTTTTGGTTTCATGGATTCTGTCCCTGGCTGGCGGTATCAGGGTAAATCCCAGAGCCATACCCCGGGAAACGATGGAAATTCTGTGAACCGGATCCATATGGGGTAAAGCATAGGAAACAATGGCATGGCCGGCTTCATGATAGGCCGTCATTTTACGGTCAAGATCACTCTGCAACCTTTTCTTCTCAGGTCCCAATTTCACTTTTGTTGCCGCTTCTTCGATATCAACAAAGGTAATTGTTTTCTGGTTTTTCCTGGCTGCTAAAATGGCAGCCTCATTCAGCATGTTTTCCAGATCGGCCCCGGAGAAACCGACGGTTCTTTTGGACACTTTCTCCCAATCAATATTTGATTCGACCGGTTTTCCCTGGACATGGATCTTGAGAATTGATTTCCGTCCTTCAAGATCCGGCAGATCGAGCACAACCCTACGGTCAAATCGGCCGGGCCTAAGAAGTGCCGTATCCAGAAGATCCCCCCTGTTGGTCGCCGCCACTACAATCACATGCTCATTTGGGGTAAATCCGTCCATCTCAACCAGAATTTGGTTTAAGGTCTGTTCCCTTTCATCATGACCTCCCATAGTTCCCATTGACCTAACGCGTCCGATGGCATCAATTTCATCAATAAAGATTATCGACGGTGAATTTTTCTTAGCGGTATTGAACAAATCACGGACACGGCTGGCTCCGACACCGACCAGCATTTCCATGAATTCGCTGCCGGCCATGGAAAAGAAAGGCACTCCTGCCTCTCCGGCCAATGCCCTGGCTAACAATGTTTTGCCTGTGCCGGAAGGTCCGACCAGGAGTGCGCCCTTGGGTGTTCTGGCTCCCAGAGCCCTGTATTTCTGGGGATTTTTCAAAAAATCGACAACTTCCGACAGTTCCTGTTTGGCCTCATCCACCCCGGCCACATCTTTAAAAGTCACCCTCGGATTGTCTTTGGAAAAAAGTTTCGCCCTGGACTGGCCGAAAGAGAAAATGGAATCCTGCGCCCCTCTGGCTTGTCTTATCAGGAAAAGGAAAAATCCTACCATCAGAAGAAGCGGCAGGACGTTGGAAAGGATATTAAACCAAACCGTGCCGCCCGAAGTATCTTTGATTTCAATATCGACTTTGGCAGAATCAACCTGGGCGTCAGAAAGGATGGTGTAAAGGGAATCCTGGCTTTCCTTGATTGAAGTATAGACCTTGCCGTCGTTATAGGTTGCCAATAGTTTATCACCGATGACCTCAATCTTTTTTACCCGGTTACTCTTAATATCGCCGATAAGATTTGTAAGTGTTTTTTCGGGAAAAAGATTGGAGATGTCGCGGGCGGAGAAGAAAATAAAAAAAATAATTAGGAGGATTATTGACCAGAGAAAGAAATTTTTGGGTGTTAAATTCAGTTTGAATTCAAATATTTTTTTCCCTTTTTTATTTTTATGGTTTTTATGGTTGAGCGGCTGCTTTTGTGTAGGCATAAAATTATCTGATGATTGTCCCTTCGGGAATTTTTTTATTAACAGGTATTATAACAGCCTTGTGATCATAGTCGGCACATAATATCATACCCTGGCTCATCATCCCCATCATTTTTTTGGCTTCAAGATTTGTCACGAAAATAAACTTTTTTCCCTCGAGCTGTCCCGGTTTATACCATCTGGCGATGCCGGAAAGGATATTTCTTACCCCGTGGTCATTACCCAGATTTACTTTAAGTCGCAGTAAATTGACTGATCCTGCGACAGCTTCGGCTCCAATCACTTTGCCTACCCTCAAATCTAGCTTTTGAAAGTCCTCAAAAGGAATATCGGCTTTCATTTAAGATTCCAATTATATCTTAAAATCGAGGCTAAAACAACAGGATATTATCGCACTGCTTAAATATGAGTATTAATATTCAAAGAAGGAATAAGAATTTGTCAGCCCGATTGATTCACGCACTTCACTCATGGTTGCACCCGCAACTTCCCTCGCTCTTGCCGCTCCGTCCTGAAGTATTTTTTTTACCTTAACCGGATTACCCTTTAATTCCGCGTAGCGTTCCCTGGCCGGGGCGAAATATTTCAACAATGACTCATACAGATAGTTTTTGACCTCAACATCACCTACTCTACCTGCTTTATAATCCTCTTTTAGTCTATTTAAGTTACTTGCCCCTCGTAGCCTTGGCGAAGTGGGGTCACCGAAGAAATCAAGATAGGCAAAGACCATATTGCCTTCGATGTGTCCCGGGTCATCGGCATGAATGCGTGTGGGATCGGTATAGGTGGACATCACCTGCTTTTTAATGACGGCCTCATCCTCAAAAATCCCGATGATATTGCCGAGCGACTTGCTCATTTTTCTTTTGCCGTCCGTACCCATAATGACCGCTACCTCTTCCGGTATATGCGGCTCCGGCAACGGAAAAATTTTTAACTTATAAGTCTTATTAAACCTTCCGCCAATGTCCCGGCAGATTTCCACATGCTGTTTTTGGTCGCGCCCTACCGGCACGAAATCAGGTTTATAAAGAAGGATATCCGAAGCCATCAGAATCGGATAATTGAACAAGCCTAAATTGATTTCCTCCTCCATGACGTCATTTTGCAGCTTATCTTTGTAAGCATGCGCCCGTTTGAGAAGACCCAGAGGCGTGACGTTATTCAAAATCCAGGTCAATTCGGCGTGCATTACGACATCCGATTGCCGGAAAAAAGTAATATTATGAAGATCCCCTAAAAGCGCCAGCTCATTCAGAATCAGATTTTCCGTATTTTTCTGTAGAGTTGCCTTATCCTGTACCGTCGTCAAAGCATGTAAATCAGCCACCATCAGAAAACAATCGTATGACTTGGCGAATTCGATAAACTGCCTGACAGCCCCTAAATAATTACCGATATGTAAATTGCCATCGCCTGAAGGAGTTATGCCTGATAATATTCGTTTTTTTCTTATATTTTCTTTTTCGTTCGTATTTTTTCTCCTGATTACATTATATATTTTTTTGAGATCACCCTCCAAATAACTCACAAATCCTCCTGATATAATAACCTTTTATGACGGAAATAACTAAAGTTATCCTGCTGATAAACTTAATCATTCTCCAGCTGGTCTGGAAATTTACCACTTCTTATACCTTAAAGGAATATCTTCGTAATTTTTTTACTCTGCGGGCTTTTCTTATCATGACTATCGCTTTGATTTTAATTATGCAACTTTTAGGTTTTGACCTGCCAATTCCCAATCTGTCAAATAATCATTTGATTTCTGCAATTGGACTGATAATCAATTCTGCCGGTTTGGCTGTTGCCGTCTGGGCGAAACTAACCATGAAAGCTAATTGGGGTCCGCCGGCACAGCACAATATTGAAAAACAGCAGCATTTAGTCATCTCCGGTCCATACCGTTTTTCCCGTAATCCGATCTATCTGGGAATGCTGCTGATTTTGACCGGATTCGAAATTGCTTTAAAAAGCTCTCTGGTTATTATCGTTTTGCCGGTTTTTCTTATTATAGATATGGTGATAAAAAAAGAAGAAAAACTGCTGGAAAAACACTTCGGCCGGCAATATCTTGTGTATAAAAGACAAGTTCCCAGGTATTTAAAACTCAATTTCTCCTAAATCCCGGGCCAGATAACTTTGCGGAAATATCTTTTTGGCTTTTTGTAAATCTTTTACAAGCTCCGGCCAATCACAGGGAGGATTATGGTGGATCAAGAATAATTTCCCAACGCCTGCTTCTTTGGCGATAAGGGCTGCTCCTTCCGTCGTCACATGTCCCCCTTCACTGATCAGATCCTCCAGTTTGCTTTTGTTTTTATACTTAGGTACATTCAAAGTTTCATGTTCATGCAGTAAAAGATCGGCGCCTTTGACAAAATTAACGCTCTCCCGGCTGGGGTCGGCATCAGTTACATAAGCCAGACTTTTGCCGTTGGCAAATTCAAATCGGAACCCCAGGCTTTTTTCATTGCGGTGTTTTTGGATTCTGACTGAGAAATCGAATCCTTCATTTTTATATTTTTGGGAAGTCACTTTTATCCATTTGAAGTTTTTATGCTTGCGGTCATAATCAACCGGAAACTGAAACGTATAAACCAGTTCCCGGAAGACGGGTTTGTCATCATAGGCGTAAACTTCTACTTTTTGGTTGGCAAACAGTTCAAAGGCAGCGTAAAAACCGAAAGTATGGTCCAGATGGTAGTGGGACAGGAAAATTTTAACTTTTTTTTTGCCTTTTAATATCCGCCAGCCTGCCGGCTCCATAAATCGGAACAGTCCGCTGCCGGCATCAAGAATGATCAACTGATTCTCCAACGGAATGACATAACAGGCCGTCTGCCTGTTGAAACTTGAGACATAACCATTTGTCCCGAAAGGAATAATTTTCATGGTCTTATTATATTCGATTTGGTTTTTCTCAAAACTGCTACGTAAAAACCCTCCATCAGTTCGGAAGGCAGTATTCTGAAAGTTTTTCTTACCTGTCGGTCATATTCTTTGCCTTCCCAGCCTGTCAAAGCCGGATAAGTATCAAGTCCGGGTATCTGGAAATCCTCAATTTCAACTTTGCCTTTTTCCTTGGTTAAAATCCAGTCAATTACTTCCTCATTTTCTTCAGGGGCTAAAGTACAGGTTGAATAGACAATTCTGCCGCCAACCCGGGTACTACTAAGTGTAGAACGTAAAATCCAGCGGGAACGGTTGGTCAGTTCTTCAATTTTTTTAAGCGACCAGTTGGCGAAACTTTTCGGCTCATGAAGATAAAATGTACCTTCGAGACTGCAAGGCACATCCGCCAAAGATTTATCAAAATACTCCTGGTACTCTTGCCAGAAAGACCTGGCATCCGCCTGTTTGACAGAAACGCTGGTGACTCCCTGGATTTTTAAATTATTTTTAAGCCGCAGGAGCCTGATTTGGGAAAGGTCATTGGCCACAATCTCTCCGCTATCACCCATCATGGCGGCCATTTGAGTAGTTTTGCTTCCCGGTGCGGCCGTAATATCCAGGATTTTGTCGCCTTTTTTAGGTGCGAGAAGTAAAGGCGGAATCATACTGGACAGACTCTGAATATAAAAACACCCCTGTTTGTATAATTCTGTCTCCGTTAATTTTTTCTGGGAATCACGGAAAACAAAAGCCTCCCGATACCAATTCAACCGTGAAACTATAAATCCTCTGTTTTCCAATTTTTCCTGCAGTTCATCCGCTGATAATTTCAGAGTATTAACCCGGAAAGTTGTCGGTTTCCTTTGGGAAAATGATTTTATAACTTCATTGAATTTTTTTGGCGGAATAATTTTTTTGAGCCTTGCCGTAAAGGCCGGCGGTAAATTGGCAGTCATAAATTTTTTATCATAAATGACCCGTTTTCAATTTTAAATCCCTGATCTTTTTTTCGCGAGTCCAGCTTTTAATCTGATACTCTCTTTTTAAAGCCTCTCCTTTGTTTTTACATTTTTCCCGATAGATAATTTTAAGCGGCTGATGTGATCTGGTAAAGTGGCCGCCTTTCCCATGCCTGTGTTCAGCCAATCTTTTATCCGGATCATTGCTTATGCCGGTATATAAACTGCCATCAGTACAAAGAAGAATATAGATAAACCACATACTTTCACTATAACCTAAATTATATTTCCCTTTGACGGAAATACTTTTCGGGATCATAATAAAATAAATGGTTACTCCTAAAAAAATTATCAGGAGTATCTGCCTCTTTACCTCATCACCGGCCGGAAGCTCCTTTGATGATCTTCAGTCATTCCGAAAACACTTAATAAGCAGAAGTTTCGAAGTACAAACTCTTCGTCTTTGTTCCCCTGCTTTAATCAAGATTATGGAAATGGATAAGTCATATTCGGGAAAAGGCTATATTTTCGGAGTCGGTTCGCTGACAACTGAAACAATCAATAAATATTTAAGCAGGCTTTTAGCCGGAAGCGAAACGCACTGGAATTTGGATTTAACCGTTAAAGAAATTGAAAATGAGGATATTCAAATTTTATTCAAAATTATTAAAAATAATCCTCAAAAAACTTTCAATTTTGCTTATGTTTTTAATAACAGATCTTCCTCTCCATTTTTCCCCTCGGCAAACTATCTGGACGAAGGCTTTTCTATCGGTTTGCAATCGACTGATTTGTCTTTAGGCTGCAATTCACTTCATGAATGGCTGGAAAATCAAAAGTCGGCCTGGCAGGAAATAAATGATTTATTCACCAGTGACAGCCGCTTTTTAGGTATTGATTCTTCCGTGGCTCCTTTAGTTACCGATTCGGGCAGTTTTATCGGCTTTATAAAAAGACTGGGGCTCAATTTTTCCCAAACGGTTACTACTGATTTTTACCTGACCATTACCGATTTTATTAAGAAAAATAATCCCAAACCGATTGGTCTATGCGGTTTGATGTTCCCCTGCCTGGAAGATGCGGAATTAGCCAACGAGTATGAAAATGGCAATTTTGCCATTGAAAGAAATATTTACCTCTCGCTTCATTCAGGTTTGGGTATTGATACTTATCCTATTGGTATTGACGAAAACCCGCAAAGAGTCTTGGAAATTCTTAAACTGCTGCAAAAATTATCGAATAAATATACCAAACCGCTGTCCTGCCGCTTTGTCTCGGACGGCAAAACCAGAATCGGCGGTAAATCCGACTTTCAAAACCAGTACCTCAAAGACGTGGTTATCAGAAAACTCTAAGAAATGACCGCCGTAATCGGGGCTTGTAAGAAATCAGAACCTCTTTTATTAACGTTTGTGTTTAAGCATTGGATTGGTATTATGAAGTTATGGATCCAACATCTCCTGGAATCTTAGATGAACCGCCAATTAACTTTGAATGTCTTCTCGTAACAGGAGACCGGTTTGTCGATACATATCACATACAGTGTGGATTTCCTCTAAATTTATTTCTTATTTATTGGCTAGTAATATTCTTCATGGGAATTATTGTGGCAAAGATAAGTAGAAAAGTATGGGTTTTCCCTGCTGTTGTTATTTGCGGTTTTGTCATTTATTTATTCATCAATATAAAAGTAGTAAGCGTTGGTATTGACCACGGATATATACTTAAACGTGAATTTTGGGGACAGGTAAGTCATTTAATTCTTTCACCGATCTTTGGATATTAAAGGAAAAAATAATCTTAACCCAAAAATAGCGCCTTGTAAGGCGCTATTTGGTTATTTGTTACGGGGACTGGAAGAAATCAGAACCTATTTCACGATGTGAAAAAATCAGAATTTACAAATTTAAATAATCATATTAAAATAAGAATAAATTTCTCTGTAGGACGTGATTCTTGCCAATTTACGCTCTACAGAATATAATAGTTCTCTGTAGAGCGCGATTTGTTGTAAACACGCTAGACGGTAATGCGATTATTATGAAAGTATTTTTGTCTTACAGTGATTATTTACGTAATTTTGAAGTGTTTTTACGAGCTTTTGATCCTAGTGAATCTAATAAATTGATAATTCTAACTCATGATAAATGGGTAAATGTCCATCCGGTAGTATTAGCCATTATTGCTGCTCTTGGCAGTAAGATAGGTTCTGAAAATATCACGATCGAAAAAATAACAGCAACCTCCGGACACTATTTGTCTAGAATGGGTCTTTTTAAAATGCTAGGCAAGAAATCTCCCTATTCTATTAAAGAACATGAGCCTGCGGGTCGTTTTATACCTATTACTCAAATAAAAAGCCCTGAAGAGCAATCACAGTTCGTAACGGAAATGATTCCACTGCTTCATCTTAAACCTAATCAAGCAGACTCAATAAAATATATAGTAGGAGAACTGGTTAGAAACGTACTTGAGCATGCTCGTACTAAAGACGGTGCGTTTGTTGCAGCACAGTACTACCACCATACAAATATGGTCAGATTGGGAATTTGTGACGCTGGAGTAGGTATTAGAAAGACGATTAATTATTCTTGGCATGCTCCTACTGATTTAGATGCAATTAAACTGGCTCTAACGCCTGGAATAACAGGAACGACTAGGCGCGAAGGTGGAACCGGCGAAAATGTAGGTGCAGGACTGTTTTTTATCAAATCAATGGCCATGGTCGCTCGTGATTATTTTGTTTTATATAGTGGTACAGGACTTTACAAGCTTATAAAACGGGATAAACGGACAAAAGGTTTTCCAAGACTTCACGCAGATCCCCAGGACGATAAACACTCTGATACAAACGATGCACCGAAATTTCCGGGAACAGTTGTAGGAATAGACATCTCTCTTGATCAAACAAGTGAATTCAGGGTTTTACTTGCAGCTATTAGGGATGTTTTTATAAAGGCAGTAAGGGAGCGCAAAAAAGCCCGTTATAAAAAACCTATATTCATTTAATGTATGGATACTATAACTGTTTCAATAAAAGAAAAGGCAGGATCTTTTGCGGAAAATAAGGACGTAGCAAGAGAATTGAGAATTAAGCATATAATACCGGCATTAAAAAAGAACAAAACGGTTGTTATAGATTTTTCTGACGTAACCGGCGCAACGCAGTCCTTCATGCATGCATTAATAAGTGATACCATACGTAAATTTGGAGAAGAAGTCTTCGATAAGCTTCGTTTTAAGAATTGTAGTCCATTGGTGAAGGAAGTAGTGACTATTGTTGCTGAGTATATGCAGGAATTTTGACCACGACCTATTTTGAGTTAGGTAATACCTAAACAGCGCCTTGGAAGGCGCTATTTATCTTTGTTGCGAGGATTGTAAGAAATCAGAACTTAGTTGTTTTTAGTTTTAAGAAATTAGCGCATTGTTTCCTTATAACTCTCTTCCCCATACTCGTTTTGAGATACATTTCTCTCGCTTCAGCATCTTTTTTCAGAAGATAGGCTTCGTAGTAGATAAGTTTAAACGGTCTTCGATATGAAGTAGAAGTTGAATCGCCTGAATTATGTTCTTTCAATCGTTGTTTTAAGTCATGCGTAATTCCGGTGTAGAATTTTCCATCTTTGAGGCTTTGAAGAATGTAGAGGTAATGGAACACAAGTTAATAATATCTGAAAAGGTATTGCCAGGCTATTATATTCAGCACTATCGTGCTTCATACCAGCCTGGCCAGGGTGAAAGAAAAAACTCCCCATTTCTGAGGAGTTTTATCTTTAATACCCTGGTTGCGGGGGTTGGAAGAAATCAGAACCTGTTTCATGTCCGTTCGACAAACGTGCTATCATATAAAAAAATATGTCTGAACAATTTACGGGTCCTGACTCAACGCCAGAAACAAACCCGACCGAACTGGTACCCATAGAATCTGTTGTTATCGATCCTGTTATTCAACAATATATCAGCATTGTTAATCAGGATGCTGCCAATAGTGTGCATAATCTACTGCTGTTGTACGGTCCTGCAGATCAAACTGGCAAGGAGAGAATAATTACCCGTGCTTATGCTATTAAGAACGTTAAACCTATCGGTCACCGCTTTGATCTTGATCATGCAGTAGCGCCTAAGGGCCAAATTAACAAATGGCATAAAGAAGATAATGCTCAATTATCACTCATTGCTGCTGGCGTTGCATTTGGCCGTCGTGATGAAGCGGAATATTTCATTGCTGGCCGTCATGTTCCCGTTTACTACTCAGGAACTCCGGAATTGGACTATGATGAAACCAAATCTTGGAATCCAAATAAATTCAGCCTCTGGACGAAAAATGACCAAGGGGAAATTACTCAAATAACGGATGTGCGCTTCACTACTCCAACCCCCCTGGCGCAATAAGTCTATTCTTTATTGAAATGTCTTTCAGGTGGCATGTAACCTAAAACAGAGCCTTGGAAAGTGCTTTATTATTTTTTTAGCAGGTAATTTGCTAGTTGCTTCTTAATCACCCTCATTCCCATACTGGTTTTGAGGAATTTTTCCCTGGCATCGGCATCTTCTTTCAAAAGATAGGCTTCGTAGTAGATAAGTTTATATGGATGATGTTGAGAAGTATAAAATCCTTTTCCTGAATTATGTTCTTTGATTCTTCTTTTCAAATCTGATGTGGATCCTTTGTAAAAGCTTCCATCTTTGAGAGATTGGAGGATATAGACGTAATACATTAATTGAATTATATCCCCTTCGGGTTATTATGTGAGCTTCGCTCACACCAGCCCGATCGGGTCGGAATAAAAAAGCTCCCGATTAAAGGAGCTTTTTTATTTAATGACCCGAGTTGCGGAGCCGGGAGTCGCACCCGGCCTAGGAGATTATGAGCCTCCTGTGCAACTGTACACTACTCCGCGATAACTAAAATTGATTATAGCTGAAATTAGCTTCGATTACAAGTAAAATGACTGGAGTCAGGAAACAATTTAATTGACCTTGGCGGCCATGATGAAGTCGTTTTCGGAAAGACCCCTGATAGCATGGGTGAAAAAGGTCAGTTTGACCTTGTTCCAGCCGTAAATGGATATATTGGGATGATGATTCTCGCTTTCGGCGATTTCCGCAACATTATTCACAAAATCAATTGCTTCCCGGAAATTTTTGAATTGGAATTTCCTGATTACTTTGCCTTCTTCCAACGACCAATCCGGCACCTGTTTTAAAAGTTCTTGCACTTTGTCCTCAGGCAGGGGCGGCATGCCTCCCTCGCAGGGCACGCATCTTTTTTGAATTAAATCATCCGTCATCAGGTTAAAAATTATAACAAGTTATGCTAAAATCTAAAAGCAGAGCCTGCCAATCAGGTTCTTATAGCCAGGGTAGCTCAGTGGTAGAGCACACGCTTCATAAGCGTGGAGTCGAGAGTTCGATCCTCTCCCCTGGTACTGATTACAAAAACAGCTTCAGCCATTTTTCCCAGTTATATGAATTGTCAATTGGAGTCGGTGTGATCTGTGACGGCACTGATAAAGTCGGTAAGATGACTGTTATTTCCTCATCTTTTCCTAAATTCAGCTTGTCCCTGGCCTGCTGTTCGATAAAATTTCTTCCCTGCACCCGAACCAGCTCCTTCTCTAAACTTGCCTTATTCTCATTTTCCTGAAGCACTTTTTCTTCGGCTGTTTTAACTATTTTTAATCTTTCCTGCAGATTTATCCACGATTTCAGCGCGTAGAAAGAAAAGAAAAGCGCAAGCAGAATAAAGGAGAGCAATCTGTAATTAATTTTATGTTGTTTTGCAGGCATGCGACTCTCTACTTGACAAGCTTTACAGGATATGTCCATAATACTATAAAGCCCAAAATTAATGAAAAAAATAACCTTATATTTAACCGTAATCGGTTCTTATCTTTGTCTAACTTCCCCCGTTTTTGCTCAGGGAGATATTCCTCTCGAAATTCCCAGACCGGGAAATTTGAAAATTGACGATCTGGGCAAACTAATCAGTGCCCTCATTGGCGCCATCCTGATTATTGCCACTATTGCCGCCTTCGTTTATCTTTTGCTTGGCGGTATTACCTGGATAACATCAGGAGGTGACAAAGCCAATGTGGAAGCCGCCCAAAAAAGAATCCAGGCAGCTATCATTGGTCTTATTATCGTCTTTGCCGCCTGGGCTCTGATGATTGTTATCGGCAGATTCTTAGGGATCGATCCGTTTAACTTTGTACTACCATCCCCGGCGTCATAATAAATGAAAGAATGGGCTGGCGTTCCCTGCATAAAAACAATCGGTGAAGTTGATGTTCCCACCTTTAAATGTTTGGAGGCTATTTATGGCCGCATCCTGCAAATTTCAATTGCTTTAGCCCTTTTCGCTCTTCTGATTATGCTGATCGTAGGCGGTTTTAAGCTCTTAACCTCCGGCGGTGATCCGAAAGCCACTGCCTCCGCCAAACAAACGATGACTTATGCGGTAGCCGGAATTTTCCTGATGGTGATAGCCTTTCTGATTTTCCAGATCATAAAAGCCTATACCGGGGTTGACGTAACCGTTTTTGAAGTTCCCGAAGTGCCTTGACACATCTTCCTCTCTCACCAATAATAGAATAAGATGAAAATCCTGTCCCGTCGTTTATTGCTTTTATTAGCGGTTGGGTTTCTTTTGTCGATTAGCTTATTTTTTCCCTCTCGCTCCTTAGCACAAAATATTCCGCCGAACCCGAATGACATTTATGATTTAAGTGATCCGGAAAATTATCATTTACAAAAAGAAGCTGCTGATGAATGCGCCACAAACAGTAAGAAACCCTGTGTTGACGGCATTAATGTCAATAAGTTTCAAAATGAAGCCTCTGCAAACTGGTTATTGAATGGTTTAGGATGTACCCATCGGGATCCTGAAAAATGTGACCCAAATACTGCCTTAAACGGAATTTCCATCATGACTGCTTCACTATTTGCTGTACCTCCTGCTTCAGGAATTTATTATGCCCAGGATTTGCTGCAAAACGCCGGTATTTTAGCTAAACCTGTTTATGCTCAGGGATTTGGTTTTGCCGGTCTGGCTCCGATACTTCCCATCTGGAAAGTAACCCGCAATATTGCCTATACCGTAATTATCATCGTCATGATCGTCATCGGTTTCATGGTTATTTTCCGTATGAAAATCGATCCCAAAACCGTCATCAGTGTTCAGGCTGCTTTACCCAGAATTGTTTTGGCACTGCTTCTTATTACCCTCTCTTATGCCATAGTCGGCTTTTTGGTGGATTTAATGTATGTGTCGATGGCTATGATCATCGGAATTCTCTCCGAAGGTATGGGAAATACCGCTACTCAAACAGCTCTTACTCAAACCTATTTTCTGACGGCAGATTGGGGTGATCTATTTAAAACTGTCATGGGCGGCGGATTCAGCGCCGTTGAGGATTTCATTATTAAAAATAGTGCAGCCTACGGCGTTGGCTCTGCCGGTGTCATGGTAGCTTTGAAAGTCCTTGCTTCAAGCATGAGATTTGGTTGGATAGGTTTTTGGGGAGCTTCCCTGCTCGGAATTATTATATTATTAATTATTTCTCTGGGACTTCTGTTTACCTTTATCAGAATATTTATGCTTCTTTTAAACTCCTATATTCAGCTTCTGGTAGCAGTTATACTCGGTCCCTTTCAGCTTTTGATGGGGGCAATCCCGGGGAAAACCGCCTTTACTGACTGGATCATGAATGTCATTGCCAATCTGGTCGTCTTCCCGGCAACTGTGGCTATTTTAATGTTCGGAGAATATCTGACAACACTTAACTCCAATACCGGCGAATTATTTTCCCCTCCCCTTATCGGCGTACCGGGTAAAGCCGCTTTCCCGGCTTTTATGGGTTTGGGTGTTCTTTTCTTAGCTCCGACCCTGATTACGCAAATCAAGAAAGCTTTCAAACCTAAACCGATATTGCCGATTTCCGCCGGTACGGCTTTTGCCCCATTAGCCGGAGCAGCCCAAACAGGCATGGGTGCAGCCAGTCAATTTTATTATATGCAGAATATGCCGGTGATCGGTAAATGGCTCGGCGGGGGTAAAGAACACCGGCAGGCTTAGTGGGGATTTCCGCCGCCGCCCTCTTCGTCCTCTTTGTCTTTGGTAATGAAAGCTTTATAGCTTGTCATCACTATAGCTACCAACATTCCCATAAATATAATCTCTAATATCATGTTCTTAGCTTGCGTATGACTGGCTTTCTCCAGGGCATGGACATTAAAATGATGAGGAGTTTGATAAAAATCATGACCATGAGGAGGTAATATATCTTTATTTTTAATGCCATGCCACCATTTATACCGCCTATTCGGCCCCCAGGCATCCACACCCATCATTTCCTTCCAGATTTCCCTTTGAGCGTAAGAACCGAGGTGTTTGGCATCCCAGGCATAAATCTTATCTGTCGCAAAACTTAACAGGCCGGCTACTTCCCAACCACGAGTAACATCATCTTCGGCATATGTACTAACTATACCTCTCAATGTTTTTTGTAATTCCTCATCATCGGGCTGAGGAGTTAACTGATCTAGGTATTGACCTATAAGGGGGGCGCCTTTGTAGTGGCCCATAATGTCAACGCCAATTCTCCTGAACCAGCTGCGGGAACCGAGGTTTATCAAATCCATTTGCCTCAAGGCCAAATCATTGGTTCCGAATATCCAATCCCAATCCTGTAACAGAAATTCCTCATTTAAAACTAAAGAATTTCTTCCCTCTTCCTTTAAAATATTTTCGATATTATATATTTTTTCCCAGTCAATTTTATAGTCTCCAACCAGACTTTCATTAAAAGATATACCGAATTGGTTATAAAGATCCTGGGCTCTGCCTAAATCAGTCGAGCCAAGGCAAGCCTGGCGGCACAATTCCCAATATTTCTTGGCTCTTTTTCTTCTTACTCCCTCTTTTTCCCCGTGGATCGCTTCATCGAAATCCTCCTCCCGCAAATCCCGCTGTTCCCTGACTGCTATCTCCCGCGCCGATGCGACATCACCCTCAAGATCCAATAATTCATTCAGATACCGTCTTTGTTCACTTGTCGGCGAAGCAAACTTACCTGCTGATTGCCGCAATATCAGGTTTCCGTTTTTCTCTTCCACCACGGTCCCGTATTGGAAATCCTCAGGCGGCACTCCTAATATTTTATGCATTATCTGGCTGTGCAGTGTTGTCTTTTTAGATTTACCTTCAAAACCGGCAACCGGCGTATCAACATTCACATTGTGGGCAACGACAATCGGATTCCTCATGACCGTCTCTACCCAGACTCGGGCGTTATATGCCAACTGGTATTTTTTAATCCATTCCTTATATACCTCATTTTTATGTGAATGATGTAAAACTTTGCCGTCCGGAGTTTTACCGTCCAATGCGTAAAGCATATTGGCAATCTCACTCTTGTATTGTTCTTCTCCCTGGCTTTTCCATAACGCCTCGAATCTGGGTCCTGTATCTGGCATCATTTCATCAAGTCTGCCCTCGTCCCGCAGTTTTCTGTTTTCTTCCTGGATCCGGCCGCGGTAGAGCATTTTAAATTTGTTATTAACCAAAAGGTCTTTAACCTTTTCCTTGGCATAATTTTCGGAGAGAAGTATCCTGACTGGCCCGCCCAAAAGTTCTTTTTCCTTGTCAGTCCAGCCGATGGATGCATCCAAATAGCGCCATAAAGTTTGAGAGCCTAAAGCTGAAGAGATCTTGCTGAAATTTGACAAGTCTATAAGCCGCTTGGCCTTAGGATATTTCTCCTTTAATGTTCCGTCCCGATAGGCTAAATACAACTCAATAGCCTCACGGGCATTAATGGGATCTGCCGGCAGCTTTTCGTCTTTAGGTAACATCATGTTCATAATATGAATATATTTATGTCCGCCGAACTTAAATTTTTCGATAACGAAACTGGCAAAATTCAATGCTGAGGCCACCCCTTCATATCCCGCCATGCTGTGAAACCCAGGCATGCCATTAACCGTGTTATCAGATCCCGGACATTTGGAATTGGCAATCATTTCCAGCCACCTGGCCGTTCCCATATGAAATCCTTTCGCCAGGGTCATATACATCGAAAGATGCAGGCCTGTCTTATCTTCGTGTATCAGATCTCTCATTTTTTCCGGATTGTCCCGGTCCAGTACAATTGTCCGGCCGTCTTTCTCTACAATATGAAGATAGCTGTTATTCTTATCGCGTTTAACGTCAAATACCTGCTTATTTTCAGCCATCTGCCTCAGCATTTGTTTTGCCCGGTCATCCACGTATACAGTTCCTTTGACGGCATCATATTCGACCAGTTGGGGAGGTATATATCCGTCTTGAGCGTCTTTTATGCCGGTCAAGGTATCCTCCAGACAGCGGAAAGCTTGCTCGACTGCCGGTATTGATAAAGCCTCAATCACATACTCATTTTGGTAAAGGGCTGAAATTCTTGACAAAGTCTCAAAATTAGCGCCCGGCTGAGAAGCGTTATAATCCATGTCACGGGATAACCTGATGGCATTGCTTAAATTGGAATAATGTTTGGTGATTGCTTCCGCTACTGAATTTCCCGACCTTTTATCTTGTCTATATGGCATATGATTGCCTATGAAACTTATAAAAGTATCAAAATCTCCGCGCTGATAAAGTCCGAATGTATCCTGGCTGGAATCTCTGGTAAAAGTTAGAACTCCCCGGTGAAGCCTTAAAAAAACCTGGTCCCGGAAGCGGTGGCTTTCTTCCGAAAATCCGACAAAAAGATCCAATAATTCTTTATTTTCAGGCTGCTCCAGATCTCTGGTTAAATAGCCGAAATGTCCCGGCTCGCCGACTTTACCCAAAAATTCTTCTTGGGTCATCTTGCCGTAAGAAAGCTCTGGTCCTTCTTCTTCAAGGCGTTGTATTGCTCTTTTGGCTAATGTTTTAAGCTTATCCTCTATCTCGCCGTGTAATTTCCTGACTGCTTCATCAAAAGCTCTGGTATCGGCGCCAACGGCAGTCGGATATGATTTATGCTCCAATTCCTCAAGTTCATCTTTTATTGCATCCAATTCCCTAATACCAAGCTTTTTTCGTCCCTCACGGCTTTCCGCCTTTCTCCAAATTTCATTTACTTTATCAATAAACTCTATTGGCGGAGTAACATCCTCAGCCAGTGGCTTTTTACCTGCCTCAATCCAGGATTCATCTTCTCCCTGTAAAGGCTCTATCGGTTGCTCGGCTGCAATTTGAGTCAAAAGCTCTTTGACCTTATTCTTCATTTGCTCTTCAAATTCCGGATCCTGTAAAATTCTTTCCGCCTCTTGAGGTGTAATATTTAAAAGCTGGGCAAGCCATGCTGTTTCATGAAAATTTTTTCCCTGACGGGCATATATTTCTTTCAATTGGTCTTTGGCTTGTAATAAATATCGGCTTGACCGTTCAACTATTGCCTGCATCAAAGGCTCAATTGCCTCATTTGCATCCGTTATTCCCTGATTTTCCGCTCTGGCCGCCTCATACCGCAATCCTGCTCCCAATCGCAATAATGATTGCGGATCACCATGAACAGACTCATCACCGGTGGAAAGCTCATGAACGGCATCTGCCACACCGTCATGAGCTTCAATCAGACTGTTTAATGCTTGTAGTGTACCGGGTCTTTCAAAGTAACTAGCCAGATAGGCCGCCTTTTTATTTCGTCTTTCTCCCTCATTGATTACTTTTTCTTCAAATTCTTGTCTTACCCTCGGCCGTCTCAAACTCTCTCCAGCCGCAAGTATCGCTGTCCGGCTTTGCTCAAATTCTCGCTTTTCTTTTTCATATCTTCTTTCTTTTGCTCTCTCCCTGTCTCTTTCTATTTCCTTAATTCTTTCTTTATCCTGTATTTCCTCCAGCCTCTTGGCAACTTTAATCTCCTTGGTCACACCATGGGCGCCATGACGTTCTGGCGGTTTACCTTTAAATAATTTGGCCAATTCGTTAAAAAATCCCATATTCTCTTATTTTACATCTAGTTTAATATAACTAAAGTATTGGGTGAAACTGTGTCAAGATAAAATTGGAGTATTAATGACCGAGAGCTAATATGGCAATCCCCCGGCGTGAGGAGCCGAAAAGGCGTGCAAAAGAAGGAATGACTTCTGGTAAAATCATATTCACATATAGATTCACCAATGCCGGATAATTCTTGGCTTTCCAGAAAATCCCGCCCTCCATAACCACCGGTACCAAACCTTGCGTTTTCCCTAGCTTCATAAGGATTCCGCAAAGCTCAATGGCCACAATCTGGGCGCTTCTGTGAAAGATTCTTTCAGTAAACAAAAAGGCAGATTCTTTCTCCTTCTCTGTTACCTGCTTAGGAAAATGGAAAGCCCCGGTTATTATGTCGTTCAGTTGATCGGTCGAAAAAAGCTCTGGAAATTTCTCACCGATAATTTTATCCTTTCCGGCATTGAAAATCTGGTATAAATACGCTCCTGCAGCTTCCTTCTCTGCCAGGGAAAACCCCGGGTCATCACTTTTTTTATCGATAATTTCCCGTAGTTTCGTCCTCGGGATTTTGTTGAAGTTTTTAGCCTCAATATTGACAGCTACCTCGTTTTGTCCGAACCCAGGCAGGTCCCCCAATTTCAAAGGGGCAATATTCGACCGTTTCTCCCAATAGGCAAAATTAAGACCTGTGCCCACTACTCCGGCCAACTCAGTTCCATTCCCTCCTAATAATAAGCAGATGGCATCATTGGCTACCGCCACAGTCGTATCAATACCATATTCGTCAATCAGAAAACGATGGAATTCCTGGCCGACTCTTTGACAGATCAAATCCGTAATATTCCTACCTTTAGTCATATACATCAATTCACCATCAATAAAACCGTTGAAAAGTAATGGTTTAAGCGGATAGGCAAAGCCGATGCCGATTGGATATGGTTTATTATTAATTTCCGTTAAAGATAGAATATTTTTGGTGATCAAATGAAAAAGTTCTTTTTTAGTCATTATGGCTGGTAAGGAAAATAGACTACGGTTTAGAAATTTTACAACTCCATTCTTGCTTACTCTGAAAGTTGAAACATAACCGTTGGTTCCGCCGACGGCGATTGTTATACCGACACCTGCTTCAGGTACAAGTTTATGAATAGGATTCAGGATACATGGCAAGGATGATTTCTGATTTGACAGTGAGGCTATCAGTTCGTGTTTAAAGCTAAAGGCTAATTTAGGTAAATCAGACAGATTGACAAGCGGATAAAAGTCATCCATACTGGTTTGCTTTTCAATTCCCATAATTTTCATAGTATATTATAAACTTATTATTATTTGTAACTTGTTTACTATAGGGTATTAAAATAATATGAAAAATCCTAAAATAAGATCTTAGTTTAATCTTTTCTCCTTAAACTCAATTCTATTACATATTTTACGCCTTGACATAATGTAGGGCTTCTTGCAAAAAAAAACTATATATTGTATGATAAAGTATGATAACTGTTGTGTTTGACCCTGGTTGATTTATACACAACAAAAGCAATATATAGTTGAGATTATAAGTTTATGGCAGCTCAGGAAACTCTACTTTTATCGACTGTCAGGCGACCGGAATTTAAAGTGATGCCGGAAAGCCAGCCATTAGATCTACCGTACGACCTGAATATGGGTATGGATGCGGATGGTTGGAAACTCGAAGTTACTCCTAAAAATCCTCAGGTTCCGTTACATGTTGAGTTTAGACATGACCTAAATGGTAATCTTATTGAAGGAGTAGTAATTGGCAAAAACAGAGTAGAAATTAAATATGGCTATGAACCAGAAACGGAAGCTTTTATTCCGCAATCCTTGACAATTACCGATGCCAATCAAAGACTATATCCCGATATTCCACTTTTAGGCTTAAATCCGGATGCTGAAACAAAAGTTGCAGAAGGGAATGTAGCTATATTTGTAACACACCCTGATTTAAAGCCTGATTATATGTTTGGCGAAGGGACAAACGCTGATTCTCAGTTTTCTCCCCGGGATCAAAAAGATGCCCAGTGGGTAATTCACTTTGACCATGATGGTGTTGGTTTAACTATTCCAACTCAAATAGATGCAAAAAGAGCCGTTTCTAAGCTGAATGTCCAACAGTTACCTATAGATTTTCAATTATTTGCTCTGTCAAACGATGGATTCATAAATGAAGAAATTGGGTTTACTCCAGTTGGGGTCCCCTATGCTATTGGTAATCTTGTTGATCAATCTAGCAACAACGAAAAACCCTTCCTCGCGCTTGTAGGTCAACGTCTCGGGCATACGAAAGTAATTCTTTCACTCCTGTATGAAGCTTGGAAAAATAATGGTTGGGATGTCAGGCAGGTAAGAGCTTATTTACCTCCTACCAAATCAGCGATGACACAGGTCGAACATTTTAAAACTAAATATGAGATGGATCCAAATCTAGTAAAGGGTTTTCGTTACTGTGACGAGCCGGGGTATAGTGATGGGAGTCTGCCATTAGAACCAACTGAACCGATGTCTACCAAAACTATGCTAGCCTTTCTTGCCTTAAATGCGCATCTTACCAGAGATGTGCTGCAAAATGCTCAGTCAGGAATAGTCCTTTATTCTGATACAAAACAAGACGTCTGGTATTACAATGCCTTAGCTGCTATGTTAGGTATCCCTATAAAGGTAATTACTAAAACGTATAGTCATTTTGAGAATTCAAATCGATTCCCAAGTGTTGGCAATGGATCGGAATTACACAAAATTATGGCACGGGCAATGGCTGCTTCTGCGGATGGTAGAAATCTTTTTCATAGTTTAGGCATAGATCGGCAAGTACCCGATTTTTTAAGTTTCATGTTTTGGAAAACCCAGGCTGCTGCAAAACTACATCCATCTAATCAATCACTGGCTCTCTATTCAACCAGCGGGGCAAACGCCATTGTTCCTACTTCTATGGGGAAGGCTGAAATTGTACCAATTCCTCTTGCATTTCCCAGTAAATATAATAAGGTAACAGAACCTTCTGACGAAAGTTATTCTACCCGGGCAGGTAGAAGAAAAAAATTGATTAATAAAATAACAGACCCCACTGTCAATCCCCCAAATATTCCTCAGAAACTATATGATCGGCTTGCAAACGATATGGAATTTCCGGTTATTCTGTTTCAATTTGGTACAAGTGATAATTTATACGTTGATGAACTCATCACTACTGTTTTGGAAACTGCACAACAAGACGTAATGCAAAACAAGCTTTTTCTTTTTACAGGTTTCAGACAAAGGGAGGAATATCTTAAAAAAATTAAAGCACTGACTGGTCTTGATGAGGCTGAATTACCTCCTAATATTGTAATTTTCGGTATGAGACGGGACGCTGAAAATTTGCATCGAATTGGCGATATGACAATAACCACTTCCAGTATGGGGAATATGTATGATGCTGTCTCAACGGGAACACCCATGCTTTGCCTTGCACCTGATATTATTACTGCAGATAATTCCGCAAAATTAAGTAGGCTTCTATCTGAAGCAACCACTGACACGGATCGACAAAAACTTGTAGATCGTCTGGCAGTTATGATGGAAACAGCCCCAGAAAGAGCATTGAATCTAATGATGGTTGCTTCAGCATATGCGGAGAAAGGAATTGATCCAAACGATGCTGTTTTTGATATATCAACTTTATCCAAAGAACAGGCTGTTCAAGAATTAACTCATGACATTCTTCAAACCTTATCTCAAAAACAAATGATGGCAGAAGCAATTAAAAGCATACCGATTTTGCAGGCAGAACAATTATTTGATATCTTATTAATAATCCGGAACGGTGGCACATCTCATGATATTAAAGAATATATTTCATCAATTATGCCAAATTTCCATCCAAATATAGTTGGTCCCGTTCCCGCCGAACCTGTTAGCATCAACTTAGCACAATAATGGTTAAATTATTCGCAACTAAGAAGAAAGAAAAAATACTGGATTTTTCTTCTTCCTGGTATTACCTATGTGATCAAAAAGGTGTGCCGTGCGATGGTGAAATTTTTTTTGAAGATGAATATATCGTTATAAATTCCCTAGAAAATAAATTTTTCTTGAATTTGCTTTATGAAATTGAAGGTTTCGGAAAAGTAATGGTTAGAACTGAACTTCTGTCTCTTAAAAAAAACACTTATCATCTAAATGACGTTCTTATAAACGGGAGAATCAAAGAGATAAGTGGATTAATATCCAGATTAAAAAAAGAATCTATACCTGTTTCTAATACATGGTTAAAAGATTTTTATAATGCTCAAAAAAAGAGAAATTATTCACAATTAATGAATCTAGGGGAGATACTAAGTTTAAAGAGTGCAAGGTATCTACTGAGATTGAAAATAATAAACGGCAGAATGAAAAGTTTTAAATTTGGAGGCCAAGCTTTTGGTCTTATTGAACATGGTGATGCATATAAAAAAAGATTTGTGTCATTCTATGATTATGCTACTGCACCATTTTACTTTTTCCTTACAAGACCCCAAAGAAACAAAACAGATTGGAAATTTACCGATAAAATTGTAGACTGGTTGTCCTCCGAAAATATTCCCATAAAAGGTCACCCTCTCGTATGGTTTCACCAGGCAGCTCTGCCAGAATGGATGAAGCTGCTTTCTTATGAGGAACTCAAACATTTCATACAACAACACGTTCGAGAAACTGTATTGAGATATAAAAACAGAATTCATATCTGGGATATTACCAATGAATTTCCCACCATTGATGCGAATGCGCTTAACTTATCAATTAATCAATTACTTGAATTGCTTTCCATTATCAGTAAAGAAGTGAAGAGAATTCAACCCGAAGCTTATCGAATTATCAATATTTCTGATATATTTGGTTCAAAAAGCTATATTCATGATATACCAAGTGTTCCTCCTGTCTACTTTTTACGATTAGCCAAAAAAAGAGGGATAGAATTTGAGGCGGTCGGTCTTCAGTTTTATACAGGAATGAGAAAAGAATTTGCCTGTAGAGAATTTTTGGATATTGGCAGACAACTTGATGAATATGTTTCGTTGGGAAAAGACTTGCATCTCACGGAATGCGAGATTCCATCAAGACACGATGTCGATCCGGAGTGTTTTTTTTCAGCTGATCATCCGGAAGTTGCCGGTAAATGGCATAAACCATGGTCTGAAAAAATCCAGTCAGAATATTTAAAGAATTTACTTATTACTTTTTCATCAAAACCAAAAGCAAAGGCATTCACTTGGTGGACTTTTACGGATAAAGGTGTTCATCATGATATAGGCAGTAGGTTTATACCCTTTGGAGGACTTTTAAGAAGGGACTTATCGCCAAAACCATCATATATAATGCTAAATAACTTTAAAAATGAAATAAGGCAGACAAAAGAATAATTTACTCGTATTAATTAAAGAATTGCCGATATCATAACCGATTAAATACATATTCCATCAAAAAGAATTTTTTGCTATTAATTTCCTCCAAGTACATAGGATATTTTTTCAAAATAATTATTTTTATGGATTGTGGTAAATGCATGGTGCAGAGGAAAAATATCTTTATTACTACCCTTCCCTTAAACCACCCTGATCCGGTCGTAGCCTTGTCTCCCGAAAATCTTTTACCAGAGCATTTCTCACTCCTAAGTCATAAAAGTAGAGCTTTCTGTTTTCAGAGACAGCTTTTCTGATATTGGTTTTAAAAGAAGACAATGGAATTAGGATATAGTTCTTGATAAAAATTAATTATGTCTTTAATTTGCTGAAGTGGACTAAAGAGCATCATAATGGAATCTGACTGAAGAACTGGTAAATTTGACATTATATTTTATCGGTATTATAATACCTTTAAAATATGAATTTAGATACACAAATATACCAACAAAATCCTCAATGGCTAGAGAGAACGTATCATAAGCCTGAACAATCTTGGTTCCATCGTCCTTATTTCAAAAAGGCATTATCTTGGCTCGATAAAAAATTGATCATAACTTTTACGGGTGTAAGAAGAAGCGGTAAATCAACTATTTTAAGACAGATCCAATACTTTCTTGAGGAAAAAAACGAAACTGAAAATATTTTTTATTTTTCTTTTGAAAAATCACAGGTAAAATATCATCCTGAAGTTCTACGGGATATTATCGATTGGTATTTAAGCTTTTTTCTGAAAAAAAGTGTCCATATGTTGGATAAAAAGGTGTATATTTTTTTGGATGAAATACAGTATATTCCTTTTTGGCAAGATGTCCTCAAGTCGTATTATGACCAAACTCCAAATATCAAGTTCATAATAAGCGGTTCCTCATCCCTGTTTATCAAAAAAAAATCCCTGGAATCACTAGCTGGAAGAATTGTAGAAATTACCATTCATCCGCTTCATTTTTCTGAATACCTGACAATCAAAAACTTGTTCATAAATATGGATATGACAAAGATATTTAAAATGCAAACGCAGGTGTTAACCGGATACTTCGAAGATTATTTGAGGTTTGGTCAATTCCCTGAACTGGTAAAAGACAACTATACTCCGGAACAGGCCGGTGTCTATTTGTCTTCAATTGAAGAAAAAATAATTGAGCAGGACTTGCCCAAACTCTACAAAATTGAAAGGATTGATATTCTTAAACTGATTTATGAATTCACCAAAGCTCATTCGGGTCAGGTAATGGAATATAAAAATATCACGAATGATTTGGGAATTGATCTGAAAACTACGATCAAATACTTTGATTATCTCAATAAAAGTTATCTGATTAAATTTTGCCTGAACAAAATGAAAAAAGCGGTTAAAAGCGCCCGTACTGCCAAAAAAATATATCTTGTTTCAACCAATCTATCTTCTGATGACATCGGCTTAAAGGTGGAAAACTACGTTTTCAATTATTTGCATGAAAAAGGACACGTTTCTTTTTTTAGAAAGGGAAATTTTGAAGTGGATTTCTTATTAACCTCTGAAAATATTCTGTTGCCCCTGGAAGTAAAATATCAAAACAATTTGGAAAAACACGATTATACCAATATAATCAAGCTGTCTCAAAAATTAAAGCTTAATCGTGCTTTCATAGTCAGTAAAAATGTACTTGCAGAAAATAACCTGGAAGGTATAAAGATAAGAACAGTCCCGGCGTCTCTTCTCGAAGAAGTTCTGACAATTTAGCTTTTAATCTCCCTCAGTTTCTTCTCATGAAGCACAGGATTCGCCGCCAGTATACTCTTTGAAAATACATTCCACCTCCCCCCGTCAATTTCCGTCACCTTAACCCCGGTTTTTGAAGCAATCAGGCCTGTTAGGAATAGCTATTAATTTCCTCCAAGTACATAGGATATTTTTTCAAAATAATTATTTTTATGGATTGTGGTAAATGCATGGTGCAGAGGAAAAATATCTTTATTACTACCCTTCCCTTGTACCTTTATTTCAACACAATGGTAATTCTTCCGGTAATCCTCGATTACTAAATCAACTTCTCTCCCCCCGTATTCACGGTAAAAGTGAAGATTTCGCAGCACTTCAGTATTTTTTCGCTGTTTTTCAATTTCCAGAATAATATAATTCTCAAATAAACCACCCTGATCCGGTCGTAGCCTTGTCTCCCGAAAATCTTTTACCAGAGCATTTCTCACTCCTAAGTCATAAAAGTAGAGCTTTCTGTTTTCAGAGACAGCTTTTCTGATATTGGTTTTAAAAGAAGACAATGGAATTAGGATATAGTTCTTGATAAAAATCTCAATATAATTGGCAACTGTGCCGCCGTTTGAACCAAGACTCGCGGCTATTTCGCGAATGGAAACTTCACTTCCTAACTGAAGGGCGATTTTAGTTAATATATCCTCAGCCAACTTTTTATTCTTAAGTCCGTAGATGTCAACGATGTCTTTCAGGATATAGGTTTGGACGATATTTTCCAGTAGCCGGGTTTTCGCCTCATCGGTCAACCCACGTGTTGCATAAACCTCAGGGTACGAGCCAAAAACCTGCAGCTCCTCCTGGAGTTTTTTTTCAAAGATTTCTTCTTCATAAGATGGTAGGTTGCTATTGGTCTTAATTTCCTTAAGGGACAAGGGTAAACAATAGTGCTCGGTAAACCTGCCGGCCTGGGTGTCGAACTCTTTAACTTTCTGCCTCAGCTCAGAGGAACCGGTAGCAATCACTTTGACCTTATATTCATCATGAAGGAGTTTAAGGACAACTGTAGCCTGAGGATAATTTTGTATTTCGTCTATTAAGATAATTTTATTATCGCGAATCAACTTATCAAGCGCATCCCGTTTGGGAGTGAAAAAACTTTGATCGGAGGAAAAATCAAAGTTGAAGACTCTTACGCCCAATTCTTTGGCAAGTTTCTGCAAAATGGTAGTTTTCCCGGAGCGTCTTGGTCCCCAGATATAGAAGGTTTTATAATCCTTCCCTTTTATATATTTTTCTATTTTTTCCTCAATCAACCGTTTGAACATAGTCTATACTTTACATTTTATTACTATTTTGCAAATTGTCAATATGCAGTTTATTACAATTTCAACAACTTCTTATGTAAAGTCGGATTTGCTGCCAATATACTCTCCGAAAACACGTTCCATTTCCCCCCGTCTATCTCCGTCACCTTAACCCCTGCTTTTTGGGCAATCAGTCCGGCTGCGGCCACATCCCAGGGGTATAATCTCACGTGATGGTAAATATCCACTCCCCCCCGGGCTAGTAAAGTTAAGTCAGTTGCTGCGCTGCCTAAAATTTTTATCTGTCTTACTTTTGTATAAATTTTTCTTAAAAACTGTGTCGTGTCTTCTCTGGTTTCCATCACATGTGACCAGTCAGTACAGACAATTGCTTTATTTAGCTCTTTCACATCAGACACATGGATGCTTCTTCCATTCCAAAAAGCTTTCTTATCCCGATATGTTGCCCAAAACAATCTGCTCGAAATGGGTGAAAAAATAACTCCGAGAAGTGGTTCTTTCCTCTCCACTAAAGCAACACTGATGGAAAAATTGTCATCGCCCCTGGCAAAATTTGAGGTTCCGTCTAAAGGATCAATGATAAAAAGCAGTTCATTTTGACGGTAATCATTAAAATCCCCTTCAAAAGTTTCTTCTGTCAATAGCGGGATGGTTGGAAATTCTTTCTTAAGCATCCTCTGTAAAAAATCATCAACCGCTAAATCCGCAGCCGTAACGAAATCGTGTATGCCTTTCTTTTTACTCGGCAGTTCTTCTGCGTGAAGATAACGTCTGACTATTTGGCCGGCGCTGGGCAGCAGATCCAGCAGGTAATTACGCGCTGTTTTAACCAGTTTTTCTTTATCTACCATTTATATCATTATAACAAATTGTGAGCTGTCCTTTAGATTGCAGAGTTATGGGATTGAGGCAATTCCGGCAGCAGCAGTAAACGCAACTCTTCCAACTGGAGTTTGTCGTGTTGGGAACTGTCATAAGTGAATTCGGCCTGGGGATATTCTTCGAAGATTTCTTCTTTGACCTTCAGATGGTGATCATAACCGACAATTGAATCTGAGGTTTTGTTTTTGACTCTTTCATCCATCCTCTGTTTACATATAGCTTCATCACAAATGACTTTAATCAGGACGAATTTATGACCGGTTTTTCGGGCTGTTTCTTTGGCCATCTCAATATACATTTTTTTCTGGAAAGTGGCATCCATAATGACCGTTTTACCGCAGGATAAAACCAGCTCAGCACAATAAAGGATGGTTCTATATGACAAAATAATTTCCTGATCGGTAAAAGGCATCAGGGATACATTGGCACAGGTATAACTATCGCAACCGAAAATATGCCTACGGATATAATTCGAGCCCAAAACCATCCCATCCGTCATCTCCTGAATTTTCCCGGCTAATGTTGACTTTCCGACACCGGGAAGTCCGTGAAGAACTATCAGCATAAGTATTAAAGAATGAATTTATCGGCTTGAGGTTAAAATGTCAATAAACAAGTTTGGGTTCTGTGCCCCAGAGACTGACAGCTGAAGCCAGGGCTGAATCGGGATTTTTGGTAACAAATTCTTTAACGGTAAGGCCTTGGACAATAACAGCGCGACGGGCTTCAAGAGCTGCTTCTACACCCCTCTCGACACCCTGAGGATGGCCTAAAACGCCTCCTCCCATTTGGATATAGCAATCACGGCCAAACTTGGCAAGTACGGTATCCATGACTCCCGGATGGAGGCCTCCCGAAGCTACCGGCCAGACTCTTTTAGTCCCAAACCACTTCTGGCCCAAACTTAAGAATTTGGGGTTAGGCATGACCTCGTCCTGAGTCAATACCCGCATAATTTCCTCACTTTCCCCGTAGTCTTCCATTTTGGCTTTAGGGGAGCCTGTATGGAGCGAATCAACTCCTAAAAGCCGAAAAATTTTGGCCAGGGTCAGCATGGAAACGGAAAAACCGTTTAAAGCGCCGTGTCCTTCTATCCCCTCTCCCGACTCACGGGTAATAAAAGCATGCATGGCCCGGTGGGCATGGATTACCAATTCCGGATTTTTCAGCCTCATGGTATGCACGGCGGCAAATCCGGTAGCGATGACGTCAATCATCATACACCGCCCGCCGGTTTCTTTAATAAGATCAGCCCTTTTTAGCATCACGTCCAGATTAGAATGGGAAAGATTGCAAAGATATAATTTTTTCTTGCCCGTTTTTTGCTCAATTTCAAGCTGGACTTGGTGGACGAGTCGCGCCCTGTCGTCAAATTTATTGAAAAACAGACTGGTCAGATTTTCATCGTCTTTGACAAAGTCATAACTGCCGTCTCCGGCTGTCCATAATCTGCGGGCTAAAACTGCCTGTTCCTCTGCTGTGCGGCCTACCTTCGGCTTGGGCACGGTACCTAAAATAGGCAATTTCCGCTGGTTATCATCATGCTCTAAAAGATCCCTGACACCTTCGATACCGTATCTTGGGCCCGGGAAAGCTTTGACCATTTTCTCCGGAAACCGGACATCAAACATCCTCAAGCCCTTGACCATCTTCATGCCGCCGATATTGCCGGCAGGCCCCGCCAGGAAACCCGACATGTTATCAGCTTCAAAAAGATCGGTTTTATAGGCAACCTTGAACATGAAATTGGCTTCATCAACATCAAAAACAATGGCTTTCATGTCATCCGCCATCTTTATGCCTGACTGGGGACCTTCATCCACTTTGGTCCAGGTCCCGGTTGAGGATTCGGCGGCTACCGACGCGGCTGCATCGGCAAACTTTTTTTTGTCGACAAAATCCGCCAGTTCTATTTTGAATTGGATGACGAGGTAGTCCTGATCAGGGTTTTCAGGCTGCCAGCCGGGAGGAGCAATATAATTCAGTTGGACGGCCATAAAATTATTATACATTATTTCTGGATAGTATAAAGGGCAATCTATGTTTAAAGGAATTTTCCGACAGCCTGGCCAGCACTCTTTCGACTGTCTTTTGCTTAAAACCGGATTTCAGAATCTCTTTTTTCGTCTTTTTCAAATCAACATAAAGATAAAGGATGCAATCGGCTTCACTATAGCTGAAACCGAGTTCTCCTTCATCTGTCTGGCCTTCCCAGAGTCCGGCAGTCGGTTTTTGCTCAATAATCGTCTTGGGAATATCTAAATATTCAGCCAACTGCCTCACCTCTGTTTTATATAGATGCTGCAGAGGCTCGATATCCGAAGCGTCATCACCGAATCGGGTAAAATAGCCTAACAAAAATTCGGTCCGGTTTTCCGTGCCCAAAACCAATGCCCGGTATTTCTTGGAAAGATCGTAAAGATAAACCATGCGAATGCGCACCATGATGTTGCCTTTTCTTAATTTATCCATACCGCCCTCAGAATTGGCTATTGATTCCACGGTATTATTAATGTCAATTTTAATAACATTTTCCTCTTTTATGCCTGTCTTTTGCACCACGCTTTCAGCATTTTTGAAACTTTCGGAATATAAATCAGCAAAAGGCAAAAGCACGGGGTGAATAAAATCCGCTCCGTATGCTTTAACTGCCAAGAAGAGCGAAACGGCTGAATCGACACCGCCCGACACCCCGATTACCAGATATTTGAATCCGGTTTTCTCCCTGGTTTTCTGAAGAAAAAGGATTATCTGGCCTTCGATTTTAGCCGGATCAATTGTTAAATTAACCATACTATCGGTAGAGGTTATGCTTACGGATATAATTTTCCACTTCCGGAAAGACTAGGCCGCTTACGGTTAATCCTTTATTAATCCTGCTTCTAATGATGGTTGATGAAACATTGGACAACATGAGGTTTCCCTCTACCCGTTGAAAACCCTGCGGCAGATTTTTGATCGGATAGTCTTTCCTGGGCATAACCAGAAAGGTAATCATCCGTGAAAGCTTATGAAAATCCCTCCAGCGGGTAAACTCATAGGTTATATCCGAACCGACAATCCAGAAATAGCGGTTGGAGATATCCTTTATTAAATCTGAAACGACCGAAACCGTATAGGTCACTGTTTCTTTTGCCAGGGCAATTGATGAAAGTTTGATTCTGCCTGTCTCCAGATAATGCAGCATTTCCACCCTCTGGTAAGGTGCCGCCACTATGGGCATGAAAGCGTTCTGGAAATCGGGCATATACCAAACCTGGTCGATGTCTTTGACATTTTCCAGGATTTGCTGGGCAGTCCAAAAGTGCCAGATGTGGGGCGGGTCGAAACGGCCTCCGAGTACGGCTATATTCATATCTGATTCACCTGCGAGGACTCATGGCTTCCGCTTCGCTCCAGCCTGCCACCTCCCAGGTGTTTAACTTTTATTCCTGGATTGGATATAAGTTTCAAATCAATCAACAGGCGGTTGAACCAGTCTCCGAGGGTGACTATCAAAGGAAATGACAAAGCGGCTTCGCTGGTAAGCCAAGCCTGGAAACTGCCGCAGGAAGCGCAATTACGGGACAGGGAAAAAATAATGAAATCAAGAAAAACGGTCAGGGGCAATACGAATAAAAATAACATTATTTTTTTAAGTTTGGACATAAAGCAAGTTTAATTATTCATTTTTAATTATACAAGTCTGTACGAAATAGGACTCACCCGAAATTTTTCGTGCTCGGATCCCTTCCCCTTCGGGGCGGGGTCCGCCTGCGCGCGAAAAATTTGGGTTCATCCTATTAGTGCAAAAGCGCTGAATATTACAAACAGGAGCTGTCCCTGCTGAAGGGTAAGAGGATAGTGGTCAAAAAACCCCAAAAGTAAAATCAGTGTAAATGGCAGAATTCTTTCATTTGGCTTTTTACGGTAAGCGTAAGCCAGATGGAAAAGCAGATATAAAAAGCCTGTCAATCCGAGGATGCCCAATTCTCCGGCCACAAATAAATAGATATTGTGAACCGGCTGCAGCAAATGTAAACCGTTTTTGACTGCTGTGCTTCCGTATTGGTAAATCAGGGAATTATTTAAACCTGTCCCGAAGGCGGGATGTTTTTGAAAATGGGACCAGAATGATTCCGCAAGCTCCCTTCTTTCTGTCAGGCTTTTTGAGGCAAAGGGCATAAACGGGATAAGGATGGAAAGCAGTAAAATCAGGAAAAAAATAATTGCTGGCTGTTTAAGCGGTTTTATAAAAATAAATAGCAAACCGCTTAAAAAAACCAGCCAGGCCCCCAGGGAAAAAGTTAAGAATAATGCCGGCAAACCCGCTAAAATGCTTAAAAATAGAAAAGTCCGGAATTTATTAAAAACAGAAGACTTTATCAGTAAATAAATCATCAGGGATAAAATAACAGCCAAAAAACCGCCAAGAACATTCGGGTGGGGGAAAGTGGCATAAGGCCGCAATAAAAGCCTGCCGGAAACTGATACGGCAGCAATGCCGAAAGTTGAGGCATAAAATGTCCGTTCCCCCAGATACCACATTATCCCCCCGGCCGACCGCTGGATAATAAATTGAGCGATCGCTAAAAAGGAGGAATAAATGACCGGAATGCTAAAAAAAAGGACTGTTTTATTAAATGAGGGCTTAAGAGTGATGATCGACCAAAAAAGCAGTATAAATTCGCTAATTTTAAAAAGAGAATAAAAAGCCGCCGGTTTATTGACGGAGACAAAAAGCGCTGAATGTAATAAATAGAGAAAGGCAAGAAAAATTAGGAAAAGATTTTTCCATCCGAGCCTGGAGAGAAATCTTAAGGGCTTAGCCAGGATGATAAGGGTCCAAATTAAAAGATCGGTTAAATATAAGGTCGGAGTTAAATAATCGCTCCCGATGCCGGCAATCTGAGTAAAAGAGGCGGGAAAATGAAAAGCCAACTGGACAGGCAGAAGAATAATTAAAAAATAATAAAAAAGGAGGGCGGGGTAATTTCGGTTCCGTGAGGGAACGGCCATGATAAACCTGAATTTCAGCGGGGTTTGACAGTTACCCGCCTGTCTCTTCCTTCACCATGAGATTGTGATGTTAATGTTTTATGCTCCGTCAGCATCATATGAACAATTCTTCGCTCTAGAGGAGAAAGATACGGCATTTCGACCGGTTGTCCTGTCCTTTCCACCTCCAGGATGATGCGGTTGACCATTTCTTTGATTGATTCTTCCCTCATCTTGCGGTATTCCCCCACATCCATAATTACCCTGATCCATTTCCCCAGTTTTTTATATAAAATAACACCCAGAAGAAGCTGGAGACTGTTGATGGTTTCGCCGTGGTAGCCGATCAAAAGACCGGTTTCGGGAGATTCTATGTTTATCTGATAATGGATTTCTTCATCCGTGGTAACCTCCTCGACAGAAACCGTGCTTTCCACTTTCAGTTTTTTTAAAAGATCATCAACTGTTTCTTTGACTGTTTCAGTCTGGCTAACGCTTTTTTTCTTCATTTAATTTTTTCCGCTTTTTGTATTTGGTACTGCTGGATTATACCAAAAACAGTGAAGGTGTTCCAATAAAGAGACAGTCCCAACGGGAAGGAATAGGCAAAGAAACCGATCATTATAGGCATCATCAGCATCATTTGTTTTTGCATGGTTGAAGCCATATCATCCTTGCCTTGCGAAGCTTTGGCCGAAGAGGAATCGTCATTCTTATTACTGATCTGAGGGGGATGTGCTGCAGTCGGGGTCATCAATTTTGTCTGCCAATACTGCAATAAACCGGTGATTAGCGGAATCGTCAGTAGCCAAAAACCTTTTGATTGCCAGTCGGATGGTTTAACAGCTAAATTGGATCCGAAAAAGGCCAGATCGAGAGAGGAAATTTTAAGGAAAGGAAAATAGGCTACTTTATTTATTTCTGAAACTACTTTGGCCCGGTCGGCATTCAGAAGCTGGAAGAAAAGATTATAAAGGGCAATCAAGATCGGCATCTGGACAAGCAAAGGCAGGCAGCCGCCGGCCGGATTAATGCCGGCTTGCTGGTAGAGCTTCAGCTGTTCCTGCTGAAGGCGCACCTTATCACCTTTGAATTCCCGGTTTATCCTGTCAATTTCCGGTTTTAATTTGGACAGTTTCCGGGCGCTCTTAAGTTGGCTGGCGGTCAAAGGATGCAGTATCAATCTGATAATGACGGTTAGGAGAATCAGGGCAAATCCTAACGGATAAGGAATATGCAAAAAATTCAGGGAATTATAAACCCCTAAAAGTATGTTTAGGATGGGAATAATTAACAGCGAATGGAAAAAATTATCCGGATTAAACATTGTTAATTTTATTTTACGGGATCAAAGCCGCCTTTGGAAAAAGGATGGCAGCGGATAATCCGACTTACCCCTAAAAATAATCCTTTGATTGTACCATATCTCTCAATCGCCTGATAAGTGTAGCTTGAGCACGCCGGTTGGAAACGGCAGCTTCGTTCCATAAAAGGTATATATTTTTTTAATTTCTGATAGCTTCTTATAAAGTTAAGGATTGTTTTCTGCAGGTATTTCATTCTTTAATATTTTAACTAATTCCGCTTCTGCCGCCCGTTGGTTTTCCTCTGTCAGAATTTTTTTCGGTTTTATCATGATAAAACCGCTAAGTTTAGCTTCAGCGCTAAAATCCAAAATTATCCTTTCAATTTTCCTTTTAGTTAAGTTTCTCCTTGTCGATCTTTTATCTAAAATTTTAGGAACGGTGATAAAAAACCGTGCTTCTTCAATTTTTTTCTTTTTAATAAAAACCGTAAACAGGCTTGAAGATGTTTTTCTGTAGAAATCCCGGTGATTTCTGAAATCGTTAAAAGTTATGCGGAGTTTCCGGGGCAACATTTAATTACACAGTCAGTTTTTTCCGTCCTTTAAGAGTCCTCTTCTTTAGGACGTTACGGCCGCCTTGGGTTTTTTGCCTGGCTCTGTAACCGTGCCGCTTAACTCTCCGGCTTTTTTTTGGTTGGTAAGTTCTTTTTGGCATTTGGCAAATGATACCACAATTTATAGAAAATATCACTTCATCCGTGTTGACAGTTGTGGATAACTTTTCTACGATGTGGAAATCTTATGGACTCTTCAAATCTTTGGCAAACTGTTCTGGCCGACCTCCAACTCCAAGTCAGTAAAGTTGTCTTTCAAACCCTGATCTCCCAAACCTCTTTGGAAGTCTTAAATGAAACAGAAGCCGTCATCAATTGCCATAATCCTATGCTGATCAATTTAATTGAAAAACGCTACCAGACCCTGATTAAAGAAACATTAAAACATTACACTCAAAAAGACCTGAATCTGACATTCAGAGCTTTACGGAAAAAAAGCAACGGTGATCATATCGACGGTCCTTTATTCCGCGCAAAAACAGCTGTTTACGAAATACCTGTTAATATAGAGAGATTAAACAAAGATTATACTTTTGCTAACTTTGCCGTTTCCTCGACCAACCAAATGGCTTATGCTGCCGCTACAGCTGTCTCTAAAACACCCGGTTTGTCCTATAATCCCCTTTTCCTCTACGGCAGCACCGGGGTGGGGAAAACCCATTTAATGCAGGCGATTGGCCATTCAGTCCAGGAAAATAATCCCAGGTTGAAAATGATTTTCTCGACCGGGGAGGAATTCACCAATGAAATCATAGAGGCAATTTCCAATAAAACCACCACCTCTTTTAAAAAAAAATACCGCCGGGTGGATCTTTTGATGATTGATGATGTCCAATTTATAGCCGGTAAATATTCTATCCAGGAAGAATTTTTCCATACTTTCAACGCTGTCTATCAGGCTAAAAAACAAATAGTCATTACCAGCGACCGGCCGCCTGAGGAGATTGACAAGCTGGAAGCGAGACTCAGATCCCGTTTTGAAGGGGGCTTAACTATCGATATCGGCGCGCCTGATTTTGAACTGAGAACCGCCATCCTCCTTATTAAAGCTAAACAGCGCAGGGTTGACTTGCCGATTGAAGCAGCCAAACTCTTGTCTGCTAATATTGAAAACCCCAGGAAATTAGAAGGTATCCTTATAAGAGTTATCAGTGAATCCCAAATTAAGGATATTCCGCTTGATAGTGAACTGGTCAAGTCTGTCCTGGGAAAAACTCTTAAAATACCGCCAAAAGAAAAAATCTTTGAGCCTGAGGAAGTTGTCAGGGCTGTCTCTTCCTTTTATAATTTAAAAGTCTCCGAGTTAAAAGGGGGTAAGAGAGACAAAATCTTCAGTCTCCCTAGGCAAATTCTTTACTATATATTAAGAACAGAAGTCGGCACGGGTTTAGCTGAAATCGGAGAACTCCTCGGGGGGAGGGATCACACGACTGTTCTTTATGGGGTAAGAAAAATCAGTGATCTTATCGGCAGTGATGAAAAAATCCGTGTTGATATCGTGGGGATAAAAAACCAGCTTTCTGGATAAAGATTTAGTTAACAACTTATCCACTAAAAAACAAAATTTATCAACATAAGAATACACATTAATAAAAGGCTGTTATACACAGGAAAAATTAACTATTTGGAGCTTGTTGACTGTTAGGGCTAAATTAACTACACTTATCAACACTTTCTAATACTACTAATACTATAAAAGATATAAGGACTTAATAAAAAGAGCATGAAAATATTAATTTTAAAAGAGAATCTTGTAAGAGCTTTATCGATTGTAGGAAAAGGGATTTCCCTAAGACCTCAATTACCTATTCTGTCTCACATTTTACTCAAGGCTGCCAAAAACCGTCTGGAGTTTTTATCTACTAATTTGGAATTGGGAATTATATACCAAACTTCAGCCAAAATCGAAAAAGAAGGAGAAGTAGCAGTACCGGGAAAACTCCTGACGGAATTTATTAATTCATTAGCAGCGGACAAATTGGAAATTACGGCAACTGATAAAAGCCTGGAAATAAAAACAGAGACAAGCCGCGCCTCCTTTGCTATCGGTAACCCGGCTGACTTCCCCATTTTTCCCCAAACTGTTGCTTTTGACCGGAAGTTGCCCTTTTCAAAAATCAAAGATTCAATTATCCGTATGGCTTTTGCCGCATCTACCGACGAAGGCCGCCCCGTACTGACAGGGGTCAGGACCAGAATCACAGATGGAAAACTGTCGATGTCGGCAACCGACGGCTACCGTTTATCCAAAGAAGAAGTCGTTGTCATGGGAAAAAACGAGACCCTGGAAGTTATCATTCCCGCCCAATCACTTTTGGAAGTCGTCAGAATTGCCCAGGAACTTAAAACAGAAGAACTGGGTATTTCCATTATTGAAAATAAAAACCAGGTAGTCTTTTCCCTACCCGATACCAAAATATACAGCCGGCTTATAGACGGCGAATTTCCCAATGTGGAAAAAATTATCCCCGACAGTTTTAAGACCAGAGTCATTCTGGACAAAGAGTTGTTTTTCCAAGCCGTCAAAACAACTTCTATTTTTGCCCGGGGAGCGGCCAATATCATCAAAATAAAAATCGAGAAAGAAGGGGTCAGGCTTTCAGCCAACACTCCTCAAGTCGGTGAAGAAACTGATTATATTGAAGCCAAAATTGAAGGGGAAGAAAGCGAAGTGGCTTTTAATTTCCGTTTTTTACTGGATCTTCTCAATAACTTTCCGGAAAAAGAACTGGTTTTTGAATCCTCGGGACCTCTCTCTCCGGGTGTTTTTAGACCGAAAACGGATGAAATTTCATTTCTTCACATCATTATGCCGGTCCGCGTCCAGGGGTAGATCAACTAAGCGGTAATTAATGTCCAGGCGTTCTTTTTCAAAGGCAACCCAGGAGGCAGAATTATTTATCAGATTTAAATTTTTTTCCTCAAAATTCTTCCAGGCAATATAGCGGCTGTTTCGGTAAAAAGCCATATCAGCCGGCACCGGTTCCACACCGACAAGCTGTGTACTGCCTGAATTTTTAATAAACATAAAAACAACTATTCCAGCGACTACATATACTGCAAATTTAGCAGCTGATAAAGTTAGTTTTAAAGCTGCTTCGTCCAGACCCAGAGCTTGAATGATAGCCAAAGCTCCATTCCCTAAAAAAGGGACGACAAAAGCTAATGCTTGTTCTGCCAGTTTAAGTCCTGCTTTAGTGATAGCTTTAGTCGCTAATTTCCTAACTGCAGCTTCCGCCATGGCTTTAATCCGGCTGATAATTTGATGCATTATTGCTGCAACTATCTGCTGCATGATATTTGCCGCCAGGTTTTGCATATCAGCCATGTTAGAAACAAACGAAGATAAGGTTTTCCTAATTTTCGGTTTGCCTTGGCCAGGCGGTGGACCCCCCGGAGGTCCTTTGTGCTGACTGGTTATCTTCTCGGGCACCTTTTCCGCTAAAGGTTGATCGAATTTTGGTTTGGCTCCTTCCAGGACATTTTCAAAATGGGCTCCTTCAGCAAGGCCCCCTGAAAGGGCTGATAAATCGAATTCAGGTTTTGCCGCTGGAGGTTTGGCGATTTCTTTTTCAGCTTCTTTTCTTTTTGCCGCTTGTCCTGCCTCTGACTGAATCAACTGTTCTTCCGTTATACCTTCTGCAAAACCGGCTGCCAGTTTCTCCTCGGGGATTTTTCCTTCATAAATATAATCCAGTCTCGACTTTAATTGTTCTTCGGTTAATCTGGTATTTTGCGGATCAAGGGTATCGTGTTTAAGAACGCCTTCTGCCTTTTCAAAAATGCCTGCTTCTGTTACCCTGGCGATTGCTTCTTCCCGGGCGGTTAAGAGGTCGTTTTTTAGTGCCCGTTCGGCTTTACCGTCAGCTTTTTTACCCTCTTTATTGCACTGGTCATGGTATATTTTTTTTGCCTGGCGGGAAAGTTCATCATCGATTGAGGCACGGGGATTTTTCTCCCGCCATTCGGAAAGCCCCTTTTTCAGCTGTTGGGAATTCTCGTCACTTAAAGTGAAACGGTCAATCGCTTTCTCTGTCTTGATTGATTCTTCCAGCCGTGCGGTATGCTGGTGGACGTGTTGGGCAATTTTAATCGCTGTACCCACACGATCGTATCTATCCCTGGTGACTTCCCCTTTAAATCTGAAAAAAGCAAATTTGGTAGAATCTTTCTTTTTATTTTTTAGTCGGCGGCCGATTAATGCATGACTGTCGATGACTCTTTGAAGTTCATGCGGATTCCGAAGATTCAACAATCGCTGATGGATGTTTTCGTCACTGATAGTTTTAAACGCTTTCTTGGTATCATCAGTATATTTATATCCTCCTGCGCCTCCGGCAATTGTTAGTTGTATAAGGGAAGCCCAGGTTGCGGAATCCCGCTGGTCGAGGTCAAATCCCTGTTTTTCTTCTTCCGCAGTTTCCGGAGTAGACTTACCGTGTCCGGCTGTGTTCATATGATTTTAATTATACACTTTGGATTTGAGGCATATTGGCAGGCAATGGTTTTTCCTGCTTCATTTCACCGGGTTTGGAGGTTGCCAGTTGGTATTCCTGGGCGGAGGCGATAAATTGGACGGCAGCATGTGAAGCACCGGCAAAAAACAGGCCTTCCCCCACCCCGGCTGATAAGAGAAAGTGCTTTTCCCCGCTTGACAGATAAAAAACTTCAGCCAGTTTATCAATAGCTGCCGTTGACTGTTTAAGAAGCACCTGCAAACTGGAATTGGTGATGATGGCTTTGCCGTGGTCGGTCGACAGGAAATCTTCCACATCTTGCGTGATGGTGGTCACCCCTAAATAATATTTTCTGGCCCTTTTGGCAATGCTGTAAAGAAAAGTGGCAGAATCAGGATGCTTCATCAGGTACCAGGCCTCATCAACCACCAGGATTCTTTTTTTGACCTCCCTTTTGATTTTCGTCCAGATAAAGTCAAGAATGGAGAAAATGGCCATCGGCCTCAATTCCGCTTCCAGTTCTTTGATATTAAAAACCGTCAAGGCATTTTTTAAATGCAGATTGGACTGTTGGTTGAAAATACCTGCCAAAGATCCCTTAACAAATTTTTCGAGGCGTTCTGCCAATCTGCGGGCGTTCTCTTCTTCCATGCCCAAAAGGACTTTATATAAATCTTCCATCAGGGGCGGTTCCCTTTTTTGGGTTTCTGGATCAGGTGTTATCCCCTTCTGTTTATAGGTGGATACCAATGCTTTGTCCAAAAGGGCATCCTCGGTAGGGTTTAATTCTCCCATGATCACTCTCATTAGGCCGTGAAGCGAAAGGATTTTTAAGCCCAATTCGTTTTCCCCCTCAGATACAATCCCCGAAAGATCAAAAGGATTGATCTTAACGGGTGAATTGAAGGAAAAATCCAATTGGTCTCCTCCCAATGTTTTGGTGATATCCGTGTATTCGCCTTCAGGATCAATGACAAAGACGTCGGTGCCGAACATTAAAGTACGCATGACTTCCAGTTTGACCAGAAAGGATTTGCCTGAACCGGATTTGCCGAAGATGACGCTGTTGCTGTTTTCCAGAGAGAAGCGGTTGAAAATTACCAAAGAACCGTCATGCTCGTTGATCCCGTAAAGGATGCCTTCATTAGCGGTAAGGGAGGCTGTTGTGAATGGAAAAGTGGTAGCCAGTGATGTTGTGTCCATGTTTCTGGTTATATCCAGCTTGTCGAGAGACATAGGTAAGGTCGATTTGAAACCGTCTTCCTGGGAAAGGGTGGCGTGCTTGGGGACAATCAGTAAAGAGCCCAGGGTTGACTCAACTTCCTTTGATGATCTGTTCAGCTCTTCTATAGTATCTGCCGGGATAGAAACATAGAGAGAAAACTGGTAAAATCTTTCAGCGCCTTTTGCCAGTTGGGATTGAAGGGCTAGAGCGTCATCGAGTGAGACCTGGACTGACGGATCAATAACTTTGCCTCTTTTCATATCGACCTGAATGGTGGCCTCCATTTCAGCGATTTTCCTTTTGAGGTCTTCTAATATCACTTTTGATTCAGCGGGGTAAATATACATGGAAATAAAAAGCGATTTGTCAAAAGACAATAATGGGTGAAGCCAGTTGGAAGCTACATATCTGGGATAACCGGCTACGAACAAGGTGCGGTAAAAAGTATTATTGACTCTGATGTTGTCAAAATCAACTTCGACGAGAGAAGGAGCGATAATATCGCGGATATTGACCAATCCTTTGGTCAATTTTTGTTTGGCCTCCAAGAGCTGATTGCTTTTAGCAGTATTGGCGGCCCGGTTATTGACAACCGCATGACTGATTACCGGCTGAACTGGCTGGCCTACTGTTTGCAGATTCGGTTTAACACCGGGTTGAACCGGCTGAAGTGGTTGGACTGCCGCCACCGGTTTAGGAAGGATTGAAACAGGCGCTTTTTTTTTAGAAAATAAGGACATATAAAATTAGATACCTTCAACTAAAGGCTTGCTATAACCGATTGCTTCCCCCAATTTTTCACCGATTAAAGTCGGATTATAAATATTATAAAAAAGCTCAACCAATTCCTGGGTCGGCAGCTGTCGGCCTTTAAGTCCGATCCTGCCTAATTGTCTTAAAATATGATCCCTTTTAGGATAAAGGGAGGTTTTGGCTCGGGAGAGGATATAATCCTTGGCAAAGGGGAGTTTTTTCTTTTTTCCGGATACAGAGAAAGCTTCTTTGATGCCTAATTCCAGGGGTGAAAAGGGCACAACCAGGTAGAATTTTTTTTCCAAAACCCTGTTTTCCTTAATAGTAGAAAGGATGAATTCACGGTAAGTACGAATTCTGTCCCTGATTACCGGATTCGGCTGCTTTGTTTCTTCCTGGACAATGTAGTCAATATAGGAGGAAATATCCATTCTTTTGGAAAGAATAACCACCTGCAGGGGAAAAGAGAGTGAATTTAAAAAAGAAGCATAAGCGTAAATAAGCGCATCCTGTTCATCTTCGGACAAAAGGCCGAAATTGACCGCTGTGGTTTCCAGAAGGACCGCCGCACCTGCCGTCCTTAAGATCAAAATATCATCAATAATATCCTCAATGTCCAGAAAATCCTGGGTGCTGGCTCTGATAGGCGCTGAATTTTGCATTAAAAAAAGACTTACCTATTATCCAATCAAGCGATAAACAAATCAACTGATCAGATTCCGGGATTACTAAAAAGTTCTTTATTTAATTGTTCGCGGATTTGCTCTTTTTCTCCTTTGGCGCTGATTTCAATCGGGAGAAAAATTTTTCCCTCGAGATTGATTTCTGCGATATCAAAAGTATATCTTTTTAAAGGATCTTCAGCTTCCACATAATATGTACCGTTTTGCAAGGGTGTGGCCGTCGAGAATTGTCCCAGGCGGTTGGTTTTTAAGGCGCGGTGAGGATTACCTTTGGTGTCTTTTATGGTCAGTATGATATTGGGCAACAATTTTTTACTGCTGTCTTTAATGATTCCCATAATAATATTGGGTGCTTGGGGCAATTTCGGGATACCGATTTCGTTTACAGCGCTTCTCGGGGTTACTGTTTTGATGGTTGGTTTGGCTGCCTCTTTTTCTTCTTTCGGTTTAATGATGGCCGCAGCAGATGTTTTAGCAAGCTCATCTTTCAGTTTTATTAATTCTTCTTCCAGTTTTTCTTTTTCCTCTCTCAAATTTATTATTTTATCTTCCTCTGCCGGTGGCCTACTTACAGGGAGGGAGACGGGTTTGACAGCGGGGATTGTTGTTTGAGCGGGAGGTGGAGAAGGAGTTTGTTGTAAGGACGCTACAGGAGGTTTAAGCGGTGCGACAGAAATAACAGGTTTTATTTGAGGTTGAAAGGTGGCTGTCAATTTAGGCGGCTGGACAATGGTTGATTGAGGCATCGAAGGTTGAAAATTAGCCGCTAAGGTAGCGGCAGTTGTGGCAAAAAGCTGCATAGTTTGATCGACATAGTGTTTTTCCCTGATATTTATTTGCTGATAGGGTTGGGCGGGCAGGGACTGAAGATAATTTTCCAGTTTTTTTTTAGCATCGACATGAGCTTCCTGGTGATTTTGCGGCAGGACTTTTGTTTGGGCATTATAAGCATAGGCCAGAATATCCGGCATATCTTCGACCTTTTGCCAGAGGTATTGCGTCGGCGACAGAATGCTTTTGATAAAAGCGACAATCCATTTGTCCAGTGGCCTTTCTTGAATGGGCAGGAAAGCAAAGGCAAAGCCGGATAAAACTGCGGCTCCGATAATCGGATATGACAAAAGAGGAGGCAAGGGTAAAGTCTTATAAAGGATAAAACCGATGATGAAACCGCTAATTAAATAGCCGAATTGCCTTACCGTCATGTCCCCGATGAGATGGAATTGAAAACTGGAAATATTTCTGGGTATAGGGTGTTGCTCCATAGGCCTTAATTAAGGGTATGATGTGAAAAATATGGTTTCAACTACTTCATTAGTGGTCAGATTACTACTTAACTGGATTATCTTTTGTGAAATGTAGACCTTCAGGGTCGCGAGAGTCGGGATTGACATAAACCTTTAAAAAATGTTTTACTAAGAGGTAATGCCGGGTCAGCTTTTTAAGTTCACCAAATACTTTAAAAAAGATCAGATTAAGAATCAGCCTGATGATACTACTAGTCAGGTTCAGGAAGGTTCAACTGCAGTTACTTATTCACAGGCAAGTCCAAGCCAATCACCGCCGCAAGCCCCGATCCAATCGGGGCAAGCATATTCCGGCATCGGCAAGCCGTCCGGTAGTCAACAGGCTTATTCCGGTATTGGCAATCCGCCGACCCCTCCTCCGCCTCCCACTGCTTCCGATCAGAATGCAGCGGGACAGGCAGGCAAGACCGGGCAAAATGCCGCTTCATCAATTGATATGGGTAAAAGAGTCGGCATGGACGTTCTCTCCCGGATGACTCAAAGGTCAAATGATATTCTGTTGAAAGCAGTCACCAAAGTCAAAGAGCTTAAGGGACAGCATATTGATACGGAACATGTTTTATGGGCCCTTCTTTCAGATTCGGCTATCTACCAGCTGATATCAGACTGTAAAGCTGTTCCTTCAGAAATCCAGGCAGAATTGGAGAAAAGTTTTAAAAAAGGCAATTTTTCAGGTAATCCCCAATTTTCTCCCAGGATCAAAAGAGTTTTGGAATTATCTTTATCAACGGCCAAATCATTAGGTTATGAATTTATTTCTCCCGAGCACATTCTTTTAGCCCTTTCCCATGAAGGCGAAGGCTTGGCCGCCCAAGTTTTGAATAAATTTCACCTGACACAACAAGTTTTAAATCAGAAAATAACCGGTAAGAAAGAACTGGAGAAGAAGGAAGATGCTAGGAAACAGACAACTTTAGAGCAGTTTACCGATGATCTGACAGCTAAAGCAGCGCGGGGCGAACTGGATCCGGTAGTTGGCCGGAGTTGGGAGATCGAAAGGGTGATTCATATACTTTCCCGCCGCACAAAGAACAATCCGGTTTTAATCGGTGATGCGGGAGTAGGTAAAACAGCCATAGTTGAGGGCATGGCCCAGAGAATTGCCACAGGTGATGTGCCGGAAACACTGCTGCATAAAAGGATTTTGCAGCTGGATTTGATGTCTTTGATAGCCGGGGCCAGACATCGGGGCGAGTTTGAAGAAAGGCTCAAGAATTTAATCAAAGAAGTCAAGTCAGCTGCCGGTTCCATTATTTTATTTATTGATGAGCTTCATAACATGGTTGGTGCCGGTTCAGGCGGTGAAGGCACCATGGATGCTTCCAATATCCTTAAACCTTCACTCGCCCGCGGAGAGCTTCAGGTAGTCGGGACAACCACCGTCACCGAATACCGTAAATACATTGAAAAAGACCCGGCTTTGGAAAGAAGATTCCAGCCGATCATTGTGGCTGAACCCACGAAAGATATCGCGGTGGAGATGCTTTTGGCCATCCGTGATAAATATGAAGCCTTCCACCGGGTCAAGATTCCGGATGAGACGGTTGAGGAAGCGGTCAGATTATCCCAAAGATATATTGCCGACCGCTTTCTGCCGGATAAAGCAGTCGACCTTATCGACGAAGCAGCGGCTGCCGTGAGATTACCGGCCATTTCGTTGCCTGAAGAAATCAAAAGCAGCGAAAACAAATTGAAAAAACTGGAGCACGAAAAAGGGGAAGCGGAAAAAGCAGGAGACACAGTCAGATTCGAAAGCCTGAAAAGGGAAATTGATGACATAGGTAAAAGCCTGACGGAACTGAAAGAGCAGTATCAAATCAAAAAGTCGACAACCACCAATTCCGTTAATAAAGAGGTCATTGCGGAAATTGTGGCTCGCTGGACCAACATTCCGGTTTCCCGCCTGACGGAAAGCGAAGCGGTTAAACTTATGGAACTTGAGAAAACCATCCATAAAAGATTGATTGACCAGGAAGAAGCTGTCTCGGCTGTCTCTGAGGCGGTCAGGCGCGGACGCGCCGGTCTCAAATCCAACAAAAGGCCGATCGGCTCTTTTATTTTCATGGGTCCGACAGGAGTCGGTAAGACGGAACTGGCCAAATCATTAGCGGAAATCCTTTTCGGCAGCGAGGAAATGATGGTCAGGCTGGACATGACGGAATACATGGAAAAACATGAAGTGGCCAAACTTATCGGTGCTCCCCCGGGCTATGTCGGCTATGACGAGGGCGGGCAGTTGACAGAAGCGGTGCGCCGCAGACCTTATTCCGTAGTTTTATTGGATGAAATCGAAAAAGCCCATCCGGACGTTTTTAATATATTGATCCAGCTTTTGGATGATGGCCGGCTGACCGATAACAAGGGACACACCGTTTCCTTTAAAAACTCCATCATAATCTGTACCTCAAATTTGGGAAGCTCCATCATTCAGGAAGAGATGCTCAGCTGGGAGCAGGGAAATCTGCCCGCAAGCATGCTTAAGGAAAAAACCAAAATGATCAGGACTTATGTTATCTCTCCTACCGGCCGCGAAATTATATCATTAGACGGAATCCTCTGGCAGAAAGACCCCGGGCAGACTCTATGGAAAAAATCGGACCTGAAAGAATATTTTGCCGGCAATCAGACAATCGGGGTAGCACCTCAAGAACCGACGACAGAACAATCTCCACAAACTGATAAGACGCAGCCGCAAAATCAAGCCCAAGCATCGGGCAATTTTCCCGGGAGTTTCGATACCCATGTAATCGGAGCTGACGGCAGTGAAACCATCACTTCTGATGACACTCTCTGGTTCAGAACCTCAACCATATCCAAGGAATGGCATTCCTCAAAGCTTTTGGAGAATTTGAAAGACCATATTGTCATCAACGCCAAGCCGGACAAGCCGGAAGAACAGCTGCCAACTGCTAAACTTGATAGCCATGCTGTCAATTTAAAAAATGAGGAGTTTATTTCACTCAATGACCGTTTCTGGATGCGGCCGAATTTACAGGTCAAAGACTGGACGACCGGCACCCTGGGGGAATATTTTGCCGATGCATCCGTTGAGGAGGAAGCTGTTGCTAACGAGGCAAAACCCGGATCCAAAGATGCCACCGCCAGCCTGATGCAGCAAAGACAGGCGAAAAAAGAGATTTTTCCGGTTGAGAAATGGGAGATGCATCTGTTTAAGCCCTCAGGTGAAGAAATTATTATTGCCGGGGGCAAATTCTGGCTTAAGAAAGATGCCGCGCAAAAAATTTGGCAGACAGGATCTTTGGAAAAATTATTTACCACTCTTAAGATCGAAGCTTCCGAAGAATTGCTGCCGGTGAAAGCGGAAAAGGAAACGAAAAGTCCCAAAGAAGAAGAGCAGTTTGAAAAGCTTTCCAAAAAACTGATGGAGGAACTGCGGAAATTCTTCCGGCCGGAACTGCTTAACCGTTTCGATGAGGTAACCATTTTTCGCCCCTTGGGACCGGAGCACATGCTGGAGATCGTTGACCTGCAGATGACTACCTTGATTAAAATCCTCCAGGAACAGGGCATTGGTCTGGCTGTTTCCCCCAGCGCCAAACTTTACCTGGCCGAGATCGGTTTCGACCCGATCTTCGGCGCCCGGCCTTTGAGAAGGACAATCCAGAGAGTGATTGAAAATCCGGTTTCCTCCTTTCTTATTAAAGGGGAGTTGTCAGCCGGAGACACGATCAATGTCGACTACAACAACAAGGAACTCACTTTCGATATTAAAAAAATGGTTCCTCTGAAAACTGCTGATAAACAGGCAGATGAAAAAGCTGTCACACCTGAAGAACCTAAAGATAATTATCTCTGCCAGACGTGCGGTCATGCCTGGTCAGTTGAGAAAGGCCTAAAAACGGAAATTTGCCCTGCCTGCCAGGCTACAGCTATTGCCTTGGTTGTCCCTGCCAAGGAAGAAAAGGCGGTTGCTGAAGTTGCTCCGCCGCCGGTAGCAGCGGTTACAGAAACCCCGTCATCACAAGTCCCGACGCCGCCGCCGGCAGCCAATCCGCCAGCCAGTCCTCCGGTTAATCCCCCGCCTTACCAAAATCCGTTGGAAAATTATTTTACTGCTACAGCCGACAGTGCCCAGGGACAAGCGGCGGCACCCTCGAGGGATCCAAACGCTCCCCCAGCAACTACTGTCTGACATCATTTTGCTGAAGTTTTTTCCCCAGAGACAGACATAAGAAAACCGATAAATCGATGGCAGCCGCAATTGACAGATAAATATTCAGTTTTGCTAAATATGAAGAGACGCTATCGATAAAGCGCTGATTCGCTTCAATTGAGAGGCCGGACAAATGGCCGGCTAAGAGCAAAAGCAGTAAAATGGGTAAAACCATCACAAAACTTTTTAAATCCCTTTTGCTGGAAAACATGCCTGAAGTAATTTGAAATAGGGCAATAAACCCCATTATTTTAAAGATAAAATTTTCGCTTTTTAAAAGCATTGACACGTCGCCGATCAGAAATATACCGGCCAGCCAAACACAGGCAATTCCGGCAAACATGGGGGCAAGTCCGATCAGGCTTAATCTGAACGGATCGGCATGCCCGACCATGAGATGACCGGCTTTGACTTCCCCGTTTTTTTCAAATGTTGGAAAGATAGTCATCGAGCCGGTGGGAACGCGCAAAATAGTGGCCATCAGAAAGTGCGATAGCTCATGAACTATTGTTCCCGGCAGAAAAGTCAGGGCAATAATCCAGACGGAAAGATGTTTCCGGCGGCTGATCTGAAATACAAACTGGAAAAAATACTTGACCGATTTTTTTACAATGAGATATATCAGTATTATTAGTAAAAAGAAGAGAATCAGTTGCAGAAGCATGATTGGCTTTTTTTATACTTGTCTTATCCTTGACGATGATCCTCAAGAACCGTTCCGCTTTCCAAACCCTGTTGGATTTGCGAGGAAAACATAGCGGCCATCAGCATCATCAGCTTTAGTTTATCTGCTAAATGCATGTTTCTGACCACTTCTATACCATCAAACTCATGGATTATTTTATTTGCTTCAAGACGTTTAAATAGAAGGTTATTCAACTCGGATTCAGGCAGATTTTTTTCGGTTTCGGTAAGAGTAGATCTGACTACCCTTTCATTATGATGTTCCAGCCAGGCAGCCGGATCACCAATTTCCATAAGATCGATGCCCATAGTTTCCATTCTTTCGTTAACTCCGTCAAAAAGAGTTTCATCTGTGCATAAACTCTTGATAAATGTTTTTTCACCTGGACTCAATTGCATTCCTGTTTCTTTAACTAATTGATCGTACGTTCCATCAAAGTCAAAAAAAATACTCCCCTTTTTCCTGGCAATATGCTGGAAGCGGGCTCCTAATACAAGAATCCCGACGCGTGATAATTGTCCATTTATTATATCCTGGTATAATTGCTCAGGTTCTTTCGAGACTTGTTGAAGCAGAGGACGAATAATTTCATTATCGAATTTAAATAAGCCTACATCAAGAGTTTTTAATACATTCGGGTCTGAAAATTCTTTATTTATTTTTTCCAGGACAGGCTTAAGTATATTCTGCATATTTTCCGGCAATCCTTTTATATACTCTTCGCCGGACATCTCCTGGAAATGGCTGTAAAGAAGGCCTGCTACCATCTGTTTGTTTCTGGCCAGCGCTTTGGGGGCAAGTTTAATGTCGCCGTTATTTAACGAGGTATATCCCTCGTAGAGATATTCCAGCCAGGCGATCATCTGGTTTGGCGAAAAGACTTTTTTTAATGCTTCCGGATCATTGACATCAATCCCGTCAGCCAGCGCCAGTATGTCGTGAATGGTATTCTTAGTCTCGTTATAAACAATCTCTTCAGGGCCAAGATTTTCCATATCCTCAGGTTCTTGAGGCTGTTTTTGTTCCTGTTGCCCTTTCACCGTATCATCCCGGCCTATAAATCTTATTGTCACCCTGTCATTTAGCCGCTTATCCGGTTTTTCGGTTTTTAATATAGCTGTTTTTGCCTTAAGCCTGAAAGCATATTGAGTCAATGGGTCCAGTGCATCAAAACCACTGTCATTGGCAGCAGGATTTTTTGTATCAGCCTTCCAGATGGATCTGGCCCTGGAAGTTATTTCTTCATTCCATTGTGCCAATGTGACAGGTTCGTCCCTTCCTGTAATTGTAACTTCTGTACATTCGGCCAGATTTTCCAACGTTGCAGTAGCATCATCGTGAATTTGTTGTTGATCATCCGTTTCGGCCGGAGTCGCCTTCAGGCGTTCTAAATTATCAATTACCTCTGCAAATGATTCTTGTTGAAGTTTTACAATTTGTTCCGCAGTTCTCTCTTTGGCAGGAGTTTCAAAAAAACTGCTTAACCTTTTTCTCGCTTCCTCAATTTCTTCATCAGCGCGGGAAACAGTATCAGCCAATGAAGCCCTTATTTTTTCATCTTCAATTGAAGTTAGTTGTGTGGCAATTTCTCCCGGGGTGGATTCACGGACGGATTTACCTTTATCCAGCAATTGATTAGCCCGCAAAGTAGCAGAATTCAACTTGCCTATCTCTAAAGGTTTAAGTTTTTCTCCTGCCATTATTTGTCGCGGAATTGCTTCGACTGCAGGGAGTGCTATGGTCATATATTGTTACTATTACATAACATACACCCAATATCAACGCAGATAGCAGATTGGTTGATAGGTGAAGGTGGGTGTGTTATCTTTGATGTAACATGCCCGACGAACCCTTGCCGGCAAATATTCATCCTGCAGACACAAATGGTAACCTAGACAATCCACCACTTGCTGATGATGCTTCCGGCGGTTCAAACAGTGGCGTTTCAAGCGGACTTGATAATAGTTTCACTCCCAGAGCCGGCGGTTGGTCAAGAGGTGAGGCAGTCAGAGGTGAGTACCGGGGTAAAACCGAAATTTTGACACCGGAAAGTGAAATTGATTTCGGACCGGAAACGGAATACCGCCTATGGCGCAAAGTCAACGAATTGTCCAGCATCATGGGTGACAACCCGGGAGTGGGACTGACGGGTTTATATATAAAAGATAAAAATGCAGATTGGCGGACACAAGCGATATCAGCATCATGGCAGGAATTCGGAGGTATCCTAGACCAACTGGATATTATCAGCCAACAGCTGGCTGAAAAAGCCGTTGAGATAGCGGCAGCAACAGTCGGTCCTACAAAGACAAAGCTTGAAAATGAGCGGGATGTGTTTATAAAAGAGAGGGATAAGCTTATAAAGGTGAAGGATGAAAGGTCACAAACCCTATCAGGACAGCACATATTTGGCGGGATTGTTGAAGCGATGCAGGCCAACTATTTTGTCGCCCAGCAGGAATTGGCAATTTCAGCTCAAGTCGGCTTAGCCCTCTCCAAAGACCAGGATAGAAATTTAGCTTTTGTTTTACCAACCCCCCAGGATATTGACATAATCTTACAGCAGGCGATTCCTGCTGCTGACAGAGGGAAATTAATCTACCTGAAAGAGAAGTTGGGCATAAAAGGATTATCGGATAAATTAAAAGCAAAACATCTCTATTTAATTTTGAGCGAGCTGGCTGTTGGAGGGGCTGCTGATTTGGCCGTGACACAGTTATTAAATAATCCGTCACTGGGGAAAGCTGCCGGAATTGGCGGAGTTGCTTTGGCGGGTTTACACTCGGCAGCACTTATCTTCCGTTCTGTAGGAAAAGCAGTAGAGAGAGGGCATGCTGAATGGCAGCTGGCCCAGCCTGAAGGAAAACCTGAAGAAAAACTCACATTTAAATTGACTCTGACTGATACTGGCAGACGGCTGACCAGAGATCCTAATAATCCCATTTCCAGGCATTTCTCGGGGGTGGAGGGGACAAGGAATGCCGTCAGATTTCTGACAGAAAGCGAGACCGTCCGCGCGGAAATCGCCCATTCTCTTAGGGTGGAGCCTTGGCAGATAGATCTGGCAGCTCCTAAAATGGCAATTGCCGAAGGCCGCGGCCAGGATACAATTTTGAACGGTTTAGCCCAGGATTATAAGGTCATAATTTTAGAGAGGCAGTTCAAACATGCGGATGGCTCTGTTATGCGTTTTGACGAATTGACGTTGGAACAGCAATCAGATGTCTGGAGCCGGGCAATAGATATGGCCATGCAGCAATTCGGCGGAGATGATATCCGGAGAAAACTTGAGGAAGTAGCCAAGCGGGAAGCCAGAGGAGAGAGACCGGAAAGGTTTGAGGGAAGGAATGGAGAATTAATGGAACGGGCCCAGCAACTTCGAAGCGGTCAGTTCACCGAGGAAACTGCATCATCCCAAACAGCTGCCGAATTATCAAAGGAAAAACAAAAGAAACAGAATAGTATGGAACGGATGGCAGCGGCTAAAGAAAGACTGATAACTTTGGCAGTGGAAATTACTACTAAGGAAAATGAACGGGCTAGCGCTCAAGAAAATTTAGCTTCTGCCAAAGATGTCAGGGGTAGGCCGACCGTGATAAAGATTGATCCGACAGATTCTAACAAAATTATTGTCGTCAGTAAGGGGACGGGAGAGATCGGGCAACTGGAGGAACAAAAAAAGCGTGCAGAGGCGCAATATCAAACAGCTTTTGAAGCTAATGGAAGTTACGTTTTAAACGCATCAGGAGTATACGTATCCCAAGGCCTGACAAATAATATTGTTCAAGCTGATTATCAGCTATCTAGGGCAACGGACAGAAGGATGCAGGCAGAAAGGACTTTAAAAGAGAGAACAGAAAAACTTAAGCGTTTAAAACAAGAGTTTGCCCGAAATGAAACAGCAACTAAAAAACTATCCCCAGATACTGTTACACAAAAGAAAAATGAAATTGAACAGCTTGAAAAAGATGATATTACAGCTGAAGGCAGTATTGCCCAATCTGATGAAGAATTTAAAAAAACTACTGAAGAGGAAGCGGGCAAAAAAGCGCTAAGTAAAAACCTTCATGATATCTACGATAAAAATGATAGACTGATTCAAAAACTTGACGGAGAAGCTACCCAGGTGGGTTCATTAGCCTGGTTTGATGCTCAAATTATTGCCGCTGTCGAGGATGTCGCTAATAAGGAAAAGGTCGTTAAGCAGAAAAAGCGTGAATTACAAAGACTGCTGAAAGATCGAAATCAGCTTCTGACCGATGCTTTTGGGAAAGGCATCGCCGGTCAAAATCCTTCCGTTGCCGCAATTGCAGATATCATCTCCTCAGCCAACTCCGACCTGACAAAGACAGAAGAGGAAATTGCTAATCTTCAGACATTGGAAGCGGCCGGAGGCAGGAAACCGACTGAGGAGGAATTAGAAAGGGCTGACGCCATTGAACTGGCAGCCGGCTTGGAAACACCTGAAAAAATCAACGAATTGGAAATGATACTCCTCCGCGGTGGATTAACGAAAGAACTTGTGGTGACACATGGTGATAAAGGTATCCGTTTGCTCTATGAAGCTATGTTCGGAAGCACTGCCGTCCTGGAAGGGAAGGGCGGTAAATATCGTTTAGCCAGGAGACTGCTTTCCAAAGGCATGATCGTGGATAAGGCTATTGTCTCTTCAGGACTTTGGGGAATCGCTGAAAACCTGGATGCTTTTTTCGGAGGCAGGAGCGATTTAAAAGCAGAATATCATAAGGCACAAACCAATATTGCCTTAATTGAAACTTACAGGAGGGAAATCGCTGAACTTCGCATAAGGGGAGAAAATGATAAGGCAAACGGAAGGCTGGTGGACATAAGGCGATTGCAGCAGGAAAACGACCTGAAGCTGGGCCTGGTCTACGATGAGCTGGTGACTCCCCTATTATGTTTGGATGAAGTTAAGACAGCCGGTCTGATGATATCCCTTGCCGATGATATTTACGAAAGATGTAAGCAATACAATCCCTTTGGTGAAATAATCGGCCACCCGCAGCAATTTCAGGACAGGGAAATACGATCGACAGCCAATGGGGAGGTTACGGTCTATTATCCGGAGAGGAATGACAATGGCAGTCTTAAAAAAAGATCAACCGTTATTGTGGAAAACCCAGGAGGAAATAACGGTATCCGCTATGAGGTTGGTATTGACAATACTGCTCCTGAAGGAAAATTACAGTTGACTGCCGCTGTTCCCAAATCAGACCAAATCCTTGACAAATTACCGGATACAGTTGTTTCCACAATGCCGGAAGAACTCAAATTTTTCTTTTACGATCCGCTAACGTTAAATAAACGGGCAGATATTTCCCGGATCAATGCTTTTATTGACGGATTGACCGATGTTGCAGCCGTACAGGCTCTAACTGGAAATAAGGCGATCATCAGAATGCTGTTTAAGGTTACCAGTGAAGGCCCGCCGATAACCTACGGGGATAAAATAGCATCATCAGAAATAGCCCAGTTTGTCATTAGAAGAGATGCGGTTACTATTTCAGATTTAACCGCGCTGGAATCGGAAATAGATGCAATACTGACAGGTACACAAGCTGACTTTATGCATTCGCTGGGTAATGCCTTAATTTATAACTCTTCAGAAGAAAACCGGCAACTTTATCAGGAGCACTTTCGCAGAGTTGGTATAGTCCCTTCACCCCAGACTTTTGCCGGGTGTGACTATTTTGTGATTCAGAATGAATCAGGCAGACTGATTGCATATTATCAAAATCCATCTAATAATCGAGATGAGTCGTTAGAGTTGTATCAGATAATTGAGCAAAGGAGAATCCCTTCCTTAAATTATAATCTAAGCCAGGATGAGATTAATGCCTTGCTTCAGAGGGCAGCTGCTGAAGGATTTACAGCAATGCGGAAAGTCAGTTAATATAAATAAAATGTAAATATGCAGATATCCTTAAAATCACTTTTGCTGGCAGCCAATTATCCCGAGGAGGAAGTAGGGCTACTCCTGTCAAAAGAAGAATTTTTAACTGATGAGGAAAAATTTAAGCTGACTGAAACCGCCTGGTATTTGATCTCCCAAAAATATATTTCAATGCAGAATTTACATAATACTCAGGTTTGGAGGGAGATTGGTGAAGGTAAGAGAAAATATAATAAGAATGATTTCGAAGAAATTAAGGCAAGATTAATTCACGAAATAATCGAAAAACTGGAAATCACAAATGAACAAACACTAATTGATGAAGTCCGGCAAAAGCTGGAGAAATTTAAAACTGAAAAAGCTAATTCCTGAAATTTTAAAAATCCAATTTTAATTAGGAAATGTTCTCCGTTTCCTTTCCCGTAAAAATTAAGTATCATTTAGGATAGAAGCAGATAATGCGTTCGTATTAGTTTCAATCTATGGATTCCGTAAATGTCTTTACTGATGGGGGAGCCAGGGGCAATCCGGGGCCGGCGGCTATCGGTGCGGTAATAATAGCCGAACCTGGAATAAAGACCTATAGGATTTCGCGAAAAATTGGCTCAACTACCAATAACGATGCCGAGTACCAGGCGGTTTTGGCCGCCCTAGTTTTTTTGAAGGATTCTAAAAATATATTGGGAATTTACGAAAAAACTGTTATTAATTTCTATTCCGATTCGACTTTGATCGTCAATCAGATTAACGGGCTGTTTAAAATTAAGCAGCCCCTTTTTAAGGAATATTTTTTGAAAATCAGATACCTGGAGCAGGAAATAAAAGCTAATATATATTACCGGACAATACCCAGGGAAAAAAATACGGAAGCTGATAAACTGGTTAATCAGGCTTTAGATGAATAACATAATTGAAAACACCTCGTCGCTTTTAGCCCTGGTCACCGGACGCTGGGACGGGGTTCATATTTTGGCGGAAAAATTAAGAAAGGGCAACTGCCAGGTTATCGCCACAGACAAATTACCAACCAGCGGTAAATTTGACTATATATTCCTTTTCGGTTCGGTAGAGGATGCCTATCAGGCATTTTTGAAATTACTGAAGGAAAACAGCCGGATGCTGCTTATAACCGGCCACAGGGATGAGGATTTAAGTAAACTCGAAAATTTGGATAACATCAAAATTGTTAAAGTAAGGGATTTATCAGACTGGAATCAGGAGGAACTCTCTGAAATTTTACTAAAAATAATTTTTACACCGTCAGTCAAAAAAATCTTTACTCTTAAAAGCAAAAATGGGTCGAGTAGTAAAAAACCGGATAAAATCCGCCGCATAACAGAATATCCTGTTTCGGCGATTACCACCAGGAAAATCAGAGGTTACCTGCCTGTTTTACTTTCTTTGTTTGTCTTTGCAGTTTTAATCGGGGCCAGCACATTCGTCTGGTATTTTTATTCAGTAAAAAATATTTTTACCGATTTAAAAAATAATTTAACTGTAGGGAATATGGAGGAGGTGCGCCTGAATTTAGCCAGCGCCGAAGATAAAATAAAAATTGCCAAGGGACTGTTTAATACGACCTCCGTAGTTTTCTTCCCGCTTAAAAACTCCACGTCTTTGCTTAATCTGGGACAGATGATTGATTCAACCGACCGCATGCTGACAGTTGTCCATGGATCAATAAATTTAATTGATGAAATAAAAGCCGGTAATCAAAATTACCCCCTGGTCAATTTTAACTTTTCCAAAAGCAATTTTAACTCGCTGGTGGAGACGGTGTCAGCCCTTGACTTTGCGGCAGGAGATCTGCAGGAAAAAATCGTATCGACCCAATTACCGTATTTTCCGAAAGAGAACCTTTTGCCGATGATAGTAGAAGCCAGACAAAATCTGGCCTCAGTTAAAGAAACTGTGCCGGTATTGGAAACGGTATTTTCCTCTCCTTCCCCTAAGACATATCTTTTACTTTTCCAAAATAACATGGAATTGCGGGCAACCGGCGGTTTTATCGGTTCTGTCGGATTATTGACTATCACCAGCGGCTTAATAGAGGATTTCAGGATAATGGATGTTTATAGTTTGGACGGGCAGTTAAAAGGACATGTCGAACCGCCTCTGCCCATACGATTGTATTTAAACCAACCGAACTGGTTTCTCAGAGACAGCAATTTTGATCCTGATTTTGCCAAAGCCTCCATTCAGGCCGAATGGTTTATCAGAAAAATATTGAATAAGGAAATTGACGGGGTGATCGGTATAAACCTTTTTTTTGTCCAGGATTTATTGGCAGCTGTCGGGCCGGTAACTTTGGCTGATTTTGGCAACGAAGTTATAACTGCAGATAATTTATTCGTCAAAAGCCAGCTGCACATCCAATCCGGTTTTTTCGAAGGTTCATCCACCAAAAAAGATTTTCTGACCGCACTCTCCCAAAGTCTACAGACGAAAGTTTCCGCGGAAAAAACTTCAATTTTCAAATTAGCCCAAGTAGTTAAAAAATCATTGGACGAGAAAAATATCCTTATTTACCTCAATGACGGGACCGGCCAGAATAAAATCGAACATCTGGGATGGGGCGGCAGAATCTTCAGCGTCAATTGCTTAAGCCGCGAAGAAAATTGCCTTGCCGATTATCTGTATCTGGTTGACAGCAATTTAGGTGTTAACAAAGCCAACTTTTTTATCAAAAAATCAGCCAATATCAGAAAAAAAATCAATAAGGAAGGACAAATAGAAACCGAGCTGGAAATAAGTATGGAAAATCAGGGATCTTCAGCCTATTTACAGGGCGGGGTTTATACCGATTATTTAAGAATAATCGTACCGCGCGGCAGCCGTTTGGTTTCTGCCAATCTTTCAGGCAGGGAAATAGAAAAATCTTCCATTGAAAGCAGCGATTACCAGACTGATAAAACATCTTTTGGGATGCTTCTCAAGATTCCTGAATTGAAATTAAGCCGACTTTTTCTTACATTCCTCCAGATGAACCCTGTAAAAAATAATATCCGCGAGTATCAGTTTTATATGCAAAAGCAACCCGGGGACAAGTCATACAGTTTCAATCTGGCAGTTGAATCAGCCAAAATTAATTTTCAGCCCAAGAATTTCTCTTCAGTTACCAAAGAAGGCATCAATATTGCTTCGGATACTTCAGTTGACCGTATATTTACTTTCAATGTCAGCCCTTAGGTCAGGTAAATAGGCTGACAGAAGCGATTCGGCTTTTGCCATATATTGCCCGTTTTGAAAAGCAGTCATTTCCTGAAGATAGTTGTTTAAGACCTCATTTAGCTCTGATTTCTCGATTATTGACCGGCTATAAACTTCCAAAAGGCGGTAATGCAGGTCCTGCCTTTCAGCTTCATTTTCCAGCTGAAGCCAAAGTTTTTGAGAGAACGGAGTCTCGATAATTTTCCTGGCTGATTCTGTTTTGCCGGATTTAAGCAGATTAGAAGCGCGCAAGATTAAATTTTCCTGATAATCAACTAAATTCTGCTGGTATTGCCAAAATGACTGGTCTTTGTCCTCCGGCTGGTATTCAACTTCCGGCAGATGAAGATCCCTGACATATGGCGACTGTTTGGGCAGAGTTTCCAATAAGATATTATCGGGATTTTTATAGACCCCGTTTTGATAAAAAGATTGAAGCAGATACTCCGCCTGATGATAAGTCAAATCAGTATCAACCGTATTTAAAAGCCATGATTTTATACTTTGAGGCATATTATAAAATTCTTCAAAATGGGTAGTGATCATATCTTTAATAAAAAGAGCCTGATTGTGACTCCGCTGATTGTCACCGATAGCGTATTGGCGTGACCTTAGAAACTGTAAAGTTGAGGTGGTCGGCATTTTTAAAGTCCTGAAGATTCCCAACGTTTCGGAAAAACCGATTTTAACTACCGCATCTATTTTTATTTGGGACATTTTCTCAATTTGCCCTATGGTATATTCAATACCGTTCCGGCTGCAGCTGTTAGCCAGATAGGTGGAATCGGTTTCAGGGGAGAGAAAAGTCCCGCGGGGGATGGAGGAAATAAGCAAATAATTGAATTTGGGAGAAAAACTGAAGATATGTACGGCATCGCAGCGGGGTTTATTATCACCCTTTCTGCTGTCCAGCCCCAGAAGCAGGATATGATATTCCCTTTCAGGGATAGAATCTTCATCATCTGCCGAGAGCGAAATATTTGATTTTGTTTCAGCTGATTCTTTGACTGATACAGGGTTAAGCAGTATTTTAGGTCCGGAATTTACGGCAAACAAGGCAGTCAGGAACAGCAAATTGACAAACAAAATGGCTGACCAGGAAAAATAATAAAATTTACCCATCTATCTCATTATAGGCAGGTAGTTTTTTTATTTTCAACAAGCCTGTGCCAAAATTTCAGTTGACTTATGGTAATTGAATCTTTACAATACTAGGATTATGAATAAGACTTCCTTACCTGCCAAGCTCAGGACTGTTTTAGGCAGAAAAATCAAACAGCTGAGAAAACAGGGATTATTGCCTGCCAATATTTACGGCAAGAAAGTCAAGTCCCAGGCTGTTTCTGTTGACGCCAAAAAATTTGCAGAAGTTTTCTCCAAAGCCGGAGAGACAGGTTTATTGGAATTGGAGCTTGATGGCAAAAAACTGCCGGTTCTCATACATAACGTTTCCTATCATCCGGTCACAAATCAGACATTACATGCCGATTTCTACGCGGTTGATCTGAAAGAAAAGGTAGAAGCCAACGTGCCTTTGCTGATTATTGGCGAATCACCTGCTGTCAAGGATAAAACCGGGGTGCTGTTGATAAATTTGGATGAACTGCATGTGGAAGCCTTGCCCCAGGATTTACCAGAGAAAATAGAAGTGGATATTGCCAATTTAGTCAAGCTGGATGATGCAATTAAAGTAGCAGATTTGCCGGTTTCCGACAAAATCAAAATCCTGACTGATCTTGAACTGGAAGTAGCTAAAATCGCCCCATTAGTAGTCAAAGAGAAAGTTGAAGAAGCCCCCATAACTGTTGCTGTGGAAGGAGAAGAGGGAGAAGCAGCTGAAGCGGTTCCAGGTGAGGAAGCTAGTGTACCTGAAAAAGGAGATAAGAGTGAAAAACCGGAAAATCAGGCCAAGCAGTAATTATTAATCTCTAAACCCGTTGTTTTCCTTCGGAATCAATCCCAAATAATAATCTCCCTGTTCTTTATTTCCAACCGAAAATAGAAGCGATGATAATTTGTGATAGGCAAAAGTATAACCCTGGTAATTATTAATTAAATCGTACCAGTATGACATCTCTTTTTCTACCTCTTGCCGAAAATTTTCATTGATCGTTTGCGCGCCCAGGTAATTTTCTTCCGGTTTTCTCTCCGTAGATTTTTTTGCCGGATCCTTATTTTCAGATACGGGATTTGAATAAAAATTCATCACATTTAAAAAAAACGTTAAAGTGACTATCAGCCAAAGAAATGACTTTAGTAAGGAAAGGCCTACCCATGAGGGAATTATTCGGGAAATCTGCGGGAAAATTAAGATTTCTTTGTTGAACATCTTTATTAATTAAGATTAGCCAATAAATTCTAAATTAGCAATAAGTTCAAGTCTTGACTCTCCGTTTAATTTGCTTCACAATATGATCAGAAACATGTTCTGCCGCATGCCTAAAATATTAATTGCCTTATTATTAATTCAGATTTTAATTCAGCCCGTCCAGGCCCAGAGGGTCAGGCAATTAAACGAGGCAACCTCTCCCGGAGTAAAACGCAACCAACTGCAGCTCTTATCTCCCGAATCCAAAGCCAATCTGATTTTCCGGATTCTGGAGAAAAGATTAGTTTCGCTCGCCAAAAGGGTAAAGAAACTCAATGCTAGGGTACAACGCTCAATTGACAGACTTGAAGCATCTGAGGCAAATGTAACTAAATTTAACAATGATCTGAAGACTCTCAATGCCCAATTGACGGAGATAGAAGCGGATATTGATCAGGTTAAAACTGATTGGGAGGCTTATTTAAACTCGCCAGATAAGGTTAAATACAGTGCGGTAAGAACGCAGCTTAACAAAATGGTAGAAAAAATGAAAAATATCATTGCCGCTGAAAAAAAATTACTGCAGCAGCTGAAAAGATATGCCCTTAAGGAGGCTAAGGAAAATACAGCCAGCCCATCGGCTTTATAATTTATAAGATATATGGACAATCAAAATAAAAATTTACCGAATAATCAGCCGGGACCGGTGCCAGCAGCTTCGGAAGGGCCATCTCCGACGCCGGTAATTCCTTCCGTACAGTCTGCTAGTGCAATACCGTCAACTTCGCCTGTACAGCCACCGCCCGTACAACCGTCTCCAGCAGAGAATAAAGTCAATGTAGTCATGCCGGAAAAACCAAATTCCGTACCGAAATGGTTCTACCTGTTTTTTATCCTGGTTATCCTGATTTTTCTTGGTGTAAGCGGTTTATTGATTTCTACCATAATCAAAAAAAACCAATCGGATAAAATATTACCGGAAGTTCAGATTTCTCCCGAAGTTTCGCTTAATCAAAGTCAAACAGCGACCGTGACTGCCATTCCCACCGAGTCTGATGCCGGCGCACTATTTTATGAGAAACAATCTGATTCAGATTTACCAGCGGAAATTGAAGCGGATCTTAATCAAACCGATACCGTTTATGTTGAAGAAGCCATAAGTGAATTGGATACAGAAGTTAATCCCCCCTGAAATTATTTTTGCTTTCCTTTTCCAATTAAAAATAATCCGCCGGAAAGACCTAGGAAACTCAACAGATAAACAGCATTACCCGGTCCCGTGGATGGGATTTCACCTTTTTGAGTACTGGAACCTACGTTTTTTTCTATTGGTAGGTCAGTCGGTTTAATTTTAGCTGCTATAGGTGTCAGTGTCGGTTTGGCTTGAGCTATTTTTGTGCTGACCCTGTTTTTTAGGGAATCAAAAAGCCTGCCTCTGTTCAGGATGACCGTAATTACCAGTATTATTACCAAAAAAGCTAAAATTAATCTTGTCGAGGTCATTCTAGAGCGGCCCATAATATCGCATCTTTAATGCGGTTTGTCAAGTGAGTTAACTTATAAAATGAGTATTTCTGTGGTACAATCCATGGGCAGTTGAAAATGACAGGTAACGGCATATATCAGCAAAACAATTTTTACAGTCCGACATACGGATCCATGACTTTAACGCATTTACGCCGGAAAGCCTTGGATTTTATGGAACAGGAACCCGGCTATAGGTATAATCTCATCATTGGGACCGACTCCCAACCGAAAAACGGTCATGGTGTTGATTTTGTGACGGCGGTGGTGATTCACCGGGTAGGTTTCGGCGGCATTTATTTTTGGAAAAGAATTATTGATGGAAAAAAATATGTCTTAAAAACCAGGATCTACCAGGAAGCAGCCTTATCTTTAACCTGTGCCCAGGAAATTTTGGAGGTACTTAAAAATGACGGCTATACAAAGTATGACATTGAGATTCATGTGGATATCGGCAGTAACGGCGAGACTAAAGAAATGATCAATGAAGTTGTAGGGATGATCCGGGGGAGCGGTTTTCCGGTCAAAACAAAACCCCTTTCCTATGGAGCGTCCAAAGTTGCCGACAGACATACATAATGGACAGGGAACGCTTAACCATTACTCTTAAAAAATCAATTCTTGAAAAAGTCGATCATATTATTGACGGCAGTCAGATCCGCAACCGCTCTCACGCCATTGAAACCCTGATTAGTAGAAGCCTCAATCCGACTATTGACAAGGCTGTCATTTTAGCCGGAGGCAGAGGCATTAATATGAGGCCTTTTACTTTTGAGATGCCCAAAGGCCTTTTCCCGGTAGGCGGTAAACCCATTCTGGAACAGTTGATTGAACTTTTGAGAAAGTATGAAATCAGAAATATTCTTTTTTCCATAGGCCACCTGGGAGAAAAAATAGAGGAGTATTTCGGCGACGGCCGGAAATTCGGGGTCAATATTGAATATATTAAAGAGAAAGAAGAGGCGGGAACAGGCGGAGCTTTGGTGCTGGCTAAAAAATACTTAAACAACGATTCATTCCTGGTAGTTCACGGCGATATTCTGATCGATATCAACCTCAACGACATGATAGCTTTCCATAAAAATAATGAAGCATTAGGCACAATAGCAGTGACGACTGTTCTTGACCCTTCTTCATACGGAGAGATAATCATGAATGGCACCAAAATCACCCAATTTATCGAAAAACCGCAAAAAGGCAAGCAGAAATCCCAATTGATAAGCTGCGGTTTATATATTCTGGAAAAGGGCATTTTTTCTTATCTGCCGAAAAAAGGCCCCTCTCAGCTGGAAGATATTTTTGCCAAACTGGCTTCAACCGCCCAATTATCCGCTTTTCCTTTCAGCGGCCGCTTCTTGGATATCGGTACGCCTAAATCCTATGAAAAAGCCATTAAAGAGTGGGGAAGTGTTAAAGCAGCGTAGGCAGTATTAATTTTATCGCCCCGCCAAAGCCGTCCGACATACCTAAAAACTGCAGAAGAACAATAAAGATAGCCCAGGAGGCAAAGACGATGACCAAACCCATAACGGCATGCAGTATTTTCTGCTGTGCTGTCTCCAGCTTGCCCTTGTCTCCTCCTGAGGAGATCCAGTTGAAAGCTCCCAAAAGCAGATTGACAAAAGCCCAGATAGTCGCTGCCACCAACAGAAGACCGATGAAGCCGGAAACAAATTTGCCGAGAATTTGCGGAGCTTTTTCCGGATCTTTTAATGAAGGAACGGCCGGATTGACGATTTGAGCTAGAAGTTCCCTTTTCATGTTTTATTTTATTTTTAAATTCTGCAGCATGGCTCCCGGATCAAGAATATTTATGCCCAGCACTTTTCCGATTAAGGCTACAAAAACCCAGGCAAAGATGACAATAACCAACCCGATTACGGCATTAGTCATTTTCTGCCTGGCGGCTTGAGTGTTATTTTTGTCACCTCCGGCGCTGATCCAGTTGAAGCCGGCAATTATAAATTGGATCATGAACCAGATAGCAGCTACAATGGTCAGAAAGCCCAATACTGTACTGAGGATTTTATTAAGTATGTTGCCGGTTTCCTGAGCGGTATCTGCCTGTCCGCTGCAGAGAAGTTTGGCAATCGGTCCCAGACCTTCGCCGCCGCCGATACAATCGTCAGCCCGGACAACTTCAGGAAAAAAAAAATTCATGGTGCGATTTTTAACTGCGGTTTCAGTAATGCTGTCGGGCCGTCAAAAAAGATGATGCCGATAATGGCAGCGATGAGGAATGAGGCCACCATGATTAAAAGTCCGATAAATGACCAGTAAATTTTCGCCCAGGCAGAAGAGACTTTTTTGGGATCGCCGCCGGCTGCGATGAAGCCTATGCCGGCAATGACGATATTAAACAAAGCCCAGATGCCTCCGACAATCAGCAAAAGACGCAGAAAGGTATTCAAAAGGACTGTAATTCCGACAAATTTGCCCGTCGGATCGATGGCCTGAGGCAAGCCTTCCGGTGGTGTCACTTTACCGATAATATCTAACGGGTCAGCCATTAAAATAATCCTTTCATGGAATTAAAGGAAACATAATTAATGATCTGCAGTATCCAGTATGAGGCAAAAATCAGGATAAGGCCGATCACAGAATAGGTTAAAAATGATTTTGCCCTTTCCGCTCCCTGGGGATCTCCCGAATTGCCCGAAGACACCACGGCAAAACCGGCGATAAAAACTAAAATAAAAAAAATGACACCGGCGATAAGCAGGATGTTCGGTAAAAACGAGGATACCAATGAGGCTAATGTGGGAAAGTTTAAAGCAGGAGCATATTTATCTTCTATTCTGACCTGGGCAAGCTGCATAATTTAAGTTTAAGAGCATGAATTGTCTTTTGTCAAATGGGGAAACAGGAATTATAATAAGCGGATACAAAGGATTTGCGACAATTTTGCCGACTAACTTGGTAATGAAAAAGAAGACAGACAGACAGGCTGAAAAAGTGCTGGTTAACCGTATCCTGACAGGGGATGAGGCTGCCCTGAACAGTTTTTATAAGAAATACTATCCGTCCCTTTATACTTTTATCAGTAAAAAAATAAACAGCCGGGAAGATATTGAAGAAATCCTGCATGATTCTTTCCTGGCGACGATTGAGGCTTTGAGGGATTTTTCCTTTAAATGCTCACTTTTTACTTTTATTTGCTCAATTGCCAATCATAAAGTCATTGATTTCTACCGCCGTAAAAAAATCAAAAAGATTGTTTTTTCCAAATTTGAAAGCATTGAGCCTTTATTATCATCCATTTTCGGTCCGGAAGAAATTTTGGATGAGGAAATCCTCAAGGAAAATATTAAAACTACTTTTAAAAAACTGGCCCCGTCGTATGAAAAAATTCTGAAACTAAAGTACGTTCACGGCTTTTCCGTTTCGGAAATAGCCGGGAAACTGAATATTACTTTCAAAAGTGCTGAAAGCCAGTTATTCCGTGCCAGAAAAGCTTTTGTTTCCGTTTATTCTTATGGATCATGACAGAATTTACCGGTCGTTGGTGGCTAAAATGCAGGAGATGGCGGTGGTACCGCCGCAAAGGCTGGGATTGCTTACCCCTTTCTATAAAAAAGTCGTGCCCGTTTTTAAAACCTCTCCCTTAAAAAGCCTTTTGTTTTTATCAGTGGCCGCTACATTTAGCGCTTTTATACTGTTCGGCTCAAGGTTGGTCAAACTGGCTTCTATTTTGCAGGCCGGAGCCTTCCATCCATGAACTATTTGTACGGCTTGGTCATTTTTATCCGCAATACAATCGGCATAATCCGTAATCCGTATTCAACATACAGAAAAATTGCCACTTCGGAAAACTCAAATTTAAACCAGACTTTCTGTCTTTATCTTTTGGTGGTTGCCTATTTTCTGTTAACCTCCTTAATCAGGATAGGACTGAAAAACCCGTATCTTCTAACCGTCAAATTTAATCTTCTGACAATCGGTAGCGCTTCAGGTTTTTTGCTGATGATATTTTTGTTTTATGCTTTGGGCAAGCTTTGGCAGGTACCCTCATTCAAGCTCGACAGGGTAATTGTTCTTTGGACATATTCACTCTGGCCGACTTTATTATGGTTTACGGTAACTGCGCTTTTGTACCGTTTAGTACCCCCGCCCAGAACATGGACACTTTCCGGCGGCTCTTTAAGCATAGTTTTTATAACCTATTCGCTGACATTGCTTTTTTGGAAGCTGATACTGTTTTATTTAACATTGCGTTTTGCCCTCAAGCTGGATTTATTTAAAGGCATTATTTCCGTCTTTCTGATTGTACCGCCGGTGGCAATTTACAGCCTCATCTGTTATAAAATGGGGATTTTCAGGATACCCTTTATATAATTAATAATGTTTCGCCGATTTAAAAATATTGAAAGCCGCAGGGGATTTTTTGAGAAAAAAATTAAGCAGCCTCTGTCTGTCTTCAGTTTTTATCCTCCGGGCCTTTCAGAAGCCGAAAAAAGAAACTGCGAGAATATGATTGGCGCTGTCCAGGTTCCCCTGGGTGTGGCCGGGCCGTTACGGATTAAACGGGCCAAATCCTTTCATGATTATTATCTGCCGCTGGCGACCACCGAAGGCGCACTTGTCGCATCTGTGGCGCGCGGCTGTAAAATTATCACGGCTTGCGGAGGTGCTTCTGTATTGACGGAAAATAAAGGCATAACCCGCGGCAGCGTTTTTATAACCGGCGGTATTTTAGAGAGCCGAAAACTCTCCGATTGGCTGGAAAGACATCTTGAAGAATTTAAATCAGTTGCTTCAGAAACCTCAGCCCACCTGGAATTGAGCCAAATCTTTAAACGCTATTTCGGTAACAGGCTATTTATCCGCTTTACCTTTGACAGCCAGGACGCCATGGGTATGAATATGGCGACAATTGCCTCAGAAAAAATCGCCGCAGTGATAACAGCTAAAACCGGTTTTAAATGTCTGGCTATTGCCGCCAATTTTGATACGGACAAGAAGCCTTCCTATTTGAATTTTATTTTAGGACGGGGAAGGGCAGTTTGGGCGGAGATTGAGCTTGAAGAAAAACTGGTAATGCAAATTCTTAAAACAACGCCTGCCCTTATTCATGAAGTAAATATTGAGAAAAACCTTCACGGCAGCATATTGAGTGGTTCTTTGGGATTCAATGCACACTTTGCCAATATCTTAGCTGCCATTTTTTTGGCCACCGGCCAGGATATTGCCCATGTCAGCGAAGGAAATCTGGGTATAACTTCGACCAAAATCATTAATAAAAGCCTGACGGTCAGTGTCTATCTGCCGGATTTGCCCATCGGTACCGTCGGCGGAGGGACTTATCTTCCCTCCCAGAGGGCGGCGTTACAAATAATGGGTGTAAATGGCGGAGGGAGAGGTAAAAAAGCGGCAGAATTAGCTGAAATTATCGGCGGCGCCGTTCTTGCCGGGGAAATATCTTTGTTGGCAGCCATTGCTTCCGGTACCTTAGGTTCGTCGCACCAACGTCTGGCCAGAAGCGGCAGGTAAAAAAGTTAAGGAATTACGATGGATGCAGGAATATTAGGCTACGGACTTTATTTACCGTACTACCGTATAAAAATTAGTGAAATTGCCCTGATTTGGGGTAAAAATCCCGGGGATATAGAAAGATCATTAGGAATATCGGAAAAGACAGTGGCTTCTTTTGATGAAGATGCCGTTACTATGGCCTACCAGGCATCTTTGATGGCTTTAGCTAGGGCAGATATATCCGCAAATTCCATTGAGGCAGTCATGGTCGGTTCGGAAAGCCACCCTTATGCCGTAAATCCGACATCTACTATTTTGGGAGAATTTTTAGGGGTAAAAAATGCCTACCTGGCCACTGATTTGGAATTTGCCTGTAAAGCCGGGACAACTGCCATGATATCCCTCTCAGGGCTTATTTCCGGCAGGATGATTTCGACAGCTTTAGCGGTAGGCTCGGATTGCGCCCAGGCCAAACCCCACGATATTTTGGAATATACAGCTTCCTCAGGCGCCGCAGCCTTTATTCTGGGGAGAAAAGAAAAATCAATTGCGGAAATTCTTGCTGTTACTTCGTATTCTTCCGATACCCCTGATTTTTGGCGCAGAGACGGAGTCAGGTTTCCTACCCATGGCGGTCGGTTTACGGGAGAACCGGCTTATTTTTCCCATGTGGAGAGTTGCGGAAAGATGCTTTTGGAAAAGTCCGGTTTTAAGCCTGCCGATTTCCGCTTTTGTGTTTTACATATGCCTAACGGTAAATTTCCCAGAGAGGCAGCTAAAAGATTGGGATTTACCAAAGAACAATATCGTACCTCAATGATTGTTGAAGAAATAGGTAATCCTTATACAGCTTCCTCGCTCATCGGTTTAGCTGCTGTTTTGGACAAGGCAAAATCAGGTGATTTGATATTCCTGGTTTCCTACGGCTCAGGAGCAGGATCTGACGGCTTGATTTTGAGAGTAACTGCCAAAATCAATAAGAAGTCCCGGGAATCTTCGTTTCAACAGCAAAAATCCGGAAAAAAATATATAAGTTATACGGATTATCTTAAATTCAGGGGAAAAATTTAAATGAAAGACATAAATATCCTGGCCGGGGCAACCTCAAGTTTCGGTGAATTATGGGGGGTATCTCCGAGAAAATTGGTAAGCGATGTCACCGCTGAAGCTTTGAAGGAGTCTGGGATTAAACGGCATGAAATCGAGGCAATATTCGTGGGCAATATGCTTTCTTCCTCATTAGGCAGCCAGGACCATTTGGGAGCTTTTTTCAGCGAAGAATTAGGATTAGATGTGCCGGCGGTCAAAATTGAAGCAGCTTGCGCTTCAGGCGGCATGGCTGTCCATACGGCCTGTTTGGCTGTTTTATCCGGTCAATATGAAACAGTTTTAGTAGTCGGTGTCGAGAAGATGACTGATCATAAGCCTGAGGAGGTCGCCTCAGCCCTGATGGCAGCCGGGACGGACGGGGAAAGGGAAGCCGGAGCCACCTTTCCGACACTTTACGCTTTAATAGCCCGGGCTCATATGGCAAAATACGCTACCACAGAATTACAAATGGCGGCAGTTTCGGTAAAAAATCATTTTCATGCCTCTTTAAATTCCCACGCCCAATTCAAAAACCCGATAACTGAAGAGATGGTTTTGAAAAGTCCGGTGGTAGCTTCTCCCTTAAAAATCCTGGATTGCTCTCCGATTACTGACGGTGCAGCCTCACTTATATTATCCCGCAGGAAATCCGGCGGCAAAAACATAGCCATTACGGCTTCGGAAGCAGCCACGGATTCATTAGGCTTGGCCCAGCGGGAAAGTTTAACTTCACTGAAAGCAGCTGCCGAGGCAGCCAAAAAAGCCTACCGCTCAGCCGGTATTTTGCCGAATGATATCAATGTAGCAGAAGTGCATGACTGTTTTTCCATAGCTGAAATCATAGCCATGGAAGATCTGAGTTTTTTCACCAAAGGCACGGCTGCCAAAAATATAGCTAGTGGGATGACCAGACTGGGAGGCAAGGGAATCATAGTTAATACCTCAGGCGGGCTCAAAGCAGCAGGACACCCTGTCGGCGCCACAGGAGTGAAACAGGTCGTAGAAATTTTACAGCAGCTTAAAGGCATATCCGGCGCCAAACAAGTCTCAGGGGCAAAGATAGGTTTGACTCATAATGTCGGGGGCAGCGGAGCAACCGCGGTAGTCCATATTTTAAAAAAATAAATATATGATTTCACCGGTAAAAATCTGGCGCAATCAGAAAAAAATCAGGGAAGTATTGAATCAAAGCGGTAAAATTATCAGTTTTACCCGTGTATTTATGCCGCCGGCCGGTTTTGAAAATCAGGCACCTTATGCAGTTGTTTTAGTCAAACTGGCCTCGGGCCGAAATTATATCGCCCAACTGGTTGACTTTGAAGAAAAACATTTGAAAATAGGGCAAAAAGTAATAACGGTTTTAAGAAGGACCAGAAGCCCGAGCGAGGAAGGCATTATACCCTACGGCGTTAAATTCAAGCCGCTATGAATTTCTCCACTGTATCAGTCCCCGGTAAAATTTTTCTTATGGGCGAGCATAGTGTTGTTTACGGAAAGCCGGCTATTCTGTCGGCAATCAACAGGCGGGTTTACGTGCGTGTTGCCATAGCGGATAATGGCAAGCATGAAATTGAGTCCGGGGATAACCAGTTTATCGGCAATGTTCTTGAACTGACAGCTCTACATCTTAAAATAAAAACTTTGCCTTATTTAAAGGTGATAATTACTTCCCAGCTGAAAAAGGGATACCATTTGGGATCATCGGCGGCTGTAGCGGCAGCAACCATTGCCGCTGTCTTATATCACCTTAAAAAAATCTGGAATCCGGAACTGGTCAATCAATTAGCCTATTCGGCGGAAAAAGCCAAACATGGTTTACCATCAGGCGCCGATAATACTGCTTGTGTCTTCGGAGGATTAATCTGGTACCGCAATGAACTGTCATATCTTAAAAGTATCTGGCAGCTGTCACTCAAATCCGAACTTTTAAATAATTTTTATCTGGTTGATAGCGGAAAAGGGGAAGAATCAACCAAGGACATGGTTGCCATGGTCAAAAAAAGGTATTTAGATAACAAGCAATTGTACCAGAGGCTGTTTATATCAAATGAAGAAGCGGTCAGAAATATTGCTGAAAGTTTAAAAAACGGCAATGAAAACGCTCTCATTCAGGCCATAAGAAAAGGAAGCTTTACCTTAAAAAAAATGGGAGTTGTCAGCCCCATGGCAGCAGATTTAATTGATACTTTCGAATCTTCAGGAGGCGCGGCTAAAATCCTGGGAGGAGGGGGCCGGAAAAAATCAGTCGGATATCTCCTTATATATCATAAAGATAAAAAAATCTTAAAGGACATTTCCGCCTCATGCGGGTTTTCTATTGAAGCAGTTAGGTTAGGTGAAGAAGGTATGAGGCTGGAGAAAGGGACGGGTGATACGAATCAATAATCAAAGCGTCACTGCCACCCTACCTGGAAAACTGATGCTGATAGGTGAACATGCTGCTGTCTACGGTTTTCCGTGTTTGGCAGCTGCTGTTGATAAAAAATTGACAGTTAAATTAAACAAAAGGACTGATGGCAATATCATTATACGGAGTGATTCTTTTAAAGAAACGCTTCAATCTGATTGGCAAAAAATAACCGGGAAAATAGAACCGGCAGGGCAATATTTAACAGCAGCCTTAAGAACAGTTTCAGCGTTAATATCTGACAAAACCGGAATGGACATGGAAATTAAATCTGGTTTTTCAGGCCGTTACGGTTTAGGTTCTTCGGCGGCGGTGACGGCAGGCACGATTGCCGGCGTAGCTGCCCTTTTCGGTTTGAATCTGTCAAAAGAAGAGTTATTTAAGCTGGCTTACCGGTCTATTTTAACTGTGGCGGAAGACGCCTCAGGCTATGATGCGGCTTCCGTCATTTTTGGCGGAGTGATTTATTATAAAAAAGGGGATAGCAAGCCGGAAAAAATAGATGCAAACCCAAATCTTCTAGTCTGTTATTCCGGCAGTAAAGCTGATACGGTAGAAATGGTCAGAATAGTTGCCGGAAAAATGAACAGTCACAGAAAGGCTGTTTTAAAGATCTTTGAATCAACGGCTGAACTCGTCGAACAGGCACGCCAATCTCTTATCAGTCATCAATATGATATTTTCGGAAAATTAATGAATTTCTCCCAGGATTATCTGGAAGATTTGGGTGTGGCAACTCCCAAGCTTAATGAGCTGATTTTAAAAGCCAGAAAAGCCGGAGCCTTGGGAGCCAAAATTTCCGGTGCCGGAGGCGGGGATTGCCTGATTGCTTTGGTAGATGGCAGAAATAGCCCGAAAGTAGTCCAAGCCTTGATTGAGGCCGGAGGAGAAATCGTTGATACTGCTATAACCTCAAAAGGAGTTTCTATAAGTTGATATGAAAAAAACAGCTGTCGCCTGTTCCAATTTAGCCCTGATAAAATATTGGGGTAAAGTTGATTTTGAGAAGCGGTTGCCTACCAATGACAGTCTGTCAGTTAATTTGGATAATTTGACAACCACAACTACAGTCGATTTTTCTGCCAGTTATAAAAAAGATTTGCTTGAAATAGACGGTATTAGGGCTGCCGGTAGAAAATTTGATCGTGTCAGGCAGCATCTTGACCGGATAAGAAGTTTGGCCGGCAGACAATTATCAGCCCGGGTTGTCTCCAGGAATAATTTCCCGTCAGCGACCGGTTTATCATCGTCAGCTTCAGGATTTGCCGCTTTAACAAAAGCTGCGGTAGCCGCCCTTGAATTAAAATTAACTGAAAAAGAAATGTCGATTATGGCCAGACAGGCTTCCGGTTCTGCCTGCCGCTCAATACCAACGGGTTTTAGCCATTGGCACAAAGGCCGCAACAGTCAATCTTCATATGCCGAATCGATTTTCCCTGCTTCATATTGGCAGTTAACGGATTTAGTGGCAATTATAAGCCATCAAATAAAATCAGTGCCGACAAGCATCGCCCAGCAATCAGCATTTACAAGCCCTTTTTTCCGGGAGAGATTGAAAAGAATACCGGATAAAATTAAAGCTCTTTCAATTTATATTAAAAAAAGGGATTTCCAGTCATTTGGCGAGCTCGTTGAAGCCGAAAGCTTGGAACTTCACTCCATAATGCTAACTTCAAGCCCTTCATATATATATATATATCCCGAAACTCTTGAATTGATGCATCAGGTCAAAAGCTGGCGTAAAAAAGGTTTAGATGTTTACTTCAGCCTGAACACAGGACATAATCTCCATGTACTTTGTCTAAATAAGGACAGGGAAAAAATTTTGGCTTTATTAAAAAAAGCCGGTATCAAAGACATCATCATTAATGGCCCGGGCCAGGGAACTAGACTGACAGATAAGCATTTATTCTAATATGGAGAACAATTTAAAACATATAGCCCTGATCATGGACGGCAACCGCCGCTGGGCGAAAAAACACAATCTTCCTACCCTCGAAGGCCACAGGCTTGGAGAGGAACGGATTGAACCGCTTGTCGATTGCGCCATTGAGATGGGAATTTCTTATCTGACATTTTGGGCTTTTTCAACGGAAAACTGGCATCGGGAAAAAAGGGAAGTCAAATTTTTAATGAAACTCTACCGTACTCTACTGGACCGCAAAGCCGACAGCTTTCATAAAAAAAACGTCAGAATCAACTGTATCGGCAACCTGAGTTTATTTTCATCTGATCTTCAGGCAAAAACTAAGCGCTGGATGGAACAAACTAAAAATAATAAATTAATTACCGTCAACCTGGCATTAAATTACGGTGGCAAAGATGAAATAATCAGGGCAGTCAATAAATGGCAAAAGGAAAATAAGAAGAATCAAGAATTGACAAAGGATATTCTAGCTGATTATCTTGATTCTGCCGGACAACCTGATCCTGATTTAATAATCAGAACCGGAGGAGAAAAGAGACTGTCCGGATTTTTGATGTGGCAATCGGAATACAGCGAGTTGTATTTTACCAGGACCTATTGGCCGGATTTTACCCCGCTAAAATTCCGACTGGCCATCGCAGAATATAAAAGAAGGCAAAGACGATTCGGAAAATAAGTGGTATTCTTAATTCAGGGAGGTGATTTCCAATTAAAAAAAAATATTTATTAATAGCTGTGGTGGGAATAGCACTGATGATTCTGGCGATTATCTCTTTTACCGCTAAAAAGCCGGCAGAATTGAAACTGCCGGAAAATAACCTGAATCAAAGTCAAACAGATGATCAATCACAAATCCCCAAGGAATATCTGGACGCCGTAGCCGGTGAGGGCATGACCGCTGAATGACGGTATTTGTCAGGGTGCTGATTCCGGTGTCGGAGATGTTTCTTTTAAACAGGGACTGGACGGAACCGTGCCTTTAATAAAATATTCATTGCGCCCTGAACAGGAAACAACGGTAATATTTTCCGGAACGGTAAAAAGGCTGGACGCTTGATATTTAGAGGTTAAAAGTCTCATTATCTTTTGCCATACGGGTGCAGCACCGGTAACGCCGGAAGTAAGTTGCGGATTCATCGGTGAATTGTCATTATTGCCCACCCAAACAGTCACGGTATAGTCAGGTGTATAACCAATTGTCCAATTGTCCCTTTTATTATCACTGGTACCGGTTTTGACCGCGATTTTATACCCAGGTAAATAAAGAGCTGATGAGAGTCCGAAAGCAGGTGAACGGGCCAGATTATCGGAAAGGATATCAGTCAGAATAAATGCAATTTCAGGCGAGGTAGCTTCCCCGGTAGCATTACTTTTAGGCAGGGTAAGACTGTTGCCGTTCTGGTCTGTAATTCTGATAAAAGGAGTCAGATCTTCCATTTTGCCTGAATTGGCTAAAGTACCGTAAACTCTGGCCATATCAAGCATAGTGACGTCACCTCCTCCCAAAGTTAAAGATAAACCGAATCTGTCAGGTTTTGTCCAGCTTTTTATCCCCATTTTCTTGCCCTGCTCAACCATACGCTCAACACCGATTGAGGAGAGAACCTTGACAGCCGGAACGTTATAAGAAGAGGCAAGAGCTGTCCGCAAACTGACCGTACCATGGAAGCGTCCGTCATAATTTACCGGGCTGTAATTTTGGCCGGCAAAATAATAAGTAATGGGCGTATCGGCAAGAAGGGAGGCGGCCGTATATCCTTCTTTTAAAGCGGCAGCATAATTTACCACTTTGATTGAAGAACCCGGCTGGCGAAGCGATAGGGCCAGATTCACATTACCGTCATTCTCAGTATCAAAATAATCTTTTGAACCGACCATGGCCAAAATCTCTCCGTTTTTAGGATCGGTAACCACGGCAGCCCCGTTGGTTACATTTAAGTTTTCCAAAGCGACAACTTCATCAAATACGATAGCCTGAATTTCATTGTTAAGATCCAAGTCTAAAGTAGTAGTTATCCTTAGTCCTCCTGTCTCCGTCAGTCTGGGACCATAATACTTTTCCAAAAGCTCCTTGACATACATGACGAAATGCGGGGCGGCAATCGGCAGGCGCGGGGATTTAAAATTTAAAGCTTCTTCTTTGGCTGTTTCAAGTTGATCTTGATTGATATAACCCTCCTTAAACATGCTTAAAAGAACAGACAACTGCCTTTTTTTATAATCAAAAGGCTGCGCGCCAAAAGGACTATAGCGGGAAGGAGCTGCGGGTAATCCGGCTAAAAAGGCACTTTCCGCCAGATTAATTTCCTTGACTGATTTACCGAAATATGTTTGAGAAGCTGCTTCAATTCCCCAGGCGGTTCCTCCATACGGTACCTGGTTCAGATACATTTCAAGTATCTGATTTTTTGAATAGATCTGTTCCGCCCAGACGGAAACGATGACCTCTCTTATTTTGCGGTAAAGGCTTTTCTCGGGACTAAGATAAGCGCTTCTGATTAATTGTTGGGTGATGGTTGAACCGCCTTCAAGGGTGTCAGAAGTCAAATTTTTATAGACAGCCCGCATGATTCCTTTTAAAGAAAAACCGTTATGCAGGAAAAATTCATTATCCTCGATGGCAATGGTTGCCTCAATTATTGAGGCAGGAATCTCTTTCAGCTTTACCGGTGTCCTGTTTTCATCACCGTATATTTCATAAAGCAGTTTGCCCTTGCGGTCAAATATTTTAGTCGTTGCTTTGAAAGGAGCAGTTGTCAAAAGTTCAGGATTGGGCAAACTCTGAATAAAAGAATTCAGTTGAAAAAAAATTAACAGTAACGCGAAAGTCAAAAGTCCCAGGAGAAAGAATTTCGATTTGAGAAGAAGCAGCCTTATTCTTCTGTTCAAATGTATGCGGGGTACAGGCAGCCTGAATTTTTTCGGACGCCCCCTTTTTTTCATGCTTGCCGCCTTCGGAAGTGATTTCGGCAATACCGGTTTTGTCAGCGGTTTCAGAAAAAAAATAAGGGAATTTATTACATATAAAATTATTTTATAGGTTGAGAAGAAAACAGAAAATATTAGTCTGACGGTCAGAATGACCAGGTCTCCGATTTCTTTAAAGACAAGTACAATCAGCAACAGAAATTTATTTAGGCTCACAGCTGGAGGGAATATAGCATAATTATAAGGATGATGTAAAGATGTTGGGGCGTTACAATCGGACGTTAGTCATGGGGTCCCCGCCGTCATGGGAACAGTCGATGCAATACTTGCCGAACATATCACTGACAATTTGTTGATCGCGGTTTTCCACATTCTCGGTTTGGTCAGGTCCGGCCATTTTATTGGTAGTTTTATCTATAGCGATATTTTGTTTAAGAATCTCCGGAGTATTGGGAATAGTCCCTTTAATAAAATATTCATATCTGGTAGCGCAACCTTTATCAGGGGCATTCGGATCAGAATTGGGGAAAGCCAGTCCGCTCAATTGGCAGATTTGGGCACCAATAATGCCGGGCGGTTGTTTTGGCCAAAGATCCGGTTGGGAAGAGAGAATTTCTGCCATGATTTTATTCCAAATGGGAGCAGCGCCGGTCACCCCTGAAGTTAAATAGGGGTGCATCGGGGAATTATCATTATTGCCGACCCAGACAACAGCAAGAAAATTCGGAGTAAAACCGATAGTCCAATTATCGCGTTTATCGTCTGTGGTGCCGGTTTTGACGGAGACTGCTTTTCCGGGAATGACCAGAAATGAAGAGGGGCCAAATGCCTGCGAGCGGGCATTGTTATCCAGAAGTATGTGTGATATCAGGAAGGCGGTTTCGCTGGAAAGAACTCTTTCACCGGCTATTAAAAGCGATGAAGGATAATTTATACCTTCATTTATTTTTTTAACCAGATTAGGGTCTTTATACTCTTCTAAAATATTGCCGTTTCTGTCTTCGACTTTTAATATCGGTACCAGTTCTTTTTTGATACCGCTATTGGCAAAAACACCGAAGGCTTTAGCCATATCAAGCATAGTTACCTCACCGCCTCCCAAAGTCAGTGATAAACCGTAGCGGGAAGGGTCTTTGAATGAAGAGATGCCGTAGGCTGAGGCTGAAGCAATTACCGTTTCTACCCCATTTAAAGCCATCATTTTTACCGCCGGTATATTAAAGGAATTACCCAAAGCGAATCGGAGTTGAACCGGACCATGGAACTGGCCGTCATAATTGACCGGACAATAGGATTTTTGGCCCGGCACCTGAAAACAGGTCGGTGTATCCAGAAAAACCGTAGCAGCGCTGACTTTCCTGGTTTCTATTCCGACAGCATAATTGAGAGGTTTGATTGAAGAACCGGGTTGCCTTAAAGATGTAGTGACGTTGAAATTGCCCGAGGGTGTGGCGAAATAATCCTTGGATCCTACCATAGCCAGAATTTCTCCGGTTGGAGGACGGGTCAAAAGGACTGCCCCATTTGAAACTTTGAGATTGGCGAGTTTTCCGACTTCACTGGCGACGGTTTTTTCCGCCATATCCTGAAGCGAAAGATCCAGAGAAGTGGTAACTTTAAGACCGGCTGACGCCACCATTTTTTCACCAAAGGTGTTCACCAGTCTTTCCCTGACAAACATCACAAAATGAGGCGCCTTAATATTCGTTTTTAAAGGGATAAGACTGATTTTTTCCTTTTCCGCTTTTTCCCGTTGTTCTTCTGAAATGAAACCGTCCTCCAGCATTCTCTTTAAAACCAGCGACTGTCTTTGTTTGGTTAGTTCCGGATGGGCACCATAGGGCGAATAGGTGGTAGGTGCTGCCGGCAAACCCGCTAAATAAGCTGATTCCGCCAGTGTTAAATTGCCGGTTTTTTTACCGAAATACATTTCCGAGGCTGCTTCTATTCCCCAGGCAGTTCCTCCAAACGGCACCTGGTTTAAATACATTTCCAATATTTGGTTTTTGTCATAGATACTCTCAGTCCAAAAAGCTAAGATGATTTCTTTTATTTTCCGGCTCAAAGTCTTTTCACTTGACAGCAGGGCATTTTTAACCAGCTGCTGGGTGATAGTTGAACCTCCCTGCAGTTCCTGTTTAAAAATATTTTCCTTGATCGCCCGTAAAACTCCGCCGATCAGACTGACCCCTTTGTGCCGATAAAAATCTTTATCTTCGACCGCCACCGTAGCTTGCCTTAAAAAGTCGGGTACCTCCTCAAGTTTAATCAAGGTGCGGTTCTGGTCTGTATAAATTTCATAGAGAAGTTGGCCGTTTCTGTCCAGAATTTTGGTGGTTTGCGGTATTTCGTATGAAGCCAGTTTTTTTGGTGAGGGTAGGTCTTTGATGATGATCAGGAAAAATAAAAGAAAAATAAACAATATGAAAAATGCGGCTATAATATATTTATTCCGGAAAAATTTCTGATAACGGGAAAAGAAGTAACTGGCCAAATTGCCTGCCATTATATCATTTTATGATAAAATAAAATTCCTGATTTTCCTATGATGAATGATATCAATACCAATATAATTGATCTTTTGGTGGCAGCCACCATGCTCTTTTATCTGGCAACCGGCTGGACAAGGGGATTTTTATTGGGAATTTTCGATCTGGCGGGTTTTATTTTATCGTTTATGGCAGCTTTAAAATATAACGCCGCTGCTGGTATCCTTCTCTTGAATTATTTTTCCGTTTCCCGGGGTATTGCCAATGCCCTTGGTTTTTTTATTGCCGGAATCTCCAGCGAAATATCCTTTTCTTTTTTTTCCGGATTTATAATCAAAAAATTTTACTCAAAAGCAAAATTAACGGTTAATCATAAAAGAAAAGTAATTTTGCTTTTCAAATTGGATAAATGGTTGGGTTTTATTCCGGCTTTGGGAGAAGCAGTGGTTTTTGCCGCTTTTATATTAACCCTTTTGGTTTCCTTACCCATAAACGGCCGGATTAAAAAGGAAATTATAACTTCCCGGATAGGCGGTCAATTGGTTAAATCCACACAGGGTATAGAACGACAGCTGAAAGTGGTCTTCGGCGATGCCGTTAATGAGACTTTAACTTTTCTGACCATTAATCCCAAAGCGGATGCGGATGAATCAATAGATTTGGGTTTTACCTATAATGAAGGACTTGCCGACCCGTCAGCCGAAAAAAGCATGTTGACCCTAATCAATTTAGAAAGACAAAAATATAACTTGGTACTTTTACAGGAATCGGATGCGCTCAGACAGTTAGCCCGGTCTCATGCTTCAAATATGTTTCAAAGGGGCTATTTTTCTCATTATAACAAAGAGGGTGAATCACCCTTTGACAGAATGGTGAAAGCCGGTATTGAATTTTTGTCTGCCGGTGAAAATCTGGCCCTGGCGCCCAACGTAGCCTTGGCCCATCAGGGATTGATGAATTCCCCGGGGCACAGGGCGAATATTTTAGGGGCTGATTTTAACCGGGTCGGTATCGGAGTTATCGACGGAGGAATTTACGGCATGCTTTTTGTACAGGAGTTTACGGATTAGACATGCCCCTTTTTAAAATTTCCAGGAATCAGTTCCTTGCCGTTTATTCTACTTTTTCAATCGGCGGAAAGGCAAAATCAATTTACCATGCAGAAAACAGGCAGGAACTGATCGGGATTCTGGATTTTTTACATAAAAAAAGAAGCCGCTTCGGTATATTTGCCTGCGGCAGTAATATTGTTTTTCCCGATAAAGGCGTTACCTACCCTATGATTCAGGTAACTGGCGGGAAAATCCGTGTGCATAAATCAAAAGTCTTAGCCGATGCCGGTGTCAGACTGTCTGATTTGGTTGATTTTTATCTAAATAAAAACTTGGCAGGCCTGGAAAAGTTTTCCGGTATACCCGGTTCGGTCGGCGGAGCAGTGGTGGGGAATGCCGGTGCTTACGGCGAATCAATCGGGGATTATATTATAAAAGTGGAAGTCTGGCAGAACGGTCAAGTCAAATTTTTAGAGCGGCAGATGTGTAAATTCAGTTACCGCCACAGTATTTTCAAGGAGAAGCCCTTTATAGTTTTAAGAGTTGAGTTAAAAGCAGTTTCCGCAGAGGGGATGAAACTGAAGAAAATTTCCGCAGAAATAATCCGATTGAGAGAACTTAAATATAAATCAGGTTTAAAATGCCCGGGCAGTTTTTTTAAAAATATTCCAATTGCCGATGCGTCTGACTCTCTGCTTTCAAAAATCAACCAAAATGTTATTAAGGGCGGAAAAATCCCAGCCGGTTACCTTTTGGAATCTGTCGGAGCCAAAGGTGTAAGAGTCGGCGGCATCAAAGTTGCCGATTACCACGGCAATTTGTTTATCAATGACGGGCAGGGGACATTTGCCGATGTTAAAAAACTGGCCAAAATACTCAAAGAGCGGGTAAAAAGGAAATACGGCATTACCCTCGAAGAAGAAATCAGATATTTCTGACGAGATTAAAGCTCGTCGAGTTTGATATTGTCATTCATTTTGTCTCTGACCAAATCCAGGTATTTTTCAGTGGTTGACAGTCTTTTATGTCCCACCAGCTTGCTGATAACCGTTAAAGGTGTCCCGGAAGCCAAATGATGGGCAATAAAAGTATGCCTGAGATCATTGACTTTAGCCGCTTCAATGCCGGCCAGTTTAAAGTAACGGTCAATAGTCGTGCGGATATTTCTGACTAAAAGAGGTTTGCCTGTTTTGGTGATAAAAAGCGATTGGTCTTCTGATTTAGGCCTAACCTCCCGCCATTTGTCCAAAGCTTCTTTAGAAGCTCTGTTTAAGGGCACACTTCTTTCCGGATGCCCCTCCTGCGCGTCAATAATAATTTCCTTCTCCTTGATATTATTAATCTTTAAGTTGGCCAATTCACCTATCCGGACTCCGGTTTGCAGAAACAGTTCAACAATGGTATAGGTTCGTATGTCTGAACGGCAAGCATCCCGCAAAGCCCTGTATTCCATTTTAGAAAGAATTCTGGGAGGCTTGATATTGTATTTAGGATGGGCAATATCCGCAGCCGGATTAATGCTGACAAAGTTTTTATATTTAAGGAAACGGTAGAAAGTTTTAATGGAATTGATTTTTCGGGAGAGAGATTTAAGTGTGTATCCGTCCGTTGAAAGCTTTTTTAGGAAAGCTTCCAAATCATCACGCTCAATTTGCATAACGCTTTTTTTGCCCATGTCAGATAGAAAAGCTACAAGCTGTTCGATATCTTTGCTGTAGGCGATAATGGTGGCTTTCGCTTTTTGCTGGGATATCAGGTAATCCGAAAATTGCCGATGAGCAGTAAGCAGCTGGAGATTATCCTCAGAATTCATAGGGCCTATAATACAATTTGTGAGGTTTTTTGTCAAATATGGTTATCTGATCCTATCGCACCTTCCGCTTGTACGTTTGATTGCATATAGTAGAATATATAAATATTAATGAAGATTTACCGCTATATTATTTTTTGCTTAATAGCCGTCTTTCTCTCCTTTACCCTATCAAAGGTACAGGCAGCCATCATTTCACCCACACCCATAGATTATCATTTGCCATATCCGGGCTTAATCCCTGATCATCCGCTTTACCGAATTAAAAAAATACGGGATTGGTTGCTGGTTAATCTGACCCGGAATGAGTTGAGAAAAATAGAACTTCATCTTATTTTCGCTGATAAGAAACTGGTTATGGGAGATGTACTCTTTAAAAAGAGGAATACCAAATTATCAATCGAAACTTTTTTTGAGGCTGAAACGGAATTATCTTCAGCCGTATCACAACTCTCGCTCTTTAGTGAATCCCAAATACCGCCAACCGGTTTAGCGGATAAATTGGAGTTGTCAGTTCAAAAACATGAGGAAGTCATAAACAGCGTACTTTCAGAAGTGACTGATCTGCAGCAGCTGGATAAGCTGAAACAGTCCTTATCCATAAATCATAAGGCATATTCACAAATACAGCTGATAAAGAAATAATCTTTCACTATTGCATACTTTTTATATTCACACAATTTTAATAATTCTTTTTCAATATTTTTTTTCTGAACAATTCCCGCAGTAAGGTAATCTCAAGGCTAGGAAAAGATTTGATATAGATAGATATATTTAGTAGTCTTGACAATAGGCTATATAGCGTCTTACCATAATCGAGAACACTATAGCTGGGGTTAGAGACAATTACGAGCGGCCTGTCAAAATTCTATTTATTATAGAATTTTTTTTCGGCTAAAAAAACATTTAAAATCAGACAAAACTTATGAAATGCCCATTTTGCAATAACAATGATACGGAAGTAGTCGAAACCCGGGATAATGAAGATATGCAGATAATCAGGCGCCGTCGTGAATGCCCTAAATGTGCTAAGAGATTTACCACATATGAAAGAATTGAACGGGTACCTTTAATTGTAATGAAGAAAGACGGCCGAAAAGAACAATTTGACAGGGATAAACTTAAAAACGGCATTTTAAAATCATGTGAAAAAACAGTAGTTGGCATTTCGGAAATTGATTCAATAGCTGAAGAAGTTGAAAAAGAATTACGGAATCAGGATGGAGTTGAAATCGACAGTAAAAAAATAGGACAGCTGGTAGCCCAAAAATTAAAAAAAATTGATAAGATAGCCTATATCAGATTTGCCTCGGTTTTCCGCAGATTCGTCGATGTTGAGGATTTCGAAAAAGAGTTGCAGAAACTGTTATAAAAATTTAGCCCCGAAGCTATCGGGGGATGAAAGGGTGCTTTGAACATGAAATTAACCGGCATTCGCGAACAGGTTTTTCTGGATAGATATTCTCTCAAAGATGAGAAAGGAAAGCCGGTCGAAAAAACACCCGAGGCTATGTGGAAAAGAGTGGCGGCAGGTGTAGCCGCGGTTGAAAAAAAGGCAGACAGAAAGTATTGGGAGAAAAAATTCAGCGAAGCCATGAATGACTTTAAACTGGTACCGGGAGGCCGCATTTTATCAGGAGCAGGCACCGGCTACAAGGTCACTTTTTACAACTGTTTTGTCATACCTTCGCCAAAAGATTCCCGTGACGGTATTTTGGATACATTGAAACAAATGGTGGAGATAATGGCACGGGGCGGCGGAGTCGGCATCAATCTCTCTTCTCTTAGGCCCAGGGGAGCCCGTGTCAGAAAAGTCAACGGATTTTCTTCCGGTCCCTGTAATTGGGCGGAACTGTTTTCGGTGGCTACCAAAGACATTATCCAGCAGGGCGGCACCCGCAGGGGAGCTTTAATGCTCATGTTGTGGGACTGGCATCCTGATATCGAGGAATTCATAACCGTCAAACGGGATCTTTCACGAATCAACGGAGCTAATCTGTCTGTTTGCGTTTCCGATAAATTTATGGAAGCGGTTAAAAAAGACGCTGACTGGGATCTGGTTTTTCCCGATATCGCAGACCGTGAATACGATACGAAATGGGACGGCTATCTGGATAATTGGCTAAAGTTAGGTAAAAAAGTCAAAGTCCATAAAACCGTCAAGGCCAGAAAAATCTGGGACCTGATTTCTGAAGCAGCCTGGGCTTCGGCTGAACCGGGATTGGTTTTCATGGAACGCTATAACAAGTGGAACAACAACTGGTATTTCAACAACATAAATTGTGTAAATCCATGCGGAGAGGAAGGATTACCGGCCTGGGGGGTCTGCAATCTGACATCGATCAATCTGTCGGCTTTAGTGCGGGACGGCAAGATCGATTATCAGGAATTAGCCGAAATTGCCCAGGTGGGCGTTAGATTCCAGGATGACATTATCGATGCGGATTCCTACGTTTTTCCCCAAATTGAAGAAACGCAAAAAAACGGTGAAAGGCGGATCGGATTGGGTACGATGGGGTTGGGTGATGCTCTCATCAAGATGAAAATCCGCTACGGATCCCCTCTGTCGATCAGGGTCATCGATAAGATTTATTCGACCATCAGAAATGCTGCCTACGAAGCATCAACTGAGATAGCTAAAGAAAAAGGTGCTTTTCCCAAGTTTGAGGCCAAAAAATATTTAAAAGGCTATTTTATCAAACAATTGCCTGAAGCCATTAAGGCTAAGATTAAAAAATGGGGCATCCGTAACTCTGTTTTGTTACAGCAAGCCCCAACAGGCTCAACTTCCCTTCTGGCCGGTGTCACCTCAGGGATAGAACCCGTTTACGAGTTTTCCTTCATCAGGCGTGACCGCTTGGGTGAGCACCGCCTGTTTCACCCCCTTTTTGATCAATGGAAAAAGGAACATCCCAATGATCCCATCCCTGATTATTTCGTCTCGGCCAATGATCTGATTCCGGACGATCACGTCAAGGTGCAGGCAGCCATCCAAAAATACGTTGATGCTTCCATTTCCAAAACGGTCAATGCACCCAATAGCCACACAGTTGAAGATGTCCGGAAATTGTACCGGATGGCTTATGAATTAGGCTGCAAGGGCATAACTTACATGAGGGATGGCAGCCGCCCCGGAGTGTTGGAAAGAGTTACGGATAAAAAAGCGGAAACCTCTGTCACTGCCCCCGACAGCAATTCTATAATCGGGAACGGCAAACATACGCCGGAAATTACCCCCAGGCCGATGGTGGTCAAAGGAGCTACCTACCAGATTGATACACCGGTCGGGGCTGCTTTTGTGACCATTAATACCGATATGGCTAATGAACCATTGGAGATATTTATCAATGTCGGTAAAGCCGGTTCAGATGTGACGGCTATGGCTGAAGCTGTCGGCCGCTTGGCTTCGCTCACATTAAGAATACAGTCAAGTGTACCTGCCTCGGAAAGAGCCAAACAAATATTTAACCAGCTGATCGGTATCGGGGGTTCGAAATCATTGGGATTTGGGGATAAAAGGGTCAGATCTTTGCCGGATGCGGTGGCCAAAATTCTGGCCATGCATTTTGATTATAAAATTAAAAACGGCAACGGCCTAACTCATAAAGAAGTAATTGCAGAACAGCAGCCTTTGGCGGTATTAACACAGCAAGCTTTGCCTGTCGAAAAATCAGAATTTGATTTATGTCCTTCCTGCGGAGAAGCTGCTCTGGCCTATGAAGAAGGCTGTAAAAAATGCTACAGCTGTGGCTATTCCGAATGTTGATAACATGCCTTCAAAAGTCAAAGTCTACACCAGAACAGGTGATGCCGGTAAAACATCTCTATACGGCGGAAAAAGAGTCCCTAAAAGCTATTTGAGAGTGGAGGTATACGGAACTATCGATGAACTTAATTCCGTCATCGGCATTTTATTGTCGGATATGGGCAAAGAAGATAATCTGGCTAATTTTTTTAAGGAAGTCCAATCGGATCTGTTTTCTATAGGAGCCAATTTAGCCGGAGATAAAACCGATTTAAATTTATTAACCGGTAGAACTGCCGAAATGGAGAAATTAATTGACGTGATGGATAAAGAGTTGCCTGAACTTAAAAATTTTATTCTGCCCGGAGGGACACATTTGGCCTCTTTGGCTCATCTGGCCCGTTCCGTCTGCCGCCGGGCTGAAAGAAAAGTCGTTTCATTAACTAAAACGGACAGCCGCCTGTTTGCCTACCTGAACAGATTGTCCGATCTTCTTTTTATAACTGCACGCTATTTAAATTGGAAAAATGGTCTGAAAGATACGCTTTGGCTTAAAAAAAAGTAATAACTTGGGAATTTAAGAGGAATTCCGTGTAATTCGGAAACTGTGCCGCAACGGTAAAGTCCGGAACTCTTTTCCAAAGATCATCATCCCGAGCAGGAGAATACGGTCAAATTTAGGGGTTAGTATTCCTCTCGGGTTTAACGGGAGGATTTTTTTATGAAAGAGTTGCCAAATGTATTTGGCTTACTCTTTCAAATAGTGAGGAGCGAAGCGACGTACTATTATGGTTGAGCTGGCCATGTCGGTCATGACGGCGCCCGGAATTGCGGGCAGTCCTAATAGTGTGCCCGACTGTAATTCATATAGCTGTTCCTTAGCCATTAACGCAATTATGGGCATGGAAACAGGACAAGCGGTCAAAGCAGTTAAATCTGATGTTGTTTCGCAACTCATCGAACATGAATTAAACCGGCCGATAAGCATCGTCGATTTTGGAATCAAAAAAAAAGCCATTACATTCCCTAACGGTCAGGTAATAGAAAAAGACACACTTTATAATGAAGAATTCGGCAAAACCATACAGGGCGTAACTAATCCGCTAGAAGGGGCAGGTCAAGTCTGGTATAAGACTGACCGTCTTTCCGACAAAATTGTGGCTGCTGCCGATAATACCTGGCATATTACCGTCAGCCAAGGCAATAGTGAAACTCACCGTTTGGCTGTCTTTCATAAAAAAGAAGATCAGATCAGGGAATATTTCATTTCAATAGAGGCTTCAGCGGAAACTGTTTTCAGGATAGCCTCGCTATTTCCACCGGAAAGGCAGATAGAGGAATCATCGGATACTTTTTTGCCGAATCTATTCAATGGAATCGAAGCCTCATATTCAGGCTGGGAAAAGTCGGAGAGGCGGGAGTTTTTAAAGGACCTTAAAGAAGAATTTAATTTGGGTGATCAGAAACTTGAAGAAAGAAAAGAGAAAATTAGCCAATTAATCAACAGATTTGTCAGGGAAACATTATCGTCCAACGAAACGGTTGAGGCAATCGGAGTGATCGGGCAGGCTATAGCGCAATTGGCCGGAGAAGCGAAGTCAATACTCAGACAAATCCCCTACGCTTCTTTACCCCCCCTTACCCGGTTACCGCTCGACACCAAACAGACCGAACAATCAGCAGAAAGAAGGTTGGTGCGGGAAAAGGAAAATCCGGGCTTAACCGGCATTATTCTGAATGAGGCCCCGATAGTTAAACCGATTTTCCAGAAAATAGCTGCTTTTGAAAATGATGAAATACCCAAGACAGAACCAGTTATAAGTAAAATTGAATTGATGACAGTTAATGAAGAAACTTCCGAAGGAGAGGAATATTCAGCTGAGGATTCATTTATTGCCGTTATGATTTTGCAGCATATAATGTCGGCGTCTGTTGCTGAAAGTCAAACAGAAATTTCAAATGCAGAAATAAGCGATCACTTTGAAGTAATCATTCCTCTCATTCCATCCCTGATCGGTCTGTTGGAAGAAGTGGAAAAAATATCTGATGTAAATATTAATACAGATGTAACCGCGGAAAAATCAATAATTGAGTTTCCGGAAAAATCTATAGCCGTATCAGAAGAATCATTACTCGCTGGTTTAATACTTCAGCTATTTACTACAGAAGATAATTTTGAACCTGTAACTTCTGAGGATAATAAACAATTATATTTATCTGCTAAACCGGAGAACTGGGAAGCTATGCTTGATCCGGAAGACACACTAACTGAAAAAAAGTTGGAAATTGTCTCTTTACCCGATGAATTTACGGATAATGCTTATATGGTTAGCCCGGAAGTAGAAGGAGATTATCTTTCAGATGGTGAAATTTCAGAAATGTCTGTTGATAACATTGAGGTGCCCTTAATTGCCGTTTGGATAATTCATCAGATCGTCTCTATTCCTGAAGCTGGTTTAAAAGGTAATGCTGCTGAATTATCCGACATTCCACAAGACATCGACTCTAATGGGAATCATCCGGATGATGTCAAGCAGGAAATTGTTTTACCTTTAATTCATTCTCTGACAGGCCTGCTGGAAATAACCCATTCAATTCCTGATGCCGTAAATCAGGTATTGGAAGAAATATCTAAAAGGTTCTCAGTCGGCGAAGTGCTTTTTGCAACCACCGAAGAGCAGGATTTTGTCGAACAAGTTGCCGTTCCCGCAGCAATTATCTTTTTAGGAATAATAGAGAAATTTGTTGAAATAAATAATGGAAAAACCGTCCAAAATTCAGATTTAGAAACAGTAGAAAAGATCGAAAATCAAAAAGAAAAAATATCAGCTCAATCTGAAAAATTAATTGAGGAATTAATATTATTTACAGTGATGAAGCAATTTTTAACTTTTGAAAGTCAGGACTATATGAATTTAAATAAGGAGCATAAAATTAATGAATCCGGTGAAGAAAAAGTAACTAAAAAAAAAGAAACTGTTTCGAAAGAGATTTCTTTGATTGTGCCTGCTCTGGTTTCTTTTCTGGATAAAATTACCAGTAAAAAATTTGAGAATGAATCAGTTGAAGAAATGTCTATTGAGCAGGAAATTGCAGATATTACTGAGAAGAAAGTTAATGATAAATTATTACTGGGAATAATCCGATTAATTTCAATGGTACTCAGGATTGAAAAAAGAATTGAAATAGTTAAACCTTTCGCACAGCTGATTCAGGAAAAATTACCCAAAGAAATAGAATCACTTCAACGCTTAATATTTTTAAAATTAGCCTTAAATTTATTAATTTTAGAGAGGAAAGATCTGCTTACCAGGCAGCAAGGGCATGGTAATGGTAAGCAGAAAAAAAAGCAGGTTAAATTACCACTGTATGCCTTGATATTTAGTTTTGAGACCCATCTTGAACCTTTGCCAGTTGTGTGACAGAATAAGATAAAGGAGGCTTAAATATGCCAGTTTCAAAACGAAAAAACAACCGGAATCTTATTATTCTGGTAATACTTTTACTCTTAGGCTCGGTTTTTTTCGGACAGACTGTTTTTCTGAAAGAAGATAAAAAAACAGAGGAAAAAGAGACGATTAGCCGCAGCGAAAATACAGTCGATGAACTGATTCAGGAGAGAGAAGCGACAGGAAATAAAATAACGGTAAATTTCGGCGCAGGCAAAACTTTTGTTAAAGATTTGCAGGCAGCCACACCCTACGAAGCTTTGAAAACTATGGCATCCCAAGAGGGATGGGAAATAAAGACAAAGGAATACAAATACGGCTTAATGGTTGAAGGGGTAGGCAATTTGATTAATTCAGATAAGGGTTACTGGACGTATAAAACAAACGGCCAACCTGGTAAAATAGCTTCTGACAGATATACTCTTAAAAAAGGTGAAACCGTTGAATGGGAGTATGTCCAAGTCGATTAAAAAAAATGTATTCAAAAATTTCCGCGGCCTTTGGGCTTGTGGCTGCCGGTATTCTTTTCAGAACTGTTTTCCATATCGGCGATAATATTGAAACAATTACCTCCGGCACTTTAGTAGCCGCCGCATATCTCGGACCGTTTTGGGCGCTGGCTGTTCCTTTGACTTCAATGGCTGTTTCCGACCTGATTTTGGGTAACAGCCTGATTTTTATATTTACCTGGACTGCTTATATGATTATTGGTGCAACTGCCTTTCTTTTTTTCAGGAAAAAGAAAAAAGACCGCTTGATTATTCCTTCTATACTGGCAGCCGGAGGAGCTTCCATATTTTTCTATCTGTGGACAAATTTCGGAGTCTGGTTTTTAGACTTTTACGGCATGTATCCTAAAACTTTGCCTGGATTGGCCGAAGCCTATATCCTGGGCTTGCCGTTTCTGAAAATGAATCTGTTAGGAAATCTTATTTTTGTGCCTTTGTTTTTCTTTATTGCGCAGATTGTGAGAGCAGAAGCAAAAGAAGAAAATAAAAATAAAATTTTTTCCGGGTAAGCCAATCATGCCTGCCGTAAATAACCAGCATCATAATGGCCAGACTTCCTCAACCGGGAATAAGCCAAAAAAAACTCCACCGGCGGTAAGTATTACTGCCATAGGAGGTAAAGAAGCTGAAAAAGTCACTCAGGAAGCGAGTCTAAAAATAGAGGAAATTTCCTCGGAGACAGTTTTGGCTCCTGAAGTGGAAACGGCCGGTGTTACTAAAATCGGGGATACGATCGAATTTCCGCCTGATATTACTGATTTAACCGGCGGTCAAAGTGTAAGTACTTTACCTTCACAGACGTCATCCCAAACAGCCGTACCTATGCCCATTAGTGACGACTTGATATATTCCGGAAGTCAGAAATCAATTACCAATACCATCAAATGGCTGGCAGAGTGGTGCATCAGAAAACTTAAAATGGCCCATCTGGTCCTGAAAAATATTCACGGCAAAATTATCCGGGTCAAAATATAAGGAATTAATTTCTATATGGATATGTATGAGCCAACATTATTATACGATTCTCTCCTGAATCTTGGTTTCACTTTTACTATTCTGATTTTAGTATTATTCGGGCTCGCTCTTTTTACCTATTTCATTTTTCTATGGTGGAAGTACCGAAACCGCGAGAAACAGAGTTTGGAATTTGTGCTTTTGCAGATATGCGTACCAAAGGATAATGAGGTAAAAATTGATGCTGCAGAACAATTTTATTCCTCACTTTCCTCCCTGTCCCACGGCGGCTTTCTCTCTTTCATGAAAGATAAGGACCATATTTCTTTTGAAATCGTCGGCCGTCCCGGAGATATCCGCTTTTATGTCTCCGTCCATCACCATTTGCGGGATCTTATCGAAAAACAGATTTACGGTATGTACCCGGGAGCGGAGATTAAAGAAGTGGATGAATATAATATTTTTGATGAAAAGGGCAAAGTGGCTTTTGCTTCATTTATTTTAAAAGGCTCGGATTATTTGCCGATGAAGACATTTAAAGATCTGCCGGTTGATCCGATGTCAGCCATCACCTCAAATTTAGGCAAAATGCAGGCCGGTGAGGGAGCGGCAATTCAAATTTTGGTGACTCCTGCCGCAGGCAAGTGGAAGAGTTCCGGAAAAAGTTATCTTTCAGGAGTGAAAAAAAACGAGGCTAACCCGGAAAAAGCGCATTATAACGTCGACCATAAAATCCTGGAAACCATAGAAAACAAATTAGCCAAACCGGGTTTCTTAACGACGATCAGAGTAGTTGTTTCCTCAACCACGTTGGAATCCGCCAAGATGCATCTTCATAATATCGAATCGGTTTTTGCTCAATTTTCCTCAGACCAAAACCATTTAGGGGGAGCCAAACTCATGTTCAAAAGTTCATTCGTCATCGATTTCATTTACCGTTATTTTCCCATCCTTAATTGGCCTTATAAACAGTACAGTGTTTTAACCAGCGAGGAATTGGCGACCCTTTTCCATTTTCCCAATAAAAGTGTGGAAACCCCCCACATTCAATGGGTAACTTCCAAAAGGGCACCGGCACCGCCGGAAATTCCCACCTCCGGGCTTTATCTGGGTAAAAGCACTTACCGGGGCATTTCCAGACCGATCCATATGGATTTGGATGACAGACGCCGCCATGTATATATTATCGGTAAAACGGGGGTAGGCAAATCGGTCCTTTTGAAAGACATGATCCTTCAGGATATTAAAGAGGGCAAAGGTGTAGCGGCTATCGATCCCCACGGGGATTTAGTTGAGGGAATTTTACCGATGATACCGCCTGAAAGGGCTGAAGATGTTATCTATTTTGACCCTTCAGATACCGACAGGCCGATGGGGTTGAATATGCTTGAAGCCAAGACTGAAGAGCAAAAACACTATATCGTCTCATCAATCATCGGCTTGATGTATAAACTTTACGACCCCCAGAAAACCGGTATTATCGGACCCAGATTTGAACATGCCATCAGAAATGCCATGCTGACAATTATGGTTGAACCGGGCGCTTCTTTCGTCGAGGTGGTCAGAGTTTTAACCGATTCAGCTTACGTACAGGAACTGCTGCCGAAAGTCCAGGATCCGATTGTCAGAAGGTATTGGACAGACCAGATCGCCCAGACATCCGATTTCCATAAATCTGAAGTATTGGATTATATCGTTTCCAAATTCGGCCGTTTCGTCACCAACAAACTGATGCGTAATATCATCGGACAAAGTAAAAGCGCCTTTGATTTCCGCAAAGTTATGGATGAAGGTAAGATTCTTCTGGTTAATCTGGCCAAAGGAAAATTAGGCGAGGAGAATTCATCCTTTTTGGGATTGATAATGGTGCCGAAGATATTGGTTGCGGCCATGAGCCGGGTGGATACACCGGAAGAGCAGCGCCGGGATTTTTTCCTTTATGTTGACGAATTTCAGAATTTCGCCACACCCGATTTCGCCCAGATTCTGTCCGAAGCCAGGAAATTCCGCCTTAATCTTTGCGTGGCCAACCAGTTTATCGGCCAGATGGAAGAAGAAGTAAAGAATGCTGTTTTCGGCAATGTCGGCACACTGGTGACCTTCCGGGTGGGAGTGACTGATGCCAATTATCTCCAGCATTGGTTTACACCTGTTTTCAATGAGAACGACCTGATCAACGTCGACGTCTATAATGCCTATATCAATACCATTATCAGCAATAAACCGGTACCGCCTTTCTCGGTTGATTTGCGCAAAGATATGGCTGAGTTTAAAAAGCTGGAAAACAAGCAGGTAGCCAAAGCCATTCTGCAACTTTCGCGTCTCAAATACGGCCGACCCCGGGAACTGGTCGAAGCCGAAATCTCCCAACGGGCTAAACTCTAATCATCTTCTCTTTTATAATTAAATCAGCCTTGATATAATTGCACGTTGAGGGGCCAGTAGCTCAGTGGTTAGAGCACTACTCTTATAAAGTAGGAGTCGATGGTTCGATCCCATCCTGGCCCACCCTTCTTCGCTAAAGCTTCGCAGGGCAGGCGGAAATGGATTTTCCGGCGAATCGGGAATGGTGCTACTTCTTTGATTTTTTGGAAGCGAGATACATAAAAGCAATTATCACACCTATAAGTGATAATCCAATTAAAAACAGAGCCCAAAAGATCGTAACATTATCAACAGTCATACTACCTCCTTAAATAATCTCATTCCAAGCGAAAAAAATAAAGCAGCAATTACTAATCCCCAAACCGCCACAATTAATTTTGACAAATTTAGTTCCGAAGAAAACAATCCTAAGACTAATGATGCTAATGATAATTTGGATATATCAAGCGAGAATTTGGCCATCTCTTCAACCTGACGTTTTGTTAAAACCATAATGTTGTTAATCTGAATTATTTTATCATAATTACCTGACACAGATCAGGCTGCCGACTTCTGTTATTGAAGGCAAAATCAATTCAGCATCTTCTCCCTTATCATAAAAAAAAGATGCGCTGCCGCCGTCCAGGTTAAGAATTTCAGTAAATTCCCAGCGTTTTTGAACATCCGGCTGGAAAAATATGGAAGGCAAATCTACCAAATTAGGGCCGGAGTAGTGATTACCTTTTTCAATAATTGAAATCAGAAATAAGTTATTATTTTTGTCTTTTCCGATCACAGAGCGCCTGGCCTGTTCATCCTGAACCAGTTTAAGCTGATAATCCCCGACAATCATAAAAGGCCCTGTTTGAAGAATGAAATCTGCTTCTTCAGGAGCTAGCGCCAAATTTCTGCTGAAATTTCTATTACTATCCTTATCCTGCCAGAGAAAACCGGTGATCAGCTGACTTTGAATTTGTTTCCCTGCAATTTCACCATGGCTGTAAAAAAGCCCGAGGGGATTCCCGTCTTCCCGGTAAAATCCTCCGTTAATCGCGCTCCGGCAATTATTTTCCGTAACCAGCTCCTCCGCATTTTTTCCGTTGGTAAAGTTAGGGATTAATAAAATATTATTTTCTGTTTTTATCGGGATAACCAGCAGTTGATAGTCAGTATTGTTGAAAATGGTTTCAATTACTTCTCCATTGGGAACAGTCAGCGGGGTCGGGGAAGGCTCTTCTTTAACCGGAATTTCAATTGGAGTAATCGGAACCGCTTCCTTAACTTTATTTACTAACAGTCCTATAGTTGCTGCCAGAAGAAAAATTACAAAAAGCCATTTTGTCATCCACTAATTATACCTCCGAGAGTATAATGAGAATAAATGCTTGATCGGAAGAAACGCTATCTGCAGATTGCCTTAAATAGTACTCTAGAGGAAGGTTATGACATCATTGACAGTTTACCACCCAGCGACCGGATCCTGATTGAAGCCGGAACCCCCCTTATTAAAAGATACGGGTTGGAAGCGATCCGTTCTTTACGTGCCCGTTGGGCCTGGAAAAATACAGCCGACGGATTTATGTCCTATGTTGTCGCCGACTTAAAGACCATGGACCGCGGAGAAACTGAAGTTGTTTTGGCCAAAGAAGCCGGGGCTTCGGCAGCCATTGCGCTTGGCATGGCGCCGGTAGAAACAATTGATGTTTTTATAGAGTCCTGCCGGAAAAATAACCTGGACAGCATGGTTGACATGATGAATGTCGACTGGCCGATTAAAATTCTAAGAAAACTGAAAAGAATGCCGGATGTGGTCGTACTTCACCGCGGGGTTGATGAGGAGCATTTTAATAGAAATAAACCGATCCCCTATATCCAGATCAATAAAGTCAGGGCCAGTTACCATACCATGATTGCCATTGCCGGAGGCGACACCATCCGGGAAGTGCAAAGGGCGATTTTTAACGATGCTGATATTGTTATCGTCTGGAGGGAATTTTATAAAGCCACGGGAGAAACTGCTAAATTGGCAGGAGAATTTTTAAAAGAAATTAAATAAGGGTGTTTATTTCCCGCCCAGTTTCTTCAGTCCTTCAATAATTTCAATCGGGATGGCAAAAATAATGGTGTTGGCCGGATTGGCGGTAGTTGCCTCAATCGTCTGCAGAGTTCTTAGGGAAATGGCACCTGATGAAGACATTTGGTCCATGGCTTTTTTGAGATTTTCGGATGCGGATAATTCTCCCTTGCTTCTGATGATGGTGGCCCGCCTTTCCCTTTCGGCCTCAGCCTGCTTGGCCATCGCCCGCTTCATATCAGCCGGCAGTTCTATATCCTGGATTTTGATAGCGGTGACGTCGACTCCCCATTCGCTGGTTTCGCTGTCTACGAGTTTTTTGATTTCATCGGCAATCTTCTGCCGGTCGGTCAACAGGCTGTCTAATTCTACCTGCCCGATGACATCCCTGAGAGCCGTTTGGGCATATTGGGTGACGGCATAAGTAAAATCCTGAATTTTCAGGACCGCATCTTCGGGTTTACTCACCTGGAAATAAACTACGGCATTGATACCGACAGGGACATTGTCGCGGGTTATGACTTCCTGCTGGGGGATATCGGAGGTGGTTATCCTGATATCGACTTTGATGATTCTTTGTACAATCGGGATCAGGATTTTTAAACCCGGCTGCAAAGTATAGGAGTATGATCCTAAGGTTAAAACAATACCTCTTTCATACTGGTCAATGACGACCAGAGTTTTCAGAAGCAGGATAAAAATAATGAAAAGAAAGCTACCGATAAACCACATATTAATTTATTGTAGCATAATATTGCCCAGGTCCAAACACATCCCGTAGACTTCATTAACTATGAACGGCAGGTATAATGGTGCCTCTATGAAAGCTCATTTCATTCTTCCGGGAGCAGGAAAGTTATCAAGATTAGTGAATATATCCCT